>SDBV01010083.1_pt1 | contig 12443 bp, 7 predicted proteins | sample 2277081 | NCBI WGS metagenome assembly SDBV01 (sample SAMN10402039, study PRJNA504765) | marine sediment metagenome | isolation source: marine sediment core GS10_PC15, 223 cmbsf | place: Arctic Ocean: Southern Knipovich Ridge | collected 2010 | reverse complement strand
AGTGTTGCCTTGCCAATTACAGTCCATTCATCCTATATATTCATCATCAAGCTGGAAACTGCTCACCTTCCCCCGAACAAAGGCTCGATAAATCTTATAAAAGGTAAGCAAGGAATCCACCTCGGCCTCACCTGCCATTTCCTTGTAAAAATCCCAAAGTATTTTGGAAAAGGCATTTCCTCCATGATATTCTAGATCCATTATCAGAAAGGCAATGTCAGAAACAGTATCAGTATACCTAAATCTGTCGTTAAATTCAATACAATCAAATATCGGGAGACTTCCATAAGGCAGATATGTTCCATATGAAGATCACCATGGCAGTCCCTTATCTTTTTGGCCTTTATCCTCCTTGAGAAAAGTTCCCTGTTTGAATTGTAAAAATTCTCAGTCCACCTCTTAAGGGCGTCAAAGTCTTTTTTTTGAATTGTTTTTCCAATATATTTCTCGGTCTGTGTAAAATTTTCATCTGTATTTACCTTGAACATTTCCGGCTCACCAAATTTATCAATATCAATGGAATTGCGGGCATTTAAATGAAATCTTGCAAGAACCTTGGCAATCTTTTTTAGATGTTCACTGTTCAATTCTCCCCGAAGAAATACAGATTTCATGAGCATTTCATTCGGGAGCCTTTTCATCTTAACTGCGTATTCTACAATCCTCCCCTTCCCTGTTGCCATCCTGTAGATTTTGCCATCATAGATTATTGGTAGTACACCTATATATACATCCTTTGATAATCGCCTATTTAGTATAATCTCTTGATCACAGTAATAGCGTCGTTTTTTAAGGGTTGAGAAGTCTAAGAATCCAAAATTGACCGGTTTTTTTATCTTATATACAAATTCATCTGCAAGAAAAACAAAAGAGATATGGGTCTGAATAAGAGATACCTTTTCTGTTTTATCTGGAAGAAAGGCTGGATTTAAAAGATCATCTATCATAGAATGCATTTTTTGTGGCTATAATTTATTAATGGACCAATAGTAATCTGGGCCATAATAATACTTAGAGATGCAGTAAGGTCCACATATAACTTCATACTACTTCTTCAAGACCATTTCAAACCCTTTCTGCTTCCACAAATCCAGAAAATGCTCTCTGCGATTTGTAGCACACTAAAGCAGTTATGATTTTTGTTCAAGCTCTTGATTCTTGCCAAAAAATGCTTAAATTTCATAAAAAAATGCAAGTACTTATCTTTACCTATCTTATTGGAATAAAAAGCTCTTCTGTTTTTCCTGTCGTTTACACCAATTCAATTGTACCAACCATAAACATCCCTTTAAATCATAGACAAAAGGGGTCTCTTGAAGAAAAGCAAAGCTAACCCTACGCAAAGGAGGTGCAAGAATTGATCAACTTCATTTCGACCTTTCCCCCTCTAGTGTGTGGTATCGGGACTTACACCAGTTACCTTGTGGCTAAAATGCCTGATAAGGGCTGGAAGGTATTTTCATTTAAACTGGATGAGCTTTCAAGAACAGGGGATAGTACCTCTTATAAGGATAGGGTATTATATGAAATCTCCATCCTAAGTCCTTATCTTTCCCCATGTTTAAAAGGTGATCTCCTTTGGTTTCAACACTCATTTGGAATTTGGGGAAAAGAATCCTCTGCCTTGATAAAAATGATTAAAGAGGCTAAGGCCAAGAAAAACAAGGTGATTGTAAGCTTTCATACCATCCATTTTGAGTCAAAAGAGACTGAATCAGGGATGGACCTAATGGAGGAAAGATTGCTCAATAAAGTCCTTCCCTGGATTGATTTAGCTACTGTCTTTACCGATGGGGCCTATCGGGCAGTTACCAGGAAATTTTACCAGTATAAAGACAAAATAGTGGTTTTAAGACATGGTGTTCCTATTCATACCCAGATGAGTAAAGAGGATGCCAGGAAAAGATTACTAAGACACCTAATTGACCGAGCAGAAATCTCGGCTACCGTGAAACAAGGGCTTAGAAATCTCTCCCCGCAACTCTTTTCTCATGACACTATCTTACTGGGCAATTTTGGCTTTATCACTTGTGATAAAAGTCCTCTTCAGCTCTACCGGATTGGTCAGCTCATACAAGAAAAGGTTTCCTCTAAAAGGATAATTACCCTTTTCATAGGAAAGATTCAAAAGAGGAATGACCGCAAGATTGAAGAAAGCTTGCCCATATTGGAAGATTTGAGAGCTATTCACGATGGAAGATCAAATATATTCATTGAAGATTTCCTTCCAGAGGAGATCTATCCCTTAGCCTTCAGGGCACTCGATTTTTCTGTCTTGTGGCCTCATAATGCTACCCAATCCGGAAAAATGGCCCATGCACAGGGGATTGGCTCCTGTGTAGTAGGCAGGAGAATAGAGGGAATAGGAGAAACATTAGATCTGGCTGGGCTGCCTTCCGGAGTGAGCATAGAGGATTTAGTAGAGAAGATAGCAGTGCTCGTATTAGACCCTAAAGCCAAAGAAGATGCCGAAAGGGCTAGCTGGCATTATGCCCGGCAGTTTTCCTTTGAAAACCAGGCCAAAAAACACCTCCTATTGGAGGAGGCTGTTAGATCAGGCAAAGAGATACCTGTTCTGGACAGGAGCAAACCTGACTTTACATTTATTCTTCCTAACTTAGCAATAGGCAGGTGGAATGGCTTAGAAGAGCCCCCTAAAGGGATAACCTTTTTACTGAATGTAGCTGATGATGCTGACCTTTATCCTCCTCCCAAAAACTACTATAAGGTTCCCCTTAAGGATGGGGTCCCACCTCAAGTAGAAGAATTGCGAGATGCAATAGACTTTATAGAAAGGTTTTCAGAGAAGGGAAAGATTTTGGTATTTTGTCGATATGGTAAGGGAAGATCCGCCTCAGTAGTCATAGGTTATCTTTGTAGTATTGGCTATGAATATGAGGAGGCAGTAAAACTGGTAGCCAAAAAAAGGGTTGGGATAAATCCTCTTCCCGAACTATCCCGTATCATCAGCATGGCTTTGAACAAAGAGTCATTTACTCTCACCCATCCACTGGTGAACACCACCAAGATGATACGGTAGTTGGGAGTTAGTGGTTTGTAACAAAATCCTATTCAAGGGAGGAGATAAATAGCATGAATATTTGTTATATTTCCACATTTCCGCCAGAAATGTGTGGCATTGCTACTTATACCAATTATCTTGCAAATGCCCTGCTTGAACTTGATGAGGGAATTTCAATAACTGTCCTCGCAAAGAGAGGAGGAGAAGAAAGGCACTCAGAAAGACTTACTATTATCCCTTCCTTTTCTGCCGGAGATTATAAAGATATCATCTTTAATTTGAAGCGGATAAGACCTCATCTTATTCATATTCAGCATGAATTTGGTATCTTCCCACCAGAACAGAATTTCCTTACATTCCTCAATAGAGTAAAAAGAGATAGTTATCCTTTAATAATTACCCTCCATACTATCAATAGCATAACTTCATGGGATATGGTGGTAGCCGATGTTGATATTGAGGAATATAATTGCAAAATAGGAAATTTGGTAGATTGCCAGATAGTCCACCTGGATAAACCCTTAAGGAGAGTGCTTTTAAGAATGGGGATAGCTAAAGAGAAGGTAGAAATCATTCCTCATGGTACTGAATTGCTTGAACTATTAGATAGTTCTAAGGCAAAGAAAAGACTTGGACTTCCCGCGGGAAAACTAATACTTTCTTTTGGCTTTATAAGTAGGGGAAAGAATCAACTCTCCCTCATCGAGGCATTACCCTTAATAGTAAGGGATGTTCCTGATGCGTATCTCTTTATTGCAGGATATTCTAGAACCATGGATCCGGATGATTTATCATATATGGAACTATGCAAAGAGAGGTCAAGGGAATTGGGCATAGAGGATCGGGTAATATTCTCTGATAGATTCATTGCCGAAGAGGATGTTCATATAGTATTCAGTGCTGCAGATTGTTGCTGTTACATATATAATGATGAATACAGGAGTGGAAGTGGGACAATACATCTGGCACTTGGCTCAGGAAAACCGATAATAGCCAGCAGGATACCTAAGTTCGAAGAAGAACTGATGGAAAATGTGAGTGATGAGATACTCTGTCTTCCAAATAACGTAGAAGGAATAGCAAGGATAATAGTGAGGATCTTTAGGGATGAGAGATTTACCAATCAGATAGCTAAATCCATAAGGCAATATGCCCTGGATACATCCTGGAAAGAGATTGCAAAAAAACATCTTACTCTTTACCAGAGGTTTTTGTAAGTGGAAAAACAATACCAAAAAATTATGCAAGATCCATTAAAGAAGGCCAGGGATATCAAAAAGGCAGAGATTGTTATTGGTATCCCCTTTTATAATGAGGCAGACACCATCAGTAATGTCTTTAAGACAGCAAAAAAGGGTCTTGAGACATTTTATCCAGAAAAGACACGGGTGATCGTCTGTGTAGGTGCCCCGGCAGGAAAAAAGGCATTAGAGGTAATAGATAACATATCAAGCAAAGAAATTTTTCATAATACAGAGACAATCTCCTTTCTCTTAAAAGGAAAAATTGGTGGAAGAGGTTGGGCAATCAGGGCGATTATGGAAATAGCCAATCTCCTTCAAGCGGATTTAGCCCTTTTCAGTTCCGATCTTCTGTCATTTAAAGAAAAAGATGGAATAAAAGGCCTGTCTCATGAATGGGTAAGGCTTCTTATCGATCCCATTAAGAAAGAGGGTGTTGACCTTGTCTTACCAAGGTACAATAGGCATTATTTTGATGCCAGAATCCCCCGCTTATTTGTTACCCCTCTGATTTCAGCCATATATGGCAAAAGGATAGCTGAGCCAACTGCTGGTGAGTTTGGGATAAGCCATAGGTTTCTTCCCAAATATCTTGATGATCCAACAGTGTGGCTATCTGGGGCAGGTTATTACGGGATAGATACCTTTCTTACTACTACTGCCTTGCTAAATAATGCAAGGGTGTGTGAAGTTAATTTAGGTATAAGACCCCATAAAGCATCTTTTGGTAAAACAATACTCACCTTCAGGGGAATAGCTAAGGGTATCTTTGAGAGAATAGTAGTAGATAGTGACTTTTGGAAAGAAAAGGGGGAGGTCCTATCTTATTTAGACACGTATGGTCTAAAAAAAGAGGAGGTGCCCCCTGCTATAGATATAAATTATAAAGAATTAATGCATAGATATCGGCAGGGATTAAACCGCTTTCACTATCTATATGAAGAGATCCTGCCTGCTAATATTTGCAATGATTTATTCCACTTAGCAGATTGCCCTCGAGAGGAATTTGAGCTTTCCGGCCCTATATGGGCAAAAATCGTCTACCGTTTTCTTTTATCCTTTTGCTTTAGTAAAGAATTAAAAAAGGAAGACATAATAAATGGGCTATTTCCCATATTTCTAGGAAGATTGGGCACCCTTGCCAAGGTATTAAAAGACCTAAGGCAAAAATTGGAGAAAAGCACCCCTGATTATTCGACTCCGGTTACTTTTAGGGAAGCAGAAAGGTTATTTGAACAGGAAGTGGAGCTTTTTCTCCTGGAAAGAGGAACTTTTCTAACTGATTGGAAAAGCAGGGAAAAGTATCTTAAACCCTATCTTCCAAAAATTGGGTCCTGGGAGTTCATACCGCATGTTCCCTTGGTAGTCCCTCAGGAGATTACTACCAAGAGCGGTAAGGTAGTTAAGGCCCGGGATGTATACAAATTATTGCTTGATAAGTATAGGACTGAATTTCAAGAATTTATTTCCCAAAAGTTGCGCCTTAAAAAGGATCTCAGCAGCCTGGCGATAATAAAAGAGGTAAAAGATTTTATGGCCGGTGTAGAAAGAGGTTTTGATGATCTTCTTTTTCCAGGCAATCTCTATACAGTGAAAGGCACAGAAAAGGTAGTAAGATCAATATTACAACTTTTCCCACATAAAGAGACATTTTCCCTTAAAGAGGAAGTGGCTTACAGAATGATCAGGAAACATCCACCATCAAGCCTCATTACGAGGCTGGGCTTTGCTGATCTACCCCAGGTATTAAGGGATTATACTCCCTGTGATGTTTTGGCCTTAGCAAGTTGGAGTGAGGAAAGGGAAAATATGGAAAGAATATGGGATGAGCTAAGGCAAACGGCAACCCCATCAGATTTTGAATTCTCTCATATTGAGCCCCTGGTAGTATCCCATGGGGCATTTCCTGCCTTGGCTGAAATGAAGGATCAATCGGCCCTTAATAGATTAACTGGAAGGATAGTTATAAGTGATCTCCCCAAGGCCAAGGGAGGAGAATTCCCAAAGATCCGTTACTTTACCACTATTGCCAAGAACATTGTAGAGGCAGAGAGGTTTGGCAAGATCTGGGAAAGATTTTCCAAAGAGAAGGATTTTGGGAATAGATTGATCAATTCCCTCAAGGGGCACTGGGGTAGAACACCACTTTCCGCCCACAATCTCTTTGAGAATGGAAACCAGAGAATGCTGGTTGAGAGGATCAGACATATGGCAGAGAGGATAAAAGATAAGGCATCGAAAGAGGCAGACATAGATAGGATTAACCTGGTCTCGAGAATTGAGGATCTTGCCAGCTCATATCATTTAGCGCTAACCTTACCTGATAATACTTTCATCACGCTTTCTGCCTGGACATGGGCAAGCTACAGTTTCAAAGGTGGACGAGACTTTCCCACTCCCCTTTCTCTGCATGTAGAAAGGGATTGGGCAAGCACTGACTTTTTGCTGGAATATATTAAAGCTGGCGAGCTGGGTGATGAGGATACAGTAGAGAGAAAGATTATTGAACTTATGGGGGAAGGTAGGGAATCAGAAGATCTTGCTCATCACTTGCTGGGTCTGGAGAAGGAAGCCGAGAGGGTCTTGATTGATAAGGTCTCTGTCTTGAAGGAGATACCTTCAGGAAGATTAACAAGGCTCACCAAAGGACCGATCATTGAGCCTTTAAAGGATCACTGGTGGGAGTCAAAGTTTGTCTTTAACTGTGCTTCCGCAAGAATTAAGGATGAAGTTTACATCCTTTACAGGGCAGTAGGAGATGAGCCCAATCTGTCCTATATCGGCCTTGCCAGTAGCAAGGACGGGATCAATATAGATGAAAGATTGGATTATCCTGTATTCAGTCCTGAAGAGGATTATGAAGGCGTCAATTGCAAGGACCCTAATCTAACCAAAGGGTGTGAAGACCCCAGGGCAATAGTAATCGGAGACAGATTGTATATGCTTTATACTGCTAATAGTGGTGCTATCTCCCAAATAGCCCTGGCATCTATCGGGGTAGATGATTTCATATCATATAACTGGAATGCCTGGATCAGGCACGGTCCTACCTTCCCTAACTTTCCTAATAAGGATGCCATCCTCTTTCCTGAAAAATTTTCTGAAAGATTCGCGGTCTATCACAGGATTGACCCAGGTATCTGGATTTCCTATCTTGGTAGGCTTGAACCACCCTGGCCATCTCAAGGCCATAGGATAATTATTACGCCAAGGGCAGGGATGATGTGGGATGGGGTTAAGATCGGTGCAGGGGCCCAGCCGATAAAGACTTCCTTTGGATGGCTTATTATCTACCATGGAGTAGATTATCTCAGGATATACCGGTTGGGGGTAATTCTAGTAGACCTTAATGATCCTGGAGAGGTATTATACAGGTCTCCTAATGCCATCTTAGAGCCCGAAAGAGATTATGAGCTTGGTGAGGGAAAGGGCCTTTATTGGGTTCCACGGGTTGTATTCACTTGTGGGGCAGTACCAGCATCCAATAAAGATACCCTGGATGCTGATGACAGCATCCTTGTTTACTATGGCGCTGCAGATACGGTAATCGGTGTAGCAAGGGCAAAGATTGGTGATCTCATCCCCACCGAGGTGAGAAAAAGGATTGGAAGTTAATCCTGGGCACCCAAAGATCCTTGTGAAATATCTATTGCAGCCGCAGTCTTCTCCAATACATTTATCCTCCCCCGCCGGGTGAACTATATTGACTTTATTATTGATCTAATATACTTAATTTGTAACTGTTCAGGTAGCCACCAAGGCACCAATTCCAATTGTCAATTTTCAATTGTCAATCGTTTGTGTCTTAGTGGCTGAATAGTTAACTTAATTTGAGATCTTCCTTGTTGCTTGTTGTCTGCCGTTAAACAAAGAACAAACCCAACAGATTAAGTGCCTAAAGTGGGCAACTCAACAAACACAATGAACACAACAAACCCAACAAACTCAAAGATAGCTGAGGCAGCCAATTTTATTAGGGGGAGAATACAAAGGGATCCTCTCATTGGGATGATTACAGGTACAGGTCTTGCAAACCTGACTGATAGCATGGAAATCGATCAAGATATTCCCTATGAGCAGATCCCCCATTTTCCAAAATCAACCGTTGCTGGCCATGCTGGTATCCTTGTCTCCGGCATTATAGCAGGAAAGCCAATCCTTGCCATGCAGGGAAGATTTCATATCTACGAGGGATATACAGTTAGCGAAATTACATTTCCAATCAGGATTATGGCCACCTTAGGAGTGAAGTACCTTTTTATTTCCAGTGCGGCTGGTGGCTTAAATCCTAATTTTGAACCAGGAGAATTGATGCTCCTCACAGATCATATAAATCTAACCGGCAATAATCCCCTTATCGGAAGAAATTTGGAGGAATTCGGACCCAGGTTTCCTGATATGACATCCGCCTATGATAAGGATCTGATAGCCTTAGCCAGGGGAAAGGCAATAGAAGAAGGGATTATTTTAAATCAGGGTGTCTACGTGGGTATAACCGGCCCAAGCCTTGAAACGCCTGCTGAGACAAGATTCTTAAGGTCTATCGGCGGTGATGCAGTAGGGATGTCAACTGTTAATGAGGTTATCGCGGCTGTCCATTCCGGATTAAGGGTATTGGCAATTGTAGCTATAACTAATATCAATCTTCCTGATTGTATGACAGCAACATCAATTGAAGAGGTGATTGCTAATGCCAGAAAGGCATCCCCATCCTTAGCCAGATTACTAACAAAGATCATCAAGGACTTAGAAAAATGACCAGGGCAGATATCTTGGTTTATAATGGGACTATTATTACCATGGATGATCAGAATATGGTTATCCCCAATGGTCTCTTAGCCATGTCAGGGAATACGATAATTTATATCGGGAAAGATGATAAAGGGTTAATAAAGGCACAAAAGGAGATTGATGCCGAAGGTGGCCTGATACTTCCTGGTCTTATCAATAGCCATACCCATGCAGCTATGACCCTTTTCAGGGGTTTAGCCGATGATCTTCCCCTTATGGAATGGTTGAATGATTACATTTTTCCTGCTGAAAGTAAGATGGATGCCGATTTTGTCAGGGTCGGAACCCTTCTGGCATGTGCGGAGATGATAATGTCCGGAACTACGACCTTCTGTGATATGTACCTCTTCGAGGAGGAAGTGGCCAGGGCTGCTAAGGAGGCCGGGATGAGATGCCTGGTTGGAGAGGTCATCTACGATTTTCCCTCGCCAAACTATGGAGTAATGGAAAAGGGATTTATCTATACAGAGGCGTTGATTGAAAGATGGAGAGAAGATCCTCTTGTAAATATAGCAGTTGAACCACATTCTTTATTCACCTGTGGAGTGGAACTTTTACTCAAGGCCAATGATTTGGCCCTTAAAAAGGATGTTCCTCTTATTCTTCACCTGGCAGAAACAAGAGAAGAATTAGAGGCGATAGAAAAAAGGTATGGAAAAAGACCTGTTCAACACCTAAAGGATCTTGGTCTTTTGGGGCCACATCTCATTGCAGATCACTGTGTCCATATCAGCGAACCAGAGATCGAATTGCTTGCAGAAAATAAGGTAAGTGTAGTTCATAATCCGGAAAGTAATATGAAACTTGCCTCGGGCATAGCCCCTGTTCCCGAGATGATGGCAAAAGGTATAACGGTCGGTCTTGGTACCGACGGATGTGCCTCCAATAACAACCTTGATCTTTTTGGCGAGATGGACATGGCTGCAAAACTGCATAAGGCAAACAAGCTCGACCCCACTGTAATGGATGCCCAAACTCTCATCAAGATGGCAACGATAGGTGGCGCCACGGCCCTTGGGCTTGAGAAAATAACTGGATCGTTAGTGGTAGGCAAGAGGGCTGATCTAATAGTGATTGACATCAATAAACCCCATCTTATTCCAATGTATAATCCCTATTCGCACCTTGTCTATGCGGCCGGTGGCCATGATGTGAAACATTCGATTATAGATGGGCGAATTGTTATGGAGGATAGAAGACTTATTACCCTGGATATTGAAGATATTATAGAGAGATCAAAAGAAAAATCTAAAAAGGTAAAAGAGTGGGTGAAATAAATTAAGCTAGTACTTTAGTAGGCGTTCCGGGGTATGAATCGAGGAGGTTCTGACATTTAGCAAAGGTAAGAGGATCAACGGGGTAGATCTCTGCGAACTCTGAAAGAGATAAAGAGGGCAAGACCAAATCTTATAGCCTATTTGTGATAAGAACGCTGCGATTTCACCCGGCAAGTTCAGTGGGGTGGTAAGGATGGCCTCTCCGTGAGGACCTGAAAAGATGATTCCGGGTAGGGTTAATCTGATATTCCTGGAATCATCTCTGGTAGTAGCCATGAAGGAATGTGGACCAGAGTCAAATTGAATATCAAGAAACTCAAGGGTTTTGGTAACCGTGACCAATGGGTTCTTTTCGGCCCCCAATGATAGATGCAAAAACTTGTGATCTTCCAGAAAAGAGATAACTTCAGGTTCCAGACCGGTCAGGTCAATTATAGCATCTCTTCCCTTGATCTTCAGGAAGAAATCCGCTTTGATGATTAGTTTAAACTCTGGCCTATGACTCTGGTACACTGGGATTTCTACCTGAGCAGAAAAAGGTCGGCCTATAAGGCTCAACACCGTTTTTATTAATGATGGGGAATCTGTTTCCCCTTTCAATATCTCGACCTCATGAATGTCTCCTAAGGAGTCATCATCTCCCTGGGGATAGTCGATAACCTTGACACCTAAACCCTCTAAGTAATCCTTGATCATCCGGGGCGTATTCGGTGTATGACTGTCCATCAAGTTAATGACAAAAACACTTGGCCTATTATCCGATCGGGTTTCGGGCAGACTTACAATCCAGTCCCCCGTAATCCTGAAGGTAATGTCCCCTTGCAGTTCAAAGGGTTCACCCCTTTTGAATACCCTAGGGTAATTGGCCACCCTCAAAATTTTGTCCAGGGCGGACCTCAAATCATCTTCCTCCACAAGGTGGATAACCCGGTAATTTTTCCAGCTCGATTCTATAAGCCTGGCCATTTTCTCAGAGAGACCATGGCTCAGGTCCACGATGACTGTTTGACCATTTTGGAGGTTGATAATGGGAAAAGATGTGGCCTTAAGACTTATCAGGCTCCCTGATTTCAAGGGGATGAAATGCTCCCCGGATTGAACCCCCTCCTCTCCCATCTCCAAAAATATCTTGAACAGATCATGAGCCACGGTGTTTACTTTTTGGCTTACTCTCTCATCTTCACTCTTATCCTCAGGTTTTGGGGAAATCGCTGCCTCAATGGGCTCTCTGTCAATTTCATAGGGGTAGATGGGCAGTCTGATGATTTGGTCTGGGTATATGTTTGCTAAGTCTTTGATGGAAGGATTCAATTCCTTAACAAGCTCAATATACTCATTGAACAAATCCTCAGGAGGAATGTTGTACAGACCCTTAGCAACTTTGATTATACTATCGCCCGGCTTGACAGTATAATTTTCAAAGTTAGGATCCTTCAAAGCGGTAATGGGGGTCATTTTTTCCAGCGAGGAGTCTTCATGGTCAAGATCACCTGCAAGTGGCGTAATTTTAAGTGGAATAATGATCTTCTCACCCGGGTGGATCAGATCCGGATTTCTTAAAGATCTGTTCAGTTTCTTCAGGACTGAAAGAAGCTCAGATAAATTGCCCTGTTTCCATAAGCCCTTTTCTTTTAAGATCTTCGATAAATAATCCCCTTTCTTGACGGTATAGGTCTGCGTCAGGACTTTCTTATTATCAACCTCTATCTCCGCCGTCTTAACGAGAGATATGAAATATGTTTTCTGGTCCTCCCGGGCTTGTGATGGTTTCAGGCAAAAAAATACCAGCAGAAAAGTGCAAAAGCCCCAAACACTGTGTTTGAAAATATGTGAAGGACTAATAGGGCCATACGTCTTTAACTGTAGCCTGGCCACCAACCAATTAGTAGAAGACTGGAAGTTTTTCATACGCTCAGTTGAAACAAAACTCACTTATTTAAATTAAGTGCCTAAAGTTTAAAGTGCCTAAAGTGCCTAAAGTTAGAGTAACAAAAATGGCCGTCTTCAAATGATTCGGGCTGGTTTTTACCCCTGGATTATCTTTTTTTTCAGGCCCGCCCTGGCGCGACGTAAGAAAATTTGTTTAGGTTTAGCTATTAATCAATAGATTCT
>SDBV01010082.1_pt1 | contig 12444 bp, 19 predicted proteins | sample 2277081 | NCBI WGS metagenome assembly SDBV01 (sample SAMN10402039, study PRJNA504765) | marine sediment metagenome | isolation source: marine sediment core GS10_PC15, 223 cmbsf | place: Arctic Ocean: Southern Knipovich Ridge | collected 2010 | reverse complement strand
TTCCAGATTCTTTGCACAACAAGGAACCAAGTGAAGCTATCCATATTCAGATGCATCCTGTTCTTTGGCCTCAGAAGGAGGACTCTGAAAGACAGAAAATAAAGAAGACAGGGCGCTTTTACATGGTTGCTTCTATTATGTTAATGGCGGCAGCTCAAATTGGCGTTGATCTAGGATGGGGTGGTGATTGGGACAGAGATGGAGATATTATGGACAATGACTTCGATGATCTGTCTCACTTCTTCCTCATAAAGAAGAGGGAGGTCTAGGATGGAAGATGCCCCGACTTGGTTCTCTTACCTTATGAATGGTTTTCAGGTTGCGACATTCATTACTGTCATTGTTTTGCTTTGGAAATTTGCACGATGGACGGGGCAAATAGATGAGAAGTTCGTAAGTATTAGGAAGGAAAATGCGGAAACGAAGAAAAGGGCTGATAGGGCACATGGTAGAATTGACAAGTTGCTAACACAACTAGCGGGAGGAGATTAAAAAGATGAAGAAAGCTATCAGCCAATTTCATAAGAGAATAACCTCAAAGATGTCTTTATTTACCTCTCTTACTGTTTTTATTATAGGTATCTTGATTGGTGCTCTCACAACTTGGTATTTTGCTGCATGGCATTATCAATCTGCGAAGATCGCATGGTACATGGTAAGACCATGGAGTGGACCAATTATGAAAGTTACAGCAATGGCAATTCTCATTGGGAGGGTATTTGTCTCCGCTCGTTGGAAAAGAGAGGAACCTCTTGATTATTCAACACTTACATTTTGGGGAGGTTTTTGGGCTAATCTTGTAACAGTTGTTTTATCTGCTGCTTTAATAATTCTAGTTTTTAGTATGGCTCCAGATGTTTTGCTTACTGTTAGGAGTTATATCAAATAGCTAGGTTTTTTGTGATAAGAAGAAATTCAAATTTTGAGGGAGAACTAGAATGAGCGCATTGAGTATGCTGTTGGCTGTTGTTGATTTCGTTCCCGTTGTTAACACGGTGATGGATGTTGTCGGGCTTGTGTCAGGTGGGATAATAACGGAAGTTCCATCAGCGGGAGGAGTTCTTGGGAAATTGGTGAGTACGGTTGTGTTCCTTCATGCTGTTTCCCCTCGTATAGATAAGTTCGTTGCTTCTACAAGAACGAAAAAGGACAACAAAGTATGGGATGTTATCTCAACGGTGCTGAGTATTGTGACTGATGTTCTTGTTGCTCTTGGGAAGCTGGACCCGAGGAAACTTAGAAATAAGGTTGTTGGAACAGGCGGTCCCTCCAATGAGAAGAATCTTTAGATCTCAGATTCTCTCTTTCCCTTCCCTCATTTCCTTCTTCTTCTCCTTCCTAAGAGATGGCTCGGCGTTGTTAGTCGGGCCTCCTTCCCCCTTTCTCTCTTCCAGTCGTATCATAGCTGCCCTCCATAATAGCAGCTTCTTCAGGAAACCTTTCAGGCCATTTCCACATGAATTTCCTAGCGTCACAAGCCGCACACGCACAGCGTATTTTGTTGCCCTCAGTATCATGTCCCATTGTGTCAACAGCATGAGGATGGAGACAATCCTTTCCATCTCGCATCACTTCTTTTAAATGTCGAATCAAGTCTACAGCAAAAGCATCCATCATTCTTCTCCCTCTTCCTTTCCCCCTCCTTGATTCTTCCCATATTCCTCTAAATTCGGTCCCTTATAAATATAAAGAATATCAGACCCATTGTCTATATATGCTATTTCAATGTATTTCATTGTAATAAGAGCATTCTGGATTTCCTCTAAATCTCGTGTAGTCATATCGAATCTGTAGGTTTCAAGAATCTGAGATCTTCGGACTTTACCTTGACTCATTAAAAGGAGGATAACTTTTTGAATGAGAGGACCAGTCACAGCAGATCCAAGACCTCCAAAAACTTTATACATCTTGGATTCCGTTTTTTCTAAAATAACGAGAGATCTGTTGAAGTCTTCTAAAGTTACTATCTTCTCCTCTGAATGAGACGCAGCTATTATCATCCCAATCTTTTTTATGTGGGTCGCTCTTCTCTCACAGTATGAGTGAAAACGTGGGTCGGGAATTGGGTAGATTCCCTCCTTCATCTTTTCCTCTTCAGTCCGATACCATTTCTTATATCTTTCTTTAGCCTCAAGAGAGAAGGAGAAGTAGCCGGTCATGAGACCTATTTTCTCAAGATCTGAGATAAGATGTTTCTGTAGTTGTTTATTTATTAGGCCTGGTTCCTCCACAATCTTGCGCTTTTGTTCCTCAGCCACAAAAATAATTCTAGCGGTAAAACCACCACCAACAGCCTCAAGAGGCAACATAGACTGAAACCAATCAGGGGCAGTACCAGCAAGGAGAGAATAACATACGCCTCGAAGGTGATCAGAACCTGATGTTTTGGTCTCGTATTTCCATGAATCATGAGAATCATACCAGTCTGTAAGGTCCGCAATGAAACCGATATCTTTTTGACCTAAGAAAACGGCTAGTTCTTTAGAGATTGTCATAAGAGAAGAGTGAATCTCCATTGTCTTTGTTTCTGGATTCTCGAAGTAGTTAACTGCGTGGGCTATGGCCCGAATCAGTTGCTCCTTCGTGATTGCATCAGCAGAAAGAATCCCAGACGCAGCAAGGAAGATGGACGTACCAATATCCATAGCAACTCCCTTCCTTGTTCTGCTACTAGGACCAACAAGAACAACATAGAGATTAGGATAAATCTTAGAGTGTCCCCAAGGAAAGGCTACCTTCCTTCCCATGATTCCACCGATTAAGGTTATGGCGGTCCATATGTGATATGACTCTGGTGGTTCTGTTTCATCGGTGAACTCGAGATAGTAGGTTATCCAGTCGGATAGGACGCGGGACACTTTGTTCCTTTTTCGTTTTTCTTATTTCAGTTCCTCACGAACCTTCATTAGAATTTTACCTAAATGATTCTCTCCAACTTTATTACAGACTCCCCAAAATCTGTCATTCCAGTTATTTTCCTCAATTAGTGTAACATCTTCTGTATCAAGGAGCTTTCGTTTAAGTTCCAGAATCTGAAATTTCTGGATGATTAAGTCTTCCATTATTTGTAGTTTGATCTCATTCCAATCATCTCTTAATTTACTTAATCTTCCAATCTTCTTAGCTCTTGCAGGATTTTGCAAATAAGAAATTCTCCTTCTCCACTCTAAATCTAGAGTTTTAGCTGCTTGATAAGCATGTTCTACAGTTGGAAAAGTAATGTCCCCTAATATAATTTTAGCTGGCCAGAAGTTACTCAACCATCTGTATTCACCAAAGAAACCACTTATTTTTTTATCAACCATCTTCAATCTCCAAAATCGACCATGAAGATTCCGCAGTTGTGACAACAACGACCGTGTTGTTTGAAAGATCACTCCGGATGTTCACAGGTTATTCGTTTCTTTATTTCCCTCTTTGTTATCCGAGAAAGCTTGATAATATCCCAAAGAGATAATTCTGTGAAACCATACGTCCACCAAATCTTGATTGCTTTTAACATCACGGAATCCTTGGATAAAGGTATTGATAAATTCTAGCTTCCCAAAACATAATATCCGCAATCTCGAAACTCTCTCCCCATCTCTTTATCATTCCCTTCGTAGGCATAGTAGAAACAACTCTCTTGATTCCGCTTTGTATAATGATCCCGGCACAGTCTGCACATGGGGGGAATGGCCATGTGTAAAGGGTTGCTCCAGTTAAATCCTGTTTCGCAAAAACAATTGCGTTGATTTCTCCGTGAACAACGAACTTATATTTCTCTTTTCTATTTCGCAGTCTTGAAGGTTTATCCTCTACATTTCTCGGAAAGCCATTGAAGCCTATAGAAATGATTCTGTTCTTTTCGTCTGTTATGACGGCCCCGACTTTTGTGGAAGGGTCTTTAGACCAGCTGCTCCCAATGTAATAAGCGAGATCAAGGAAGCGGAGATCCCATTTCTTGGTTGTGAAGGAAAGAGATCCATGATTCTTCTCAAATGCGGCTGTATCTATGATAGAGGAGTTTTTACTTTGTCCTCCTCTTACTTCTACTTTTTTTGAGAGCCCTGAGGTTGGTTTACTCATAATATCTTTCCTTTCCTTTGAGATTGACCTCTATAACAACCGCAACTTCTAACTCTTTCCACTAAAAGATCAGAACCCCTCACTGTCACAAAGTTTCCACAAACGCAACGACAAGAATAATAAGTGTGACTGTTTTCATCTTTCCTTACATACTCTAGAACCGTTAGTCTACTGAATTGTTCCCCCTCGAGATTCCTCATGGTTCTTCCCTTTCTCTTTTTCTCAATCAAAATCAAAATATTCTTTTAATTTGTTTAATGCTTCTATTACTGCATCAGCTGGAAGATAGAAAGTGTAACCTTTTCCATCTGGTCCCCAATAGATGTGTCTTGCTTCACGTAAACTTTCAGATGGACCACTGCCCTCAAATATAACTGAGACCTTAGTGTTTACTCCATCTATTTCCGACTCAGCAAACTGAACAAGTAGAAAGTTCACGATTAAATTATCTGATTTGTGAACACAAAGCCAACAATTTTGTGTGATATCAGTAACTTCCGTGATTTCTCTCAATTCATCTAATGAATAAAGCTTATCTTCGTTATCGTTTGTGGAAACATTTACAAGAAAAGTGGTAATCATGCTGCTGCTCCCTTCTGAGATTCCTCATATTTTTCCCTCGTTTCTTGTAAAAGATCAGGGAGTTGCTTCTCTAAATCTCCAGCTTCCATATCATCTAGTCCTTTCAACTCTATCATATCTCGCCAGTTGAATCCGATCTTGACGCCTGTTCTAAGAGCGAACTCACCGTGTCGAGTCTTAAGGGTGTCATGCATGTGAGTCACACCACTCATTATCACACGGGCGAGATTCATGTTATTTCCCAGTGGATATTCTCCAAGAACAGAATCATGTCCTTCGAGGAGTAGATCGAATTCCCGCATATGATCTGAACGATCATTATAAAGACGGACCATTCCGGTCTTATTGTTCTTGGAGACTGTACCTTGTGGTATAAAGTCATACGCGGACTTAAAAAGATCATCCCCCCATTCACCGAGGAACTCCCGTTTGTCGCCATAAAGAGTAGTGAGGGTTCTATTTCTGTCGAGCTGTTCTTGAATTTCCTTATACCAGATTTTAAGTCCTTTATAACCGTCATGATAACCATCGTAAATGCGTTTAGAATCTTCTGGAGATGTTTCATATTCTACCCCAAAACGTCCAGCGGACATATCATAGTTAAATCCGTGATTGCTGTGTTTTCCACATTGACGGATGGAGTAACCTCGGGGCCAGAAAGCTCCTGGATACTGAGAACGGAGATTGGAACGAGAAAGGTGTGGGTAGTCTCTGTCTAACTTCTGTCTATTTTCTTCTATCTGCATGTCTTCTCTTGAATGTCCAATGTAGTCATTCTCAAGTTTTATGTATTCGAGAGGGAGATTAGATATGAGTTGGCCCGAGACAGCATGGGCGTCAAGACCTTCCCGAATAACTTTCATCATGTTCGCGTCACCAGCACAGAAAGCAACAACTACCCATTCTGCTTGTTCTAGATCCCACTCAATAAAGATACTTCCTCTTGTTGGCGTTAGATAGGCCCGGTAGGACTCAGGGAGGTTTTGGTGATTTGCACCAGTTTGTGTTATTGTTTTTGAAGATGAGAAACGTCCCGTTACTGTCCCCCGTAGATTATAAGAGCAACGGAACATTCCATCAGGATCAAATTTGATGTTTAGGTATTTGGATTGATTGTTCCGGCTTGCTCTGATTTCTTGGACTAGTTTTGCAGCACGAATAGGAGCACGGGTTGTGGTGCCTCGGGCCAGTTTCGCCATCGCCTTGTCGTCTGCTGTCTCTATGGATTTTTTCTTCTTCTTATCAAAACGAGTATAAGGAGCGATTCCAAGTTCATGGTAAAAATACTTCTTACATTGTACAGAAGATCTCGCATTGATTGAGTAACCTACTATGACGTTTAGTTCTTCTTGTTTCTTATTAACTATTTCTATCTCTTTCTTCTCTTCCCTTTTAATTGCACCAGGATCAACATTGATACCATGCCAAACCATAGAGTTAACAGGATTGTAGTAATCCATCGTGTCACGGTAATTTTGGAAATAACCTTCCTCCGCTATATCATCTTTTATCTCATCCCAAACGTCAAAAGCATAGACAGAATCTTTACAGTTGTACGTCCAGAACTGTGGCCAATCTTTAACGTCTTTCCATTGTTTTCCCTCGTCCTTATAGTATGGTTCACCGTGACAATTGAAAGAGACAAGAAAATCTAATCCCATTGGAAAGTCGGGATAAAGAATAGCGTGGGCTATCATTATGTCATCTATGTAGCCTTTGGTTTGTATTCTGTTGTGGGAGAGAATAAACTGTGTATCGAATACAAGGTTCATTCCCAGTTTCGGGACTTCCTCGTCTTCCATAAGAAGTGCTATCTTCTTCCAAACTTGAACTTCATCATGGAGAGAGTATTTGTCGAGAGGGACAGACATCGCCTCCATTGGATTCGGTGCGAAGGAGATACAAGAGACTTCATTCTTGACTGTTTCAATATCCCAAGAAACTATTCCCTTCGCTGCATGAAGTTTCTCGATATAAGCGATAGCTTCATCAGGTGAGGGGTTAATGATGTAGTTACGATCAGGGAGGCGAATATCTGGGAAGGCGGACTGTGTTTTGATTGTCTCAAAGTCACGAACTATAGAATACTGAACGAAGAAATTCCCGTGAACTGCTGAAGCAGGATGTATTGTCGGGACTATCTTCCGCCCTGGAAGGAGAGTAGACTCAAGAATACTGCCCCGCCACTTAGTGATTCCCGCTGTTCCACAAAGAGCAAGAAGTGCCGCGTTTCCCATAGGGACTAAGACGTTAGCTTTTACTTCGGAGAGTTCCTCTTTTAGGAGATCTTGCCAGTAACGACCTTTCTTTGTTAACTCATAGTAGATCTTTCCCTTGACTCTATACTCTCGAATTAATTCTGTGATGTTATTGATTGGTTCTTTTGAGACATTAGTTATGTAAAGTTCACCTCTCGTAATTCCCGCTTTGTGGATACAACGGTTGAGAACCTCGCCTGCTGGTCCAGCAAAAGGTTTCCCTTTTAGAAGTTCTGTTCTTGCAGGAGCTTCACCTATTCCGGCGATGAGAGAGGCAGGATCTCCATCGGGTGGGACAGAGACGGGGACTGCTCGGTTTTCTTCGGGCGGGAGTGGAGGCATAGAGAACATAGTTACTCACCCCCAAATGATTTGCCCCATAATCGAGAAAATAGTCCCTTTCCTAAATAAGACTCCCAACTTTTCTTTATCTCAGCATCAAAAATAGCCATCTTATGCAAAGTAAACTTTAACGACAATTTACGATACTCTTCCATAAGTTCTTCAATCCATTTTTCTTGAGAATCTATGACCTCTTCCATTTCTTTTTTAGTCATTTTTTTTCTCTCCTCTCTTATTTCACGAAACGATGAACCGCTTCGCGTAGATCCTCTTAACTTCAAACAAATACTTATCCCGATACTCTGGATTAATGTCCCAACCGAAAGCCTCATAGCCTAGTTCCTTTGCAGCTATGACGGTAGCTCCACTTCCTAAAAATGGGACAAGGAATCTATGTTTATCTTTTGGGAGACCTGCTCCAAAAACATCAATGATTTCTTTCATCAAAGAAAGGGGACGCTGCGTCGGATGATATTTATCTCCTGCGAAAACACCAGAAAATTCAAAGAGATTACTTCTCCCAAGTTTCAACACAGCATTTGTTTCAGTTGGTTTTCGACCATAGAAAAAAAGCTCGTAGGTTCTTGCAAGATATCTTTCAACTACGTTAGTTTGCCCGTGTCCTTTAGACCACACAGCAGGAATCACATCTATAAGATAACCCGCTGTGGTTAGTGCATCATAAACCTCTCTGTACCATTGGTGACCGAACCAAAAGACTATTCTGGAATAAGGAGAGGAGACGCGGAACAGTTCCTTTGTGAGAGTTTCCAAAAACTCAGGATAATCCTTCGCGCTTATTTCATTATAAGAATGAACCTTTTGATCTTTTCCTTTTGTTGGCTTCTTTTTCTTTGCGAGGTCCACAGCATAAGGTGGATCTACTTCTATAAAAGATATAAGAGAGCCATGATCTTCAAAACCATCCGGAAGAGTTGCGAGACCATCAAAAATGTCCCCGATTCTGTAGGCATCTTCTGCTTCTACAAGAAGAGTTTCTAGTTTTGAATCTTTTCCTGCATTTTTCTTTCCTCTTCTTTCTTCTAATTCCTCAATGGCCATTTTTTCATAAAGACTCTCTAATATCTTCTTAGCATCATCTTCTGTCTTTGCGTTTTTAAGTTCCGGAATAGTTTCCATCGCTTCTGCAAGAGCAAGGTGCTCTGAGATTCCTCCCATGGAGCGCTCAAGAACTTCAGCTGTTTCTTTTTGCGTCCAATCCTCATTCTTAAGAAGGTAAAGTCGATGAATTTCTTTTGTAAGAGCGACTTTATCTTGCCAGCTCATCCTCTCTCTTAGCTCATTTTCGATGAGTTCAATCTCTCGACCATCTAATTCAGAATCAGAATCCCTAATCACAACATCCACTTCTTTCCACTCAAGAAGCTCTATCGCTTTGTAGCGGCGACCGCCTGCCAGAAGCTTTAGATTCTTATCTACAATTATTGGTTGAAGGTTTCCCTTGTCCCGAATCGAGATAGCGAGATCTTCTATTCCTTTGTATTCTTGACGGAAGCGTTCTCCAAAAGTGATGCGGGAGAACTCGACGGTTCGTGGGACGAGTCTTTCAGACATTCTATTCTCCTCCTTCTTTTGAGCTTCCACCAAGAGACCTAAGGAATTCCTTTTCTTCCTCTGTGAGACTTTTTATCATAGTCTTTGCATTTGTCTTCGCAGTCTTCTTCTTAACAGCTTTGATCACTGTTTCATTTACAGTTTCTCTATTCCTTCTGTTATCTAAGATAAACTGCGTTATCTCTTCCTCAGACATGTCCTTAAGATGTTTCCTGTATGTCTCCAGGTCCACGGTCTATCTCCGGTTTTTCTGTTATATAGATTAATTTTATTCTGTCGTTTAATACGCCAGATATGACAGTAGATACTCCATGCTTCGTGACCAGCTTGATGTACTCTTGGAATAAGATTCTTGAGACTCTACTGAAGAGCCCTGGAGGTATAGAGGCATGTATTTCTGTGTGTAAAGAAGTAGGAACATCGAATGTTAGTCTTTTGTTTCTTCCTAGATAGGTCATTCTATCTTCTCTGTTTCTTTTTCAGTTTTATGCAAAGGAAAAGAAGAGTCACAGAGAAACCCTAGAATCTCTGTGACTCCATCACTGAGAATGAACAGCCTACGCGACTTCTTGAACCAAAGATTCGGGAAGAATGACGTTTGCAGACTCACGCCCGGTTTCCTCATCCTTCGACTTCTTGGTTCTGCCGGTGTAAGTTTTGCCTGGAAAATCATCCAGATCAAAACCTTCACCATCAAAGGGAATTCCAAAAGCCGTGAGAAACTTCTTGGTCATCAAAGCCTTGAATTTCTCAGATTTCTCTTCTCCATCAGGATTTGGGTCACTGAGATACTGAAAAATTCCCGCTGAATCGGGAACATCCAATACCTCAATTATAACCTCAGTCCTGAATTTTTTAGGGTCTTGCTTTCCAGGCCCATACGTTGCATTGACGATCCGAAGCTGATGCTCATAATCTTCCACTAGCTCTGGCGGTTTAGCATCAGCGATACCTTTATAGCCAATCTTTGTCATTTTGTTTCCTCTTCTGTTTTTTGTTGAGATGTGGTTCATTTTTTGAACCGTTAGTTGTTCTTACCTTCGCTCTCTTTTTTGTCCTTATTTCTTAGGATTCATAGCGCCTCCTTTCTTTTTCGGAAGTTGTATCGAAATGATGGACGGTTCATTTCTCTTTTGAGACTAAAGTTTTGGATTGTTTGTTTTTCCCATTGAGAGCGCCCCTCAAGCCAATTACGGCAACATTTCTGCTATTTTTAAACCCCGTTTGATGTCCTTCAATTGCAGCTTTCCTGCCCTGAATTTACCGGGATGAAACTCGATGTTGCCCCCTCCGGCAACAAATTCTTCTGCCCATTCAGGATGATCCGCCCACTCGCGTGGCCAATTGTAATTGTGAATCCGACGCTTTACTTGGTTGTACCAAACAAGGCAAAACCACCATTTTACCTGCTCGAGCTTATCCATCTCGTCCTCCGTAGTTAGTTATTGACCAGACTCCCGCCTTCGCCGTTTTTCACAAACATCACATGGACAAGTCGCTATATGAATCATCTCATCCTCCGTTGCTATGATTGACCAGACTCCCGCCTTCCGACTCCGCCCCTACCACCTGTTGGTTATTGACGTGTAACCCTCCTCCAATAGCGACAGAGCGTGATTAAATTGCCCACGTTTCTTTAGCCAGCCAATAGGAAGTTCTGCAATTTCATTTATGGGGAGTTCCTCCATGGTGTGACCACTGTCTATAAAACAGGTGGAATGTACCCAATGGCGCACTCCCATTTTCATCATAGAATTACGCTTGCCTTGGATATTGCAGATTCGACATATCTGGCATTTCATTCTTTCATCTCCCCTCGCTTAATAGTCCGGACAATCCGGCATTTGGATATCCGATGGATTGTTTTTCCCCTCCCCTGCTTCCGGCTTGCCCGCCGAGTGTTTAGGTATATCTTCAAGGCTCGTTTCGCTATACCCATGTTCACATGCCCATAGTCCTATCTGGGGGTCAAAAAGAGGACGACATGGCGTTTCGGTTAAGGCGGCCTCTTTTTGATTGCCCGCTTCGGCAAGGGCGGCCTCTAATTTCAAAAGGTCGTGATCTTTTCCGGGCCACAAACCTTTGGCCTTGTAAATGTTGATAGCGTCCCACAGCTTCTCGTTCTGCTCGGACAGTTGGTCATAGGTTTGAACGGTGGGGTCAAGTTCTTTCATGGCTCTTGCGTATTCAATATCTCTATAGATTTCCAGAGCCTCAACTGTTCCCCTCAAACGTTCAAGCTCTGCCACAATCTCCCTGCCCCGTTCGCCGGAGGGGTGGGATAAGGATTGGGCACCACAGGTACAGTGCCCTTTTCCACTCGGCCATGACTCACACCAATCAGGATGGGTAATATTAGGTCCATGATATTGTTTATGCCATTCCGTAAGTTCCCCTCGCGCCTTATCCAGTTCCGCCGCGAGGGCTTTCGCTTCATCCAAGGCGGTGTCGCGCTCTTGTGCCTCAATACTCCTGTCTACTTTTCCATACCCAGCCATCCGCAGTTGAAGCGTGTTGAAATCTCGAAAGAGCTTTATGTAATTTCGCTCTTTCTCCTTAAGCGCGTCCTCCGCAGCCTCGGCGCGGGCTTTCCAGTCAATCGTGGAAACCCGGCAATAATCACAAAGCAATCCATCGTTTGTAATGAGGCTAGGGCAATTTAAACATTTCATCCTTCACCCCCTTCCTCTTCAATCGCGGCGTCTATGGCTTGGCGGAGCGTGTCGCTGTCGATGATTGGCTTGTCACACTTAATCATTCTTCTTATCCTCCCATCTTAATCAAGAATCCTATTCCATACTTCTCTGGATTCTTCATATCATGAATAGTCACATCTTGGAAATGGGCTATTCCGGGGATATCAGACTTAAGATTCTCATTGTATTTGTCCATTATGGTCTGAACGATGAATTTCTTCTTTCCATTTGCAAGAGCTTCATAAGAGGTTCGAAGCACAGAAGAAAAAAGAAGAGGTCCACGGACTTGAAGATCACCAGTTATGAGAAGCTCATTGACTGATTTTAAGGTGGCCTCGTTCTGACGATAAATAGTGTGTCCTGTTACAAAGATTATTTTGTCCATTGCACAGAGAACTCTTAGAATTCGAGCCATCTGCGTCTTGAGGATATTGTGGTGGTTGAGAGCGGGAGGATATCCCAAGAGACCTTCTCGGGCCAGAATATCATCCATTGCTATGTCTGCAAGACTTGTTATAGAGTCTAGACCAATTGCATCGAATTGATCAAAGAAACCGTTGTCGAGAGATTCCATGAAGTGAGCCTCCCATTGAGCGTAAGCGAAGGCTTTAAGGCGGGACTCTCCCTCTATTTTTGTTCCTGCTATTTCCGATAGTTTCCCACCTTTTGGGAGAGATTTCACGGTGATGTTTAGTTTCTCTGCAAGAAATTCCTCATATGTTACATCGTATCCTTTTATCGCCTTTCTTCCTGATGGATCAAAAAGATAGATGAATTTCTTTCCGGGAAGTGTGAGAAACTGTGTTGTTTTTCCAGTCCCGATATTCCCCTCCATGAGGATTTTATCGAAGCGTTCGTCTTTGAGATCTAAAGCGTTAGGCATGATTCTTTTTACTCCAATGATCTTGATGAATGCTTATCAT
>SDBV01010081.1_pt1 | contig 12446 bp, 14 predicted proteins | sample 2277081 | NCBI WGS metagenome assembly SDBV01 (sample SAMN10402039, study PRJNA504765) | marine sediment metagenome | isolation source: marine sediment core GS10_PC15, 223 cmbsf | place: Arctic Ocean: Southern Knipovich Ridge | collected 2010 | reverse complement strand
CACTTGGTGTAGTTTTTGATGATATAACTCTATATCTACAAAAGGCAAGTTAATGGGTTTAACTCAAGATCAAATTTGTGCAGGATCGGCAGCAGCATGGGCACACTTTACCAATCTGCAAATTGATGGTCACGCCTATGAATTAGAGACTAGGGCCTATCAACAGGAACTTCTCTCTTTCTATACTATGGATGGGAAAACTAAATATAATGAAGTTATCCAAACCGGCTCTCAAGTCGGCAAGACTATGGGAAAAGTCATTGAGGCTACCCACGGAGCAGTTTATAATAAATATCCACAAGGGATTATCTTCTACTTTCCCCAGCGAACAGGTGTTGACGTTTTCTCGGCAGGCCGTTTTCAATACTTCCTTGATGACAACCCACACGTCAAGGAACTACTCGGAAAAACAAACCGTAATGATTGCAGACGTATAGCCAAAACAAACATATATTTCTTTGGAGCGGGAGCAAGTATTAGAGTAAAGGGTGAGGCTAAAGACTCATCGTCAGTACGATCTACTCCGGCTGACTGGATTATCCTCGATGAGCGGGCTATCTTCGATGAGGACATGGCTAAACAGCTTAACCAGCGTTTAGGTAATTCTAAAATAGCCCGGCGGACAGACGTTGGCACCCCCAAGATTCCGGGTGATGGTCTGGATACTATTTACCAAGCCTCTGACCAACGCCAGTGGCATATACTTTGCGGGGCCTGTAATACATATACATGTGTCGAAGACGAATTTCTTAATGATGCAGATACGGCAATACATGTTGATAAGAATGGCATAGGGCATATAGTATGTAAGAAGTGTAAAAGACACATAGTTCCTTGGGCACCGGGTTCCATGTGGATACCCAAATATCCCGGGCGTGATGTTGTGGGTTATTGGGTTTCCCAGATGCTTAACCCTAACAGGAATCTGGCTTTGCTTTTAAAACAGTGGCATAATCCAGAGGGACATCAGTATACTATTGAGGAATTTTATCGTACAGTATTGGGTATGCCATATATCACGGCAGAACATAAACTATGTTTACAGGATGTATTTTCATGTCAGGGACAGTCGATACAGATGAGTACGTCACCTATCCCGACTATAATGGGTGTAGATATTGGTAAGGTACTGCATTATGTTATCGGTATTAAGGTCAATGACAAGAATTTTGAGATTTTGAAGGTGGGCCGGGCAGCCGATCAGTACGAATTACACGACATAGCCGAAAGAATGAATGTCACCTTTGCCGTAATAGACCACGATCCGGAGATCCATATGGTTGAGGAATTCCAGAAGACAGAGGCAGAATGCGGCATGAAGGTATTTTTAAACAGGTATTCGGACACTAAACACGGCCCGGTGGTCTGGAATGACGATGGCACCTGTGTTAGCGGGCGGACAAAATGGTGTGACAGAACCCACGATGCTATTAGTGACAAGCAACTTTCTATTCCACGCAAGTGTAAGGAAATCGAGGAATATGCTTATGAAATGACTAATACAGTTAAAGTACTGGAAAAAAATGAGAAAACAGGTTTGGCAGTATATAGGTATCGGCAGTTATCCAATAAGCCGGATCACTTCTTTCATGCAACTTTATATTTTCTACTGGCGGCATCGCAGGTAGCGGCTACCCATCGGGAAGTAAGAACACAAGACAATTTACAAGCTAAAAACGAATATTTTATATAAGGAAAAGGTTATGGCATTTTTTGCATTTAGGTTACATAAAGGCCCAAGAGGGGCGGCAGATGAAAGTTCCCTTGAAATTATGGACAACGGAAAAGTGAGAGTTAAAGACAGCGGGGTATCTACTGCTAAAATAGCGGCTGATGCAGTAACCCATGCCAAACTAGCCGTCAACACTGATCGCTATATAGAGACTGATACGGGTGCAGGTGTAACAGATTCGGTATACCCTAACATGTGTGTGGGTTTGACCGTGAATACCGAAACTATGGCCGATGGCAGTAATGACGATGTTGCTCTTGGTCAGGTTTGCGTAGCTACCGGCAATGCGGTAGAAGGTATTATAGGGGACATTGGTAGTGCAACGGCAGACCGGGTTACAGCAGTTATTAACCGTTCTGGTGGTGTTCTAAATGTCACTGTAGCAGATGAGAGCAATACCAAAATCAACGGCCAAGGTAAAAGACTTGCCATAGTGGATACGGGTTATTGTGTTCTCATAGAAAAAGCCAACGACCAATTCCGTATTATAGATGCCGCTGGTGTAACACTTGTTGCTTTTTAATAGGGAGTTGATATGTCATTTTATGATAATTACTATAATGATTGGCCTATTGGTGCTAAGTTCTTTGGGGGAGGGGGAGGTTCACCTAAACCACCCAAAGCACCAGAGAAACCTGCCAAGCAAGAGGAAGTACGCCGGGTCATAGAGAGTGCCGGTGAGTCCCGTAAGCAGGAACAAAAGCGTATTCCTCCGGGGCGTAGGGCTACGATATTTGCCGGAATAAAAAAGAAACTTGAGGAAAGACTAGGTTTGTAATGGTTTTACATGGATTACATCCACGAGGCCCTAGAGAATCTCTAATAGAAGAACTCCTGTCTCGTACAAAACTTGCTAATACAGACAAGGCTCAATATGCACCTTCTCTACAAGAGATTGGTAAGTATCTTCTGCCGTCTGTTCAGGATATAGTAACCTCTGTACCCGGCTCCAAGGGACAGATACGAACAGTGAATACCTTTACTGCTGTACCGGCGTTAGCTGCCTCACGTATGGGTGCCGGTGTCTATGCCTACCTCATGCCAGTAGGACAACACTGGTTTGTTGTAAAGTCCTCTGATGACGAGCAAAACGAACTGTTGGAAGTCAAACAGTGGCTTAGTCTTTTTAGAATCAAAGTCCATCAGGCTCTATGGGACAGCAACTATCAGCGAGAAATGTTCTCATGTATACGAAGTCTATGTATCTTTGGAACTGCCTGCATATCGGTAATGTGGGATAAGGGCCTGCTTTTTGAGAACTACCATCTGCGAGATATAGCCTTTGAGGTTAATCACCGTGGAGTTATTGATACTGTTTTCAGAACTAAGTGGATGACAATACGACAGGCCGAGGGACACTTTGGTTATGGTCCATTAGGCAAAACCATTGACCAAGAGCGGGCAATAAATCCATACTCAAATAAGTTATTTGAATTTGTCCATTGTGTTTTTCCAAACGATAGACATGATCGGTTTAAAATGGGATCTTTCCCGTTTGTCTCTATTTGGCTCAATAAGGGCGATAAGAAGATTGTAAAGAGGGGCGGCTATTATGAACAGCCTTATGTCGTAGTTCGATTTATGACTGTACCTGGAGAGACATATGGCCGGAGTCCTGCCCACGATCTGTTGCCCGAGATCAAGATGTATGACCGAATGCGTAGGATATTTATTGAATCGTCCGAACGTGCCCATAATCCTCCGTGGTGGATGACTTCCGAGAGTGTTATCGGCCAGCCTGTAACTTCGCCGGGGTCTATTATATATGGACACCCGCATTCAGAACCACCTAAACCCCTTATTACGGGAGTAAACTCACAGCTTAATGCCGAAATGCTTTCTCAACAGGCACAGATAATCGAGCGAGGATTCTTCAATGATCTATTCGATGTACTGGCCCACTATAGAAATATGACGGCCACAGAAGTTGAAGCACGTATGGAAGAAAAGATGGTTCTTCTTTCTCCGGCGATCAATGGACAGAAAGGTGAGTTGACCGATCCTGTAATTGAACGGACAGGTAAACTCCTTATCCGGCATGGAATGTTACCACTTAAGCCAGAGGGATTACAAACAGAAATAATATACACAGGTAGATTGGCTATGGCCATGTCTACTATGCAATCGAATGCTCTTGGTTCTGTTATGGCAAAGTGGGCACCTTATGCAGAAATGCATCCTATCTATGATAACTTGGATTTGGATAAGGCTTTTAAAGCAGATGCCCGGGCACACGGTGTACCAGAGACATTGTTGAGAGATATAAATCAAGTAAAAGCAGACCGGCAATCTAAACAAGCTATGGAAATGCTGGAACCGGGAGCAGAAATCATGGAGAAGGCTTCTGTTGCCTACAAAAATGTTGCGGATGTTGGAGGCATCCCAGAACTCGGAGCATTATTATAATGAGTATGGAAATGTCACCAGAAGATCAGTTAGCGGTAGAGAAACAAAATGCCGACTACGAACAAGAACAGAACAAACTAGCCTCGGCCTACTATTATATATTTAAGTCAGAGGCAGGACAGATTGCTTTAAAAGATCTGCGAGAACGATGCAATGTAAACAATAGTTGCATATACGAAGGAAATGTAAAACGTCCAGATCCTTATGCAGTAATGTTTCAGGAAGGAAAACGGGCAGTATATAATCACATTATGATGTATATCAGACATGAGATTGACCACCAAAAATTAGCCGGAAAGGTACAATAATGGCAGACGAAAATAACACAAATACAGAGACCAACACCAACACCGAGACTCATACCGAAACTCAAATCGAATCTTGGATTAATCCTGACGGTTCTTTTGGCGATCTTGCCAAAGCCCCCGAGGGTGTAAAGGATTTCATAACGACTAAGGGTTTCAAGAATGCCGGTGCTATGGCCACTTCCCATAAGGAACTGGATAAGGCATTTAGCCAGCGGGATCGGATGATACTGATCCCTGCTGATGGTGATGAGAAAGGCCAACGAGAACTGGCTACTAAGATGGGATGTCCAACAAGTCCGGAGGGGTATGAGTTTACCCCAAAAGAGGGCGATCCCTTTGATAAAAACCTAATGGACCTGTTTAAGCAGGTTGCCTATAAAGACGGCATGCCCCAGAAAGCGTTCCAAAGTACCGTCCAATATCAGATAGATGCGATAAAAGAGGGTGACAAAATCTGGGAAGCACAACAGGCTAAGACTACGGAAGATGCACAAAAGGCTATTAGGGAGAGATTTAATTCCGAAGACGAGTATAATGATTATACTAAGAAAGCTCTGGGCTTTGCCGAGTCGTTCAAATTGAACGAAAATCGCAGTTTAGCCGATGTTATAGAGGATAAAGGACTCGTACATGACCCAGAAATGTTGGAAGTGCTGAATATTTTGTCTGACACGATTTCTGAAGACTCCCTGCCAAGAGGCGGGACAAGAGTTAATCAGAACAAGGAAGATCGTTTGGCATCAATTAAAAAGGATCCCGCATTTATGAAACGAACACATCCTGACCATGAAAAAGTTATGGATGAGTTTTACGAGGTGTTAAACCTCAAACGGGGATAAGTTGTAAAAGACCCCCGAAATCAGAATTGTTGAGGCCGACAAGGATAACCTCTTAATGTAAATTGTTAATTTATATGGAGTTAAAATGACTACCTATTATGGTAATACAAATAACACCTCTGGATACACAGAGGCGTTTGTAAATGCATACACTCCGGGGTACGAACTTGTTCTTCAAGAGGAAAATGATGTTTACGGCGGTAAGTCCCGTGTAGACACTATCCGTGGCGAAAATCAGTCGTATGATTTCATTGGAACAATCGAAATGGAAGAAAAGAAAGCCCGTTTTGAAGACATTCCAATTGATGACATCACACATAACCGTAGATGGTTATTTCCTCGGTGGTTTAGAAAAGGTATTATGGTCGATAACGAAGACCAGATCATGGAACACACTGATCCTACCAGTGCTTATATTGAGGCTTTGGCCAAAGGTATAATCCGACTTAGGAACGATGTGGTACACGCCAGCTTCTTCGCAGATGTCAAGGGAGGTAAAAACCCCGGAGACGATACCTATTCGTTCAAAAATACGCTAATGGCACCTACTACTTCACAGGGTGGGCGGACTATCCCGCATGACTGTGCTGATGAGGATTTTGCCGAGGGCGGTACTTCGTCTGGTCTGACACTGAATAAGTTGCAGATGGCGACTCGTGCTTTCGGGGAACTGAAAGTTAATGTCAATGGTCCTCGTTATATTGCGTTGACCCACAAACATATCAACGATCTGATTTTTGATGCTAAAACTCAGTCAATTGATACTTCTCCGTTCAAGGCTCTCTCTGTTGGTACAATTACCCAATGGGGCGGCTGGACATTCGTATTAGATTACAATGTCACAAAGGGTACTAGCAACAACATCAATTCTAATACTAATGTATATGAGTTGCCTGTATGGGTGCCTTCTGGTATTCTGTATGCACAGCATGCTATGCCGGAGTTTGGTATTGACCGTCTGGTTCGTAAGGGTCTGCATGTATATCAGATTCTTGCACAGTGTGGTATGGTTGCCGGTCGCATGGACGAAGATCGTGTAATGAAAATTGAAACTATTTAAGGGAGAATATTATGGCTGCAAGTACAACTTTGAAGGGTGCTAATTACACCAAAGTAGCTGGCGTTGTTGCTGGTACTCTCTCGGCAGAGAGTTTCGTAAATGCAATGAAGGTGTTCGGTGCCCGGCTTAAAACGCAATACGATACATTCGTAGATGCCGATGATGGTTGGGATCTGGCTTCTGAAATTGGAATGGGCCTATTGCCCAAGGGTGCTTTGGTACTCGGTTGGATTGTTGCCAACGATGCCGTGGGTGCTGCCGTTACTGCCGACTTTGAAATCGGTGGAGTTGCCGCATCTGCATCCGAGGCCTGGACAAGTATGAACGGTGTCAATCAACTGTTCATTCCTGCTCTGGCAACGTTTCAGGATACACCACTTACCGCAGATTCAATTCTGACTGTGGTTACAGCCGGAGCCACATTGGCTGCTACAAAGAAAATCATCGTTACGACTTTGTATCTAAGTGACGATTAATATTAACGAGGGGTAGGGGCTAGAGAAATCTTAGATCCCCTGCCCTTCTTCTGTTTATAGGATACTATGGCACTGACTGAAATAGAATTGATCTATCAAGCTGCTGCCGATCTTGTCGGCGAGATAGAAATTACCGAAAACAGCAATCAAAATGTAAAACCATATTCAACGTGTGCCCGACATTATCCACAGGCAAGGGATGAAATAGTCCGGGGGTATGCTTGGAATGAAGCAACCGAACTCGCCGTCTGTCTAGAAGACTCCACAAAACCTGCACATACATTTACCCATCGCTTTGCCTTACCGTCCGATTGTCTTAGACCTTTACACACAACAAGGCCCAGATTAGATTGGCGAATTATGGGCGATTATACATACACCAAATATAGACTTGAAGTTGAGTCGTACACAGTGGGCGATGACTACTATGCCGGTCAGTATCTACAAGTAGATAATGTTACCTATCTAATCAATACCAATTTTACGGCTACATCATGGGCCGCAGATATTAGTAACTGCACCACAAAAAACGGTGACTATGGAATTATAAAACTTGAGTATGTGAAGTCCCTAGATAATCCTACTGATTGGTCAGTACAACTTCGACAAGCTATTATACTTAATCTTGCAGCTAAAATCGTAGTACCAATTACTTCGGATCAAGAGCGGCGAACAACTATACTTGAGGAACTACACAGGTTGGTTCTTCCTCATGCGTTCGTTCTTGATGCTATGCAAGGTAAACCAAAACAATTTTTCTATTCAGAATATTTAGATTCAAGAGGTGAAATATAATGCCTATTGGTGAAACAATTCGCAGGGGATGGAATATTCCCCGAGGAACAATATCTACTGATGATACTTTGGTATCTGCTGCTGCGGATACTATGATGCTTGAAGATATACCGGGTGATGCCTATAAACCTGATCCTGCCATAAATGCACTTGAGGTTGCATTCTCTATGGACGCCGATGGTAAAGCCTGTGTAGCATATCTATTTGCTGCCCGGGCTAATGGTGATATAGTGCTGGTCTGGACAGGCACATTAACCGCAGGTACTCAAGAAGCTACTGATGGTAGTTTCTATGTAGATACCTTTGCTTCAACTACCGATAACTGGATTACTACAATTAAAGAAGTCGATGTCAGTGGAAGCAATCGAATGGCTCGGATCGTTCTCGATACTGCCGGTTATAAATATTTCTTCACGCAGTTTACCGGCCTAAGTTCTGAAACAGTCAAACCCTATTTTTCAGGTTTCTAATGGCTAATAAATATATACAAACATCCCTAAACGCCGGTGAGTTAGCCGAGCGTATGGCGGGGCGAGTAGACTTCCAGAAATACTTTAACGGTCTTTCTACGATGGTTAATCTCATACCCTTGAAACAAGGTGGAGCAGAGAAACGCCCCGGCCTAGAGTTTGTTGCAAAAGCAAAAGGTAAAGCAAAACTATTCCCGTTTGAATTTTCTGTAGAAGATACGGTCGTGATTGAGGCGGGCGATATATATATGAGATTCTTCACAGAAGACGGTCAAGTTGAAATAGACAATCCCACACCCGAGACTGACTTTGTTAAATTAAGTATCTATAAATGGTTTGAGTCTGTAAATGGATTTGATGAATATTATGCTACATTGCCAGATGGTTCTAATCCAAATATAGTTAAACCGGATAATTTTTATGAGCAATCATTGCTCTTACCTCTTGGGGTAGCTGGTTCTTTGGAGAGAGGCGAATGGGCCTTTAGTGATAACGATTCGCTGGGCTTTAATACGATCTACACACGACTTACATTAAGGGCCTAATGGCTAATTTTCTTGCATATAATGGATTCACCTGGACCTTTGATAAGGAACTAACCCTTACCGGAACTAGTGGTACGTATCAATATGGTACTTATTGTACCGGCGACTATTGGGTAGTCGGTCCTGCCACACTCATTTCTATATCTCCTGCTTGGTCTGGGGGTATTAACGGTGCTGAAATCAATCCTATCCCTGACTCCGATCAGGGGCTTACAGTAGGTAGGGGAGCATATGTAGCATCAAAGAATGTTGCACGTAATTTGCCCAGAACGATACAGGCAGAATCATCCTTGATTTGTGCTCGGGGTCCCGGTGGATGTACAACATCCCCTTATGGTAGTCAAGACCCACAAAGAACACAAATACACTATGCAGCCGTTTTAACTTTCGTAGCACAACCCCCGGCAAATAATAGTTTCCGTCCCGGATATGCTGGAAATACTAAAACTATCAGAGGTACAGAATCAAATATTAATTATAGTCGTCTTGCCAGAGTTACACCAACATCAGGTATGAAACCCCTAAGTTACTATTCATTTTTATGGAAAAATACAAGACCACATCATATGGGTGGATGGTTAGCTGTAGATATTATGCCTTGTGCCCAAGGTGCTAATGGGTATATGGCAAATAATGCGGGACAACTAAGTGAGTCTATTTTAGCCGCTAATTGTGATTTTACTGCATCACAAAAACGAGATTTAGTAGTGGGTCTAATCCAGTTAGGGATTGACGGTTATGAATCTCAAACAGCATCCATCCCGGGGTCTGGTCTTTGGGAACCTGATGGTGGTCATGGTCCATTTATGAAACTTGCTATTATGTTTGCCGGGGCTTTGTTAGATGATGCTGATATGCTTGCTGTCGGAGAAAAGTCCGGGGACTATCTTTACGAGGGTGGTTACGGACCGGGAAATGCTCCTCCGGATTATAGATGGTTTTACGGTGACGTACAGTGTTTTTATGTCACACAGGAAGATGTTGATAGGGGGGTTGGTTACACCGCTGCTGATATAGGTGATCCTGATTGGGGCATAAGACACGCACAAAGGCCGTGGGACGATAATGCCTCTCAAACATCTGCTTATAGACTTTGTTGTACAAATGCTGCTTGGGGAGCCGGAATTCTTGCTATGCATATGATGAGTAAGCAAGGAATCAATCTTAAACAATTATGGAATAATAACGCATTATTTGACTATGCTGATAAATATCAAGTTGCCCCGGAGTCAGCAGGCTGGGAATTCTTTCTACACCAAAATTCAGATTGGTCTGAAGCCATGTGGAACAACTACAGGGCTGCATATCCGCCGGTTTGGCCTGCAACAGAACCGGGTGATACTACACCACCTTTACCTCCAACCAGTTTAATGTCGCCACAACAAGATGAATCCTCTATATCCTTAACTTGGACAGCGGGGGGACAAGCATCAGATGGTGACTACCCGGTAGGTTATAGAATCTATAGAGATTCCAATCTGATTATTTCAATCACAGGAACTTCTTACACCGATACCAATTTGTCGGACGATACTTCCTATGATTATGATGTTTATTCTTATGATGCTGCTGGCAATGATTCTTCTTCAGCGGCGTCAGGAACATTTAGTACCGAAGTAATACCCCCCGTTATAACAACTATTTTTATTAACGGATCGGGAGATAACAGTAATGATGGTTCTGATTGGGTGAATGCCAGACAGACTTTACCTGCTACTCTTGTCAGGGGAAATGTATACTATATTGGTTCTGGTAATTTCGGGTCATACACATTTGATGATGCAGCGGATTCCGAACTAATAACTATTAAAAAAGCTACTTTGGCCGATCACGGCTCCGAAACAGGCTGGAATCCGGCCTATGCCGGTTTAGCCCAATTTGGTACTCTATTATTTACCAACACATCGAATATAAGTTTCTTGGGCGGATCACCACAGCAGACACTCATTCAACACAACGGAGCCTCCCCTACCGAATATTTAATAAGATTTTATAACAGTAACAATATTAAAATTGATTACTGTGATATAAATGGTATGAACGGCGGTATAGGTAATTTGACCGCTACTGATCTTCTCTACGAAGCATCTAGTTATATATGGGTTGAACATAGTTACATCCACGAAGCTGCTGCTGTTTGTATCTATGTAGGAACAGCAGATCATATTTATTGGAGGTGGAATAGAATATATGGAACATATGATATAGCTTATGGTGGTTACACAGGCAGTAATGTATTCGATTTAAACAACTGTGACGATTTTGAAGTAATTGGTAATCTCATCTATGGTGGTGAAGATAATTCCCTGTTCTATATGAACCCGGTTACACAACTGTATATGGATAATGGTTTTATTGCAGATAATATCTTCTATAACAATAAGAATTGTGTTCATACAATGTATCTCTCGTATAGCACAAACCTTAGACTGTATAATAATATTGTCTGGGGTGACTACTTCGGAGTTCCTACTGGAATAGCCTTACTGGAAAACAACTACGATATAAATATCCGAAATAATATTCTCGGAGAAATTGTTACTGTAGGTGACGGTGAGTGGGATCAAGCCAGTATAGGTGATTATAATATCATTTATATTACCTCGGGAGGTTATAATGTGGGTAGTAATGATCTCATAGGTATTGATCCGCAGTTTACTAATGTTCCTATAGGGGGCACTCCTCTCACTAACCCGACTATTGCAGATTTTGCACCAGTTAATGAGACAGTTTCTTCTGTGGATGCCGGTGTGGCTATTGCAGAAGTATCTTTTGATATTCAACATATAAGCAGACCTCAAGGAGTCGCTTACGATATAGGTCCTTTTGAGTACGCCGGTGTTGCACCCTCTACCGGAGCCTGCTGCAATACTGCAACGGGTGAATGTATTATTACTACAGAAGCTCAATGTGCCTTCGATTGGCTGGGAGCGGGTTCAACCTGTATTTCCGGCCTGAATTTCACTTTAAGGAATTTATCATTATACTGTATCCGCATTTCTTTATTGGATAGAACTTTATACGCTCTGGTAATATTATTGAACATACTGGAAGCTTCCATATTCTTATTAACATCAGGATGATATTTCTTTGCCAGATCCCTGTAGTTCTTCTTTACCTGGTCTATAGTTGCAGTTAAAGGCAGTTCTAATATTTCATAATAATTTTGCATAATCAAGGCAGAATCTTATTGATAAAGATTGATATCCTATTTAATATATCACCCGGTACAATAACAATGAATAAAAAAAAACCCAGTAAAAAGATCAGAAGCCCCTTTTCTATTTTATCTTCATTATATTCCTTGTGATCCGAAACTGAAGAAAGTGTTTCCTCTTCCTGAACAGGAACTTCCTCTTTTTCAGTCTGGATGGGTTCCTGATCGGAAGTATCGTCTTCCTGTTCCAGAAGTTCCCGGCTGAGTTTTTGTTCCTGCATCTGTTTTAAATATCTTAATTTTTTCTTTTTTTTACTCATGATAAAGATAATATATTATAAATTATTATTTATTCATCTGGATGACCATTTCAACTTCAGCTTCACTTAAATTAACGCTTTTAGCGATCTCTACAACAGTCCATCCTTCATCCACCAATCTGAGTATGGCTTTGGTCTTTTCATCCCGGGGTGGTTTTATGGTAGAGGTTCTGGAAGATACCCGGTTGTCCTCGACCTGTGATTTAAAATTATCCATAATGGTAACAATATTACTGATCCGTGTATCTGAATCCTTCAGCAATTTTTCCATTTCTTTCTGCTGTGCTGTTAATACACTCCGCATCTTCTGTAACTGTTTGATCTGATATATCTTCTAC
>SDBV01010080.1_pt1 | contig 12447 bp, 7 predicted proteins | sample 2277081 | NCBI WGS metagenome assembly SDBV01 (sample SAMN10402039, study PRJNA504765) | marine sediment metagenome | isolation source: marine sediment core GS10_PC15, 223 cmbsf | place: Arctic Ocean: Southern Knipovich Ridge | collected 2010 | reverse complement strand
CCTCGATACCGATCCGCGGGCAGTACAAAGCGCACGAGAGACAGGCCTGAAGACCGACTCCTACGGAGCCGTATCCTTCGACAGTTTTGACGGCAAGAATCTGCCCTATGTCGAGAATCTTGTCAACCTTGTCGTATCCGAAGACCTGGGCGGCGTTGACATGAAGGAAGTAATGCGCGTTTTGTGTCCCAACGGCGTGGCATACATCAAAAGCGGCGGGAAGTGGACCAAGACGGTCAAACCCAGGCCGGACAATATCGACGAGTGGACGCATTATCTTCACGACGCAAGCGGAAACGCCGTTGCCCAGGACGAAGTGGTAGCTCCTCCGCGCCACATGCAGTGGGTGGGCAGCCCGAAGTGGTCGCGCCATCATGACCGTATGGCCAGCATGAGCGCATTAGTATCGGCAGGCGGACGGATATTCTACATCATGGACGAAGGCTCGACCGCTTCAATCCAAATGCCCGATAGGCGCATGTTGATCGCCCGCGATGCTTTCAACGGCGTGGTCTTGTGGAAACGGCCACTGTCTGACTGGCATACGCAGCTTTATCCTTACAAGAGCGGCCCCGCCCAGCTTCCGCGAAGGCTCGTAGCCGTGGACGACCGCGTTTATGTAACGCTCGGCCTGGAAAAGCCGCTAACAGCCATTGACGCCACGACTGGCCAAACAGTGAGGACTTACAAAGGCACGCAGACCACCCGGGAAGTGCTCCATTCAGAAGGCGTCCTTTTCTTGCTTGTGAGCGACACTCCCTGCGAAGGCAGCGACTTCTGCGTAGTCGACAGGTGCATGCACCTGGAAAGAAACCGCGTTGCCGCCGATCTCACCTGGAACGAAAACGAGCGCCAGCTTATGGCCATAGAACCTGAAAGCGGCAAGGTGCTATGGAGCAAGAAGCAGCGAGTCGTCCCAATTTCCCTGGCCGCCGACAAGAGAGGCGTATACTTCCACGACGGCGACAGGATAATTCGCCTGGACAGAAAAACCGGTGACGAGATATGGCGTTCCGAGCAGGTTTCAAGGAAGGACCCTATCCCCACTAATTTTGGACCCACGCTGGTGGTGTACGACGACGTCGTGCTGTTTTCGGGTGGGGACCGCAAAATGTGCGCGCTGTCGCTCAAAGACGGCAAAACTTTATGGTCCGAAAAGCATCCCCCCTCCGGCCATCATTCGCCTGAAGATTTGCTGGTGATGAAGGGCCTCGTGTGGGCTGGCGAAGTTGCCGGTGGCAGAGACTCGGGCATCTTCACTGGACGCGATTTATACACAGGCGAAGTCAAAGTGGAATTCCCGCCGGACGTCAACACGTATTGGTTTCACCATCGTTGTTACCGCAGCAAGGCAACCGTCAACTATCTGCTGCCGTCCAGAACGGGTATAGAATTCATAGACCCCGACACAAAACATTGGGACACAAACCATTGGGTACGCGGAGGGTGCCTCTACGGCATTATGCCGAGCAATGGTATGGTCTACGCCCCACCGCACTCCTGCGCATGTTACATTGACGCAAAGATGTTCGGCTTTTGCGCTCTTGCGCCAGCGTCTTCCTCGCGGAGCGTATCGTTTGATGTCGCGGACAAAGACAGGCTCGAAAAGGGACCGGCATACGGCCAGTTGCTCAAATCGAATTCGGATGCATCGGCGCAGGACTGGCCGACATATCGCCACGACTCCTCGCGTAGCGGCAGAACCGCATCTTTGGTATCGGCCAAGCTCGATCACAAGTGGCAGGCGCGGGTCGAGGGAAAATTAACCAGTCCGGTTATCTCAGCCGGCAAGGTCTTCGTAGCGTCTGTTGATACGCATACTGTGCATGCACTGGACGCCGAATCTGGCAAGGAAATTTGGAGTTTCGTAACCGGCGGACGTGTCGACTCACCACCAACAATCTTCCGTGGCCGCGCATTGTTCGGATCGGCCGACGGTTGGGTGTATTGTGTCAAGGCATCCGACGGCACGCTTATCTGGCGGTTCCGTGCGGCGCCTGTCGACCGAAGGCTAATGGCCTTCGAGCAGTTGGAATCAGTATGGCCAATAAGCGGAAGCGTTTTGATCCAGGACGGTGTAGCGTATTTCGTAGCGGGCAGGTCCATGTTCGTAGACGGCGGCATGCGCATGTTCAGGCTCGACCCCGTTACAGGCCGCAAGATATCCGAGACGGTTCTCGATGAGCGCGACCCGGACACCGGAAAGAATCTGCAAGAGCATGTGAAGGCATTAAACATGCCTGCCGCCCTTCCCGATGTCCTGTCCAGTGACGGTAAATACGTATACATGCGCACGCAACGATTCAATCTCGATGGCAAACGCGACCACATCGCCCAGACGGAAGTAGAAGATCAAGACGGCGAGGGCCTGCACTTGTTCAGCAGCGTCGGTTTCCTCGACGACACCTGGTTCCACCGCGGATACTGGATGTATGGAAAGAGCATTGCTTCAGGCGCTAGTCAATGGTTCCTCGCCGGACGGCGGGTTCCGTCAGGCCGGATCCTGGTCAATGCCGATTCCGCCATTTACGGATTCGGACGCAAGCCGGAGTACTTCAGATGGTCAACCCCGCAGGAGTACCACCTCTTCGCAGCCGAAAAGAGTCCGAAGATCATCAAAGTAACCAACGACACCAAGGCCGCCCAAGAGAAGTGTCAGATTCCGAGCACCGAAATAGTTCACAAATGGTCCGTTGATGTCCCAATTCTCGCGCGAGCAATGGTTATGGCGGGCGACACCATCATGATAGCCGGACCGCCCGACATCGTTGATGAGGAAGAGGTCTTCAAAGACTTCGATGACAAAAAGAACCAAGCCAACATGAGAGAGCAGGAAGCGGCATATCTAGGCAAAAAGGGTGGCTCTCTGTTGGCGGTGTCAATCGAAGGAAAAGTGCTTAACGAGATCAAGTTGGACACACTGCCGGTTTGGGACGGAATGGCCGTAGCAAATGGCAGCCTATACATGTGTACGATTGACGGACGAGTAATCTGTATGAAGGGTGAGGGCTGAGCGAAAATGAATATTGGATTGCGAAAGGTCGTTGTATTTGCCGTGATTGCGATCTCATTGACAATACCTACGGCAAACACATTCGCGCAAAGTAGTGTCCCGCTTGAAGCCTATGGCGTATGGGACAGGAGCGCTGGCGAATTCGACTCGAATAATCCTGATTACGATTATTTGCTGGCTTTAAGTTCAAATTCAGAATGGGAGGAAATCCAACCCACTTCCAGCAGTCATTTCGATTGGAGTGAGACACAATCAGCGTTGCAATTAGCCTATGACAGAGGCCAGATGCTCTATCTCTCAATCAATCCCGGCCCTGATGCTCCTGAATGGGTATATGATAACGGCGTACCGAAAGTTACTACCTTAAATGGCAAGGACAAATGGCCCTGGTACCCTTACTATCTGGATCCCGAGTTCATAATCTTTTATCATAATCTCATCCGGGAGTATGGACGTTTCTTAAGAACACAGCCCCAACATCTGCTGGAAAAAATAGCATTTATCCACGTCAAAACCGGCTGTACGGGCGATGAGGCCCCATATAAAGGAACCGTAATTGATTCTCAGTATGCGCTATCGAGTGCCGAATGGCTTGATTTCAGGCTTAGCGCTTTTGAGCAGTTTAGATTGGCTTTCCTGGAGGGAACCGAGCCAACTATTCCTCTTCTATTTAATAGCATAGATTCCAGCTCGAACCCTGAGGCATGGAATTGGGTCATAACCAATATCGGCTCAGGATTTGGTTTCAAAGGAAGCGCTTTTGTAAGGGGACATCATCTAAGCGGTGCCAGAACCTTTACAGAGTTTTGGAAGCCATATACTGTCAATCCGCGGGGCGTGGCATTATTCTCAAGAGCCGAAATGGATCAGACATGGAAGAAACCGTTTTACCAACTCAATGAAAGTTTAGGGTTTTATTGGGGCGCTATCAGTGGATTGAATTCGGGATTAACGATATGGGATGTTAGCAGCAGTGCATTGGAACAAGCCGCGATCAACCCCTCAATTCAGGACACCTTCAGATTCTTCAATAAATACGCCGGCCAGATATATCCGGCAACGTCAACAAGGGCATTTATCGTGCTCCATGAAGGTCTGGATTCTTCCGATACCGTCAAATTCCCCGTAGACACTTATGGCACAGCCACCAAGGGCAATCAGTCAAGATATGAGGCCATCTGCAACGATCCCCTTTATGCTGCCAGAGGCGCCCGGATGGATGACCCGTACGCAGCCACAAGAGGGCAGGTTTATCAAAGGGACAGTCAAACTGGATACAACGACGCGGGATGGGAGATATGGCCAACGAATTACTCAAGGTTTATCACACAGATTGATCCTGATAACGATTCCATTGGTTTATTTAGAATTGGCGGAAATATAGACACGAGTTCTCCTATCTATTCGCGTTTTGCCAGGGCATTTGAAAACAGCAGCGGCAAGAACGCTATGTACTTCAAACTTGAAGACGGCTTCTTTAGCTCGCCGGCCGGTGCTGTGAAAATCAATGTTATCTATTACGACGATGTTGAAGGGTCCACATGGCAGTTAAGGTATGACGCCGGTGAAGGTAATTTTAGAACGGCCTATACCGTCACATGCGCTGGCAGCGACACATGGAAAACAGAATCAGTGACCCTTTCCGACGCTGTTATGCTTCACAACGGCCCTCGTGGCAGCGATTTTGCCTTGGTTAACAGTGACAGCCTGGATGATATCTTTCACATGATCGAGATCGAGGCCGAAACCGCGGCTGTCAAACCGGGCGACGTGGACCGTAACGGCTTGCTCAACGCCTCTGACGTCCAGTTAGTTATAAATGGAGCGCTGGGCATGCCCATCGTATACGACTGTGATATTGACAACAGCGGCGCCGTCAACGCCACCGACGTGCAGCTTGTCATCAACGCCGTGCTCGGATTAGAAATTCAGGTATAAGAAGACAAAGGATTTACGCCAATGAATAAAAACTATCGCATTCTCACACTTCTCGCCTTGTTGTTCATTCCCCTCCTTGCATTTGGCGCGGAGAAGACGAACGTTATTCTAATTATGGCTGACGACATCGGCTACGAATGTTATGAGGCTTACGGCGGGACTTCGTATAAGACGCCGGTGCTTAACAAGATGGCCGAGGCGGGTATGCGCTTCGATCACGCCTATTCAAACCCCGTATGTACGCCGTCGCGGGTGAAGATCATGACCAGCCTGAGCAACGTGCGGAATTACACTTCCTTTTCAACACTGAAAAAGACTGAGAGAACCATTGGCCACATGATGAAGGACGCGGGCTATCGAACGGCGATTGCGGGGAAATGGCAGTTGCTTGGCGCTCAACATTATCCGGATTTTATTAAAGGCAAGGGCTCCTGGCCAAAGGACACGGGTTTCGAGCGCCACTGCCTCTGGCAGGTGGATAAGTTGGGCAGCCGTTTTTGGGGACCAACGGTTACCATAGACGGCGAGATAAAGGAGTTCTCCGAAGAAGTTTTTGGGCCGGATGTATATTCCAAATTCCTGCTCGACCGGATGGAAGAATACAAAGACGAGCCTTTCTTTCTCTACTACCCCATGGCGCTTGTCCATTCCCCCTTCGTTCCAACGCCGGACAGTGCGGATAAAACGAGCAAGAACAAACAACAGAACTTTGCGGATATGGTCGCCTACATGGATAAAATCATTGGACAAATCGTGGACAAGACCGTGGAATTGGGTATCGCCGAACGTACGCTCATTCTGGTCACCGGGGACAACGGCACACATGGTTCTTTGAAATCCAATATGGGCGAAAAAGTGATCCAAGGAGGAAAAGCAAAGCCCACCGATGGTGGAACCCATGTTGCCTTGTTCGGGTATCAGCCCGGCACTGTTCCGGCGGGGAAAGTCTCGGACGATCTGGTAGAGTTCACCGATTTCATGCCCACCATCGCGGCTGCTACCGGCGCCACGCCCTTGTCACCCACCGACGGCCAGAGTTTTCTGCCGCAGTTGCATGGGGAAAAAGGAAATCCTAGGGAAACCATTTTCGTCTACTACTGGCCGCGTCCTGAAAAAGGAGCACCGCTCCGATTCGTCCGCAACCAGCGCTGGAAGCTGTACGGCGACGGCAGACTTATCGACGTGAAGAACGACGTGCTTGAGAAAAGCCCAGTCACTAATCCTGAGTACAACTCCATCCGAAATAAACTGCAAGCGGCAATGGACCGGATGCCGGCTGAGGGCCAGACACTATTGAACTTTGATTGAACCCTTAGAATGGCTTGCCACGATTCGCTGCGGTCTATTGCACTATCTGGGTTAAACTGCAGCCAAGGAGAAGGACTATGTTCAGCAAGCGATATTTGAGATTCAGTGTTCGGAGCGTCATTCTGGCTGGGCTGTGCCTCGCTTGCTTAACGGCGCAATCGGCGTCTTCCAAGGCCGCGATTGCCGTTGCTCCGGACAATCCGGGTGAAGCCCTCGTTGCAGCCAGCGGCGTATTGAAACGGAGCTATGACATCGGGCTCGACGCGCCCGGAACAGTACGGTTGACCCTTTCGCCGGTGAAGGGAAAGGCGCTGCTGTGCGGTTTGACGCTCACACCGTTGCATGACGAAGATGTCTTCTCCGCGGAATTCATCAAGTCGGTGATGCGCCGGGTCAATCGGCGCCAACAGCTCCATCCCTGGAAAGAGCAAGACCGAAATTGGATCCGCTCTACATTTTATACAGGTGTTGTTGCGGCGTATAGCGCTACCGAAGAAAAACACTACCTGGACCAGGCCTTGGCGTGGGCGCGTAAACACAATTGGCAGCCGGGAACAGAGAAATCTGGCGCGAACCGGCTCACCTGCGGCCAAACGTATCTCCAATTGTCCGAAATCAAACAGGACCCGGCAATGATAGGCCCTTTGGTTGAATGGCTCAACAGCGGCGACCCGAAAACGCCGTCGGGGGCAAAGCTTTGGTATCTTGAAAGCGAACGACGCTACGCAGATTCGCTTTATGTGGGTCCGCCCACACTCGCCATGGCGGCGAAGGCCACCGGAGACCGCAAGTATATTGAGTATATGGACGCAATGTTCCGCGACGTGTACAACGAACTGTTCGACTTGGAAGCTGGACTGTTCTATCGCGACCACCGGTTCCGGTACGACCCCGTTGGCGAGAAATCTAAGCCTCTAGCGCCGGAGCAGGTGCGGGAACAGAGCAGGACCTGGGTACATAGCAGCACTCACAACGGCCGCAAGGTGATATGGTCGCGCGGCAACGGATGGGTTGTCGCTGGCATAGCGCGAATTTTGCAGTATCTTCCGCAAAACGACCCCTTACGTGACTTTTACTCAGACTTGTTCCGTACCATGGCCGCCTCGCTGGCCCAACGCCAGGGTGCGGACGGTCTGTGGCGCGTCAACCTGGACGACCCTAAACAGTACCCAAATCCCGAGACCAGCGGCACCGGATTCTTCTGTTACGCGATGGCGTGGGGGATTAACAACGGTCTGCTGGATGCGGACAAGTACGGACCGGTTGTTCGCAATGCGTGGCAAGGTCTCGTAAACTGCGTTTCACCGGAAGGCAAGATCCAGTGGGGCCAGAAGGTTGGCGGAGGACCTTTTGAAGTGCAAGAATCTGACAGCCACGAATATGTTTCCGGCACATTTCTGCTAGCCGGCAGCGAGATGCTGAAATTGACCAAACACAATTAATAGGTTCTTAACATAATGAAATGGACCAGAGAACAGTATGTCGAATTGATGACCTTCGGCGAATTCGAGCGTCCCATGTGCTGCGAACTCTTTGGGCCGCTCATCGGACTTCCCGAGGAATGGCGCGTGCAGGGGGCTTCTCAGGACGAGATAGATATGACCGCCTTTGACTGGGACTATGTGCCCATGGCCCCCTGTGGAGGCGAATGCGGACCTTTCGGTACGCCGGAGCCGGTCATACTCGAAGAGACCGAAGAGTACCGCATTGAGCGCGACCACCTCGGTCGAACCAGTAAACTCTGCAAAGGCACGGCAACGCTGCCCCTACCCCTCGATTTTCCGGTCAAAACGATGGACGATTGGTTGGGCCTCAAGCCTTATTACGTTTATGTCGACGAAAGGATAGACCGCGACACGCTGGACAAGGCCCGCAAGCTCCAGAAAGAAGGCCATATCGTGCGTGCGCACATTCCTGGCGGTTGGGATACTGTACGCGAATTGATGGGCGAAGAGCAGGCATGCATCGCCTATTACACGCAGCCGGAGCTGATGCACGACATCATGAACACGCTGCGCATCACAAGCGTGAAGGTCTTGCAGCAAGTTTCCACGCAAGTCACTATCGACGAACTATGCGCCCACGAAGATATGGCAGGACGCAACGGTCCCCTCATCGGCCCGTCACAAGTGGAAGAGTTTATCGCGCCCTATTACTCGGCATGCCGCGATGCCGCCTTCGAGAAAGGCTGCCGTCTCTTCAATCAAGACAGCGACGGCGACATGCGGCCCGTTATCGATTCATTTCTGGACTGCGGCGTCAACGTGATGCATCCTTGCGAACCGGCTGCGGACATGGACATGGTTGAACTGCGAAAACAATACGGCAAGCGAGTTGCATTTCTTGGCGGAATCGACAAACATGTGCTGCGAAAAACCAAGGCGGACATCGACCGCGAACTCGAATACAAGACCCAGCATCTTATGCGCCAAGGCGGCACGGTCTTTGCCCTGGACCACCGCATCCCCAACGGCACGCCATTGGAACATTACCGCTACTATGTAGATCGCCTCCGCGAAATACTCGATGTCCCACCGCTAGACGGGGCCAGGAGAGGCTGGGGCCGCATGGGGCTGTAAGAGAGCTGAGGGGTCAGGTCTAACATTGCTACATTTTATCTTCCAGCGGCTACCGTGGCTATCGAGCAAATTATTGCATCGCTCATCAATGCTTGGTTGTTGGGGCGGGGTGTTGACTTGGCTACGACACAATGAATATCCTAAGCTTAGTCGAATAAATTCGGGTGCTTGAAAAAAAAGGGGATGTAGCTATGAAGACAAATCGCAGAGGCTTTATGGGTAGCATGGCGGGAGCTGGGGCGCTTCCATTTCTGTCGCTTGGCGCGACAGCTTCGGAGAGCAAGAAGGTGAGCGTCGAGAGACTCGACAAGGCCGCCGCTGAACCGCTTCTGAATCTGGACGGCGTCAATTCGCCAGTCATAATCGAATCGATCAAGCTGCTCAAAAAGGACCGCGACTATTTTGTACATGTCCGGTCCAAGGATGGCGCGGAAGGCGTTTCCTTGTGCAACGGCAGGCCAGGATATGCCTATCCCGTTCTCAACCAGCGCGTGGCTCCATTCTTCATCGGCAAAGACGCGCGCGATATAGAATCGCTCCTGTTTGACGTGTACCGGCACGGCAGCAATTACAAATTGCAAGGCCTGCTCTTCTGGTCATGCATTGCGTGGGGCGAGTTCGCAATACTCGACATGCTCGGAAGAATCGCCAAGAAGTCATACGGCGAATTGTTCGGCGGCGTCATCAGAAAAAAAGTGCCGTTTTACATTGCCAGTGGAAACCGCGACACCACGCCTGAGGAAGAAGTGGAGTACTTGCAGAGTCTTCTGGACGAAACCAAATCAAAGGCGGTGAAGTTCAGAGTGGGGGGGAGGATGAGCCGAAACGAGGACGCGTCACCCGGCCGAACAAAGAACCTCATCGCACTGTCGCGAAAAAAACTGGGCGATGACATCGACATACACGCCGACTCCAACAGTTCATACGATCCGTCGCAAGCTATCGAAGTTGGCAGAATGCTCGAAGACATAAATGCCGTGTACTTCGAGGAGCCATGCCCATTCGACCACTTAGAGGATACAAAAAAAGTAACCGACGCATTGACTATTCCGGTAGCGGGCGGCGAACAGGAATTCAGCGACCGCAGATTCCGTTGGATGATTCACAACCAGGGAGTCGACATCGTACAACCCGATTTGCACTACTACGGCGGCCTAATCCGGTCGACGCGAGTAGCCCGCATGGCGGCGCTGGCCAACATGCCCACCACCGTACACATCTCAGGCGGATTCGGTTTCGTATACATGCTCCACTTCGCATCATTCACGCCCGACATCGGCAAATACCAGGAATACAAACGAGGTATAGAAAGATACAACGACTGGTTCGACAAACCATTCAAAGTAGAAAACGGAGCAATGACAATCCCAACAGGCCACGGTGTAGGAATAACAAACATCAGCGAAGTAATAAAAGGCGCTGAGGTTGTTCGCTAGCCTGGAAAACGTATTCGTTTCTTTTGGAAGGGTTTGGGAAACCTTTTCTTTTCGTAAAGAAAAGGTTTCCCAAGATGCCTAAACTTACCCGCGGTTCCTGCGTTCTTTTAACGGTTCACTTTCCGGCACTTTGTATACTTCGCGGAGACGTTCCAGTTCTGTTTTGAGCCTTTTGACGAGTCGGGCGTTCTCTGGTTTGTCGTATACGTTACTCATCTCGTTGGGATCTTTCTCAAGGTCGAAAAGCTCCCATTCATCGACATCGTGGAAGTAGATGAGCTTATGCTGCCCAGTCATGACTCCGTAATGTCTGCGTACCGAGTGGGCACCGGGGAATTCGTAGTACTGGTAATAAAGGCTCTTGCGCCAATTCTTGGGTGTCTTGCCTTGTAGTAACGGTTTGAGACTCAATCCCTGCATATCGTCCGGTTGTTCCGCGCCCACTATGTCCAGGAAGGTCTGTGCGTAGTCCAGATTCGATACGAGGTCCTCGTTCACGCTGCCTGGTTTTGTGACTCCCGGCCAACGCACGATCAGCGGAGTCTTGAAGGACTCCTCGTACATGAAGCGTTTGTCGAACCAGCCGTGGTCGCCCAGATAGAAGCCCTGGTCTGAGGAGTAAATGACAACTGTGTTCTCGGCCAAACCTGTATCGTCAAGATACTTCAGGATACGGCCAATGTTGTCGTCAACGGATGCCACACAGCGCAGGTAGTCCTTGATGTATCTCTGATATTTCCATCTGACCAAGTCCTTGCCTTGCAGGTTGGCCTTTCTGTACGCCTCGTTTTTGGGTTCGTATGCGGCATTCCACTTCTCAAGCTGTTCGGAATTCAGGTTTCCCGGAGGGTTCATTTTTATGTCCGAGTCCGTCATCGTATTTTCGATGTTCAAGTCCTGAGTGTGCGCGGCAGTGCCCCGTGTTGCATAATCGTCGAAAAGGTTGATTGGCTCCGGAATTGTTTCGCCATCGTACATGGTGAGATGATTGGGACCCGGTTCCCATCTGCGGTGCGGGGCTTTATGTTGAAGCATCAGCATGAACGGTTTGCTCGCGTCGCGTTCCTTCACGAGCCAGTCCAGGGCAAGGTCCGTGATAATGTCGGTCGTGTAACCCACGTGTTTTGCATCGACGCCGTTCTTGATCATGTCCGGGTTGTAATACTTGCCCTGCCCCGGAAGGACCTCCGCGTAGTCGTAACCAACAGGCAAGCTCTTGAGATGCCACTTGCCCACGATTGCCGTCTGATAACCGTGCTTCTGAAGGAGCTTCGGGAAAGTCTGCTGCTTATCGTCGAAGCGCTCCCTATTAGTCAGAACACCATTCAGATGACTATGCTTACCAGTCTGAATCACCGCCCTGCTAGGCGCGCAAATCGAATTCGTCACATAGCACTTATCGAAGAGCATTCCTTCCTTTGCCAGACGGTCAATGTTCGGAGTCTTATTGATCTTAGAGCCGTACGCGCTGATAGAGTGCGAGGCATGGTCGTCCGTGAACATGAAAAGGATATTTGGTGTTTTAGATTTGGCCTGAACGCTCGACAGCTTGCCATTTGCCGCCAGAGCCAGCGCGCCCAATCCTGTCGCCTTCAGAAAACTTCTTCTGCTGTTGATATAAGCCATTGCGGTGCTCCCTTGTCTTTGATTACGTGCCAGTCAAAACGAGCATTAATCATAGCGTCTGAATCCAGACATTACAATTCATGTTCTCAGTCAGAGCCATTTGCGAAATAGGCAAGTCGCGTCGTTGGCATGTCTTATGTGGCCGCGTAGATCGGCTTCACCCCACAGAATCCTGAAAATGACGCAATTATTGTGTCGAAATAAGTTTTTTTGAGTATTTTCACCCCAAAGCCTCAGAAAACAGAAAATAGGTGAAACCTTTTTGCCGATAGAGGGATTACTCTATCACACACAAACAGTTAAACATAACAAAAAAGATTTCTCCTATGGCCATTATGCCACAACGCGAATTGTTTTCGTGGAATCAGGTTGATGCCTCCTCGGATTTGGACAGATTGCGCTTGGCGCTGGAAGCTATGCCCGCCAGCCGCATTTCCAGCCTAAATGCGCCGAAAAATACATGCTGCAGAGCATACGTTGCTGTTACCAGCAATTCGTCTAGATAGATTTCTGTGAACAGCAACGCGAAACATGCCTATTTCGCAAA
>SDBV01010079.1_pt1 | contig 12447 bp, 10 predicted proteins | sample 2277081 | NCBI WGS metagenome assembly SDBV01 (sample SAMN10402039, study PRJNA504765) | marine sediment metagenome | isolation source: marine sediment core GS10_PC15, 223 cmbsf | place: Arctic Ocean: Southern Knipovich Ridge | collected 2010 | reverse complement strand
ACATTGAAAAGATCAAAAAAGGCATACGTGAATTTTGAATATATAACTTATGACAATATCTAAGCTCCAACGTTTCATAAAAAGAACAATTATCAAGAGTAATTCTCGAGCATTTAGATAATGCAAAATATTCAAAAGAGCACCCTTCAAATTTGAAGTTGTTACATTTTTTTAAAGAAATTGTCTTGAATGTTCTGTATAATTTTCATCACCCCAAGTTGCAAATTTAAACTCAGCAATGAGAAAGTCATACTCATCAATTATGTGATCAATTTCAATGCTTTCTAGCCAATCTTTAAGATCTATATTATCATCACTGAAACGACAAGCGTATGAAGCTGGAATACCTAAATTTTGGAAGATATCTTGTAATACTTTTCCTTTTCTTACAGCAATGACAATAGTGGCACTGGAACTACTGGAATTAGTCACAAATCCATCGCTAATTTTCAGTATTCTCATAATTTATATTATTATCAATTAGAATTTTCATCAATTATTCAGTTCATTATATTCTGTTTTGAAATGTGTCAGAATTTCTTTATACTCTTCTTCTCCCACGGTTTTACCTAAGGATTCATACACGTAGTAAGGTTTAAATTTTGTTTTAAACAATAAATGTAGTTTCTTCTTCAAATTATCATTAATCTCCGTCTTATACTGCTTATATATAGTTAGGATGCACTCAACAGCTATAAACTGAAGTGTGAAATCATCCCTTGAATATAGTTCAACTAATCCTACTAAAGCGTCCATACCAAAACTGAGAATAATCTCTTTTAACAAAACCTGATTGTCATCCCTAATGTAACTCCTTTTTGGATCTTGAATGTCTTCAATAATTCTCTTAAAATCTTTTCGAACATTCTCCTTGACTAAATTTTCGACTTTAGTATTCTCTAAATAATCCCAAACTTTTGTATAATCCATATCAGGGGAAAATATCAACTGTAGTTGCATTTCAGTGTTGAGGTTTTTTAAATAACTGATAAACCCATCTTTATTGAGAAACTTTTTAATAGGAGCTGTGCCAGTGGAAACCAAATATAATATTTGTTTTATTAAATATTCCTCAGCTTTTTTATCACCCTTATCTGCTAATCTTTTCAGAACAACTAAGGGTACCGGTGCAGAACTATCCTTTTCCAACGCTCTATTTATTGCTGATCTAAGATATTCATTTTCAAAGGTAAATATCTTCTGTAATTCTTCCTGGGTAAAGACTTGGACGTACTCTGGACGTGAGAGAAATGCAATTATATTTAAGGGGTGACCAGAAGTAAAAACTTTAGATGCTTCCTCCTTAAATATTTCTCTAACAGTATCTTTCGTATTTTTTATATTCGAGAAGATCAACTTAAAAGGAATTGAAAAAGGAAGACCACTTTTTTTGAGTGAAGCTTCAAAATTTCGCTTAAAATCATCACTCTCTCCAACTACTTTGAAAATCTCTTCAAAATCTTCGGAAATTAAGGCATTTAACCTCGAATCTTTATACTTTTCTTGCCACCTTGATTTAAAAAATAATGTGTTTAGAGTATTATAATCCCCGATTTCAAACTTTACTATAATTTCTTTTTTTAGGTTTTCTAATTTATTACTTTTCCCTCTCGCTTCCTCAAATTTGCGATTGATTAAGGGAATATCTAATAATACCAATTCCTTAAACAAACCTAATTCAATTTTCTCGAAATCAAATTTTTCAAATAACTCCGTAAGCTCATTATTAGTAAAATTGTTAAAATATTTTCCTCTGATGAGTGAGGTAATGATTTTAATATCTTCACTTAGTAAATTACGCTGAACTTCTTCCTTATATATTGAAGGGATTAAGTTCTTTATCCGTTTTAATATATAAAGTGTTTTATATGGTCCGGCTTTCCTTAGATTCTGGATATTGATTTTCTTGACTATTTGTTTTTGCTCAACCTCTGAAAAAATTCCTAGAAACCAATTATCCAAGATACCCCTAATTAAAAGCTCAAAACCTGCTAAAAACCAATGCTCAATCCCAACTTTCATATAAGGTTTAACTATAGTTTTGTTATACTTAGAAAATCTATACAGGATCTTTAAACCAATAAGTGAACTCTCTGAAATTTGCTTCAAATTCAAGCTTTTTAAAAATACACTTAACTCTTCCTCGGAAAAAATCTTATTAAAATCATAACCAGATAAACCTAATAAAAATTCCAAATCCATACTTATATTCTTACTTGAAATTTCTCTAAGCCATTTTTTAAGAAAATTCTTTGCCGAAGAAATTTCTAATGAGGCCATTGAATATAATACATTTAACTCAAACCTTAACCGTAATACTTTAGTCTTGTCGTTAGTTCTTGAACCATGAGATTTAGAAGAGAAACCATAATTTAAAAATGAAGAATAATTAAAATTTCCAAAAATAGTCTCTGATTCATCTTTGCTGATTTCTTTCAATCTATATTTATGATTTGAGTTTAAAATTAAAGAGAATATGTCCCAATCTTCTTCCTCTATCGTATTGATTAGGTGGTCTCGAAAATAAGACTTTGCGCTATTTAAGCCCATATTTAAGAGTTTTTTTAACCAATTTACTTCTTTTCTAACTCTCATAATCAAACGCCTTCGTAATAATTTCTACTACATTGAAGTCTCACTAAAATGCAATACAATACAATCCTTCCCTCCCTTAGCTTTTAGTTTATCTGCCATTGTTATAAGAGCATCAAGTTCCCTCCTCGGCATCTCATAATCATTATCGCCCCAACTTAATGTGGTAATATAATTCATCATTATATCATATTCATCAGTTAAATGATCGACTTCAATTTCATAATCTTCAGTAATATCATCTATATCTTCTTGATTAAAATCGTAAAATTCTTCGGGTAAATGAGACGGAATTCCTACATCCTTCATAACTTCCTTAAGACTCTTATCTTTCCGTAAGGCTATAAGAATTGCTGCACTATCACTGCTCGAATTAGTAACAAACCCATCGATTATTTTTAGAATTCTCATTCTCTTTTTACCTGATTTTTTTTTTTTTAAATTTCTTCATCATACATTTTTATTGATTCTCGATTCAATATCATGCATTATTTTTTTGAATATTCTCCTCTAATGTTGCTAGTTCGCTTAATTCATTTCCTTTATCTTCGCAGAACACAATATCAGGATTTATAGGACATCCACCCCAACAACTTGAGATATGGTCACATTTCGTACACCCATGATATCGAGGAGTTATTAGGGATTTACGAAACAGTTCAAAAGAGTCGGATTGCCATACTTCAAGGATGCTGGTTTTTTTTAAATTAATACCATCTGTTTCTTGCATAAATGAGCACGGTTTCATGTTCAGCTCCCAGTCTACATATGTGGAATAAATTGCTCCTGTACATCCTTCTATGGATTGGGGCAGAAAAGGAAATTCCTTTACGATAAATGAAGAACATGCGTCAATGCTTAAACGTACTCCAAATTTTTTACGTAATGTCAGGATTTTCAAGAGTTCGATGGAAAGTGTTTTTCTATCAGTAGAATCTAAGATTTCATGAGTGAGATTAGTACCCCTGCCCATTGGTTTGAACAGTAACAGAACGATATTAGCAATTCCTAACTCTGCAAATTGTTTGGTGATGTTGGTCAACCTTGGAATACGAGATTTTAACAAAACTAAATGTAAATTTGTTTGAATTCCGTGAGATATGAGTTTTCCAGTTGCTTCAAGAGTTTCTTCAATTCTTTCTTCAGAATAACTTACAGCTGCAGCCCCACAAAATTGTTTTGTTGCTTTTAGGATTTCGGGAGTTAAATTTGAACCATTTGTCGTATAATTTGGAATGATATTTCCATCAACCCGTAATTTTCGTAGAATCTCAGTAAATTGTGGATGAAGTGTTGGCTCCCCTCCTCCTAATGCAATTTGAAGAACTCTACTTTTTTTCATTTTTTCAAGTAGTGCGTCAAAATCTTCCATCGAGAGATGTTCTCCTGCACTTATTGGTTTTGAAGACATGTAACAGAACTCACAGGATAAATTACAGTAATTATTCAATGAGAGGTCGATTAACACCGGTGTTTTTGTACAAGGAATAGTGCTCTTTCTAAACTTAATTGAGGGATCTATGCGGAGTTCAACCTTCTTCGGAAATCTTGAGTTAAAAAAGAAATTGCAGAATTTTTTTTCTTGTCCATTGAGCGATTCCTTTTTGAGGGATTTAAGTAAGGTTATAAAACCGTGAGAGTCAACCATTACCATTCGCCCGCTCTCTTGGTTGAAATAGACTCCCCCAAACGGTTCATTTCGAAGAATTATTTGTCGAATATCCACCAACCTCTTTAGATAAATAAGTTTTTCGTTCCGTATGTTTTATTCTATCAACGTATTATGTATTTTTTAATTCATGATACTCTAGATTGAATTTTTCTAAAATTTCTTCATACTCTTCTTCCCCACCAATTTCTTCTAAGTGTTTGTATTTAAAATATGGGATAAATTTCGAATTGAAAAAGCTTGTTAATGTTCTTTTTATGTCTGACTTAATAATAGACTTATGGTGCTTATAAATAGTCAAGATGCACTCCACAGCTATCAATTGAAATGTCAGACTATTTCTTGAATAAAGTGCTAATAATGCTCGAAAAGCATCTGTCCCAAAATGGGGAAGCGTTTCTTTTAATAAATCTTGATCAACTTCATTTAGATAACAACTTTCATCATCTTGAAGTCTGTTAATTATCCTTTTAAAATCTTTTCTTACATCTTCGTCGACAAACTCCTCAATTTTGGGTGATTGTAAATGTTCCCAAACTTCCCTATAATTCAAATTTGGAGATAATGCTAAATATAACTGCATTTCAATGGTTAAATCTTTTATATACCCAATAAAGCCATCCTTATTTAGAAATTGTATCACCGAAGTTTTACCTATAGTAATTAATTGTAATAATTGCGTTATTAAATATTCTTCAGCCTGTTTATCACCATTATCGATTAGTCTCTTTAAAATTACTAAAGGTAATGGTGCTGCACTGTCTTTTTTCAAAGCTTCTATTATTGCTGATTTAAGATGTTCATTACCAAATGTGAAAATGTTGTGTAATTCTTGTTCAGTAAAGATTTTGGAGTATTCAGGACGTGAGAGGAAAGCTATAATATTTAATGGACTCCCAGAAGTAAAAATCTTAGAAGCTTGTTCTTTAAATATTTCTTTGACCAAAATTTCCGTATTTTCTATGTTCCAGAATAAAACCTTCAAAGGAATCGAGAATGGAAGATTACTTTTTTGAAGAGACTTTTCAAAATTATGGTTAAAATTCTCACTTTTGTTTACAGATTCAAAAATCTCCTCAAAATCTTCAGAGATTAAATCACCTAATCTCTCATCTCTATATCCTTCGCTGAATTCATATTTACAAAACATTTTATATAACGATTTATAATCTCCATTTTCAAACTTTCCAATAATTTCTTTTTTCAAATCTACCAATTTACTACTTTCTCCCCGTGCTTCCTTGAACTTATGTAAAACCGATTCTACACCCAGATCTAAAAATTTCTTGAATAAACTCAACTCAATTTTAGTGAAATCAAATTTTTCGAATAACTTAGTAAGTTCTTCTTTGGTAAAATCATCAAAGTAATTTCGCCGCAAAAGATTATCTATAAAATTAGTATCTCCTTCTAGAAAGGCTTTCTCAAACCCTTCCTTATAAATTGAGGGAATTAGAGTCTTCATCCGTCTTAAGAGTTCAAGTGATTTATATGGTCCAGCATTCCTTAATATATCGAAGTTTATTTTCCTGATCAAAGATTCTTGTTCTCCCTCTGTGAAAATTTCCATAAACCGTTTATCCAAAATTTCTTTAATCCAATGATCGCTTCCTTGAGAAAACCACTTCTCGATTCCAAGTTTCATATAGGGTTTAACTATAGTTTTGTCATACCTAGAAATATCCCTAAGAATCTTTAAAACTCTAAAACCACTCTCTAAAACTAAAGTTGAAGTTAACCTCAAACCCTTTAAAAGAGATTTAATCTCCCCTTCAGAAAAAATCCCAAGATAATTATCTCCAAATATGATTGATAAAAATTCTACATTGTCACTTGAAATATTGTCTTCGATCTGTTTTTTAAGGAATTCCTTTGCTGAAGAAATTTTTAATGAAGCCCTTGAATATAAGATTCTTAATCCAAGCCTTAAACGTGGTCCATCTTCTGGCTCCTTAGTTCCGTATCGCTGAGCCAAATCATAATTTAAGAATGAATCATAATTAAAATTCTCAAAAATTATCTTTGATTCCTCTTTGCTGAATATATTCAATTGATATTTATGATTTGAATTTAAAATGAAAGAAAATGCTTCCCAGTCTTCCTCCTTAATCAAGTTGATAAGATTACGTTGAAAATAAGTTTTGACGCGTTTAATTTTCATGACTAGAAGTTCTCCTAACCAAGAATATCGATCCTTAAGTTCCCATTTTAATATCTGAGAAAAATCATATTCTTCAAATAATACATCCAATTCCTCCTCAGTAAAATCTGACAGATATTTTTGGTCAATTAAATAAGTCATAACGTTAAAATTTCCGCTCAGAAACCTTTGGACAACTTCTTCTTTAAAGCGATTTTTTGCTTTAAGGACACCCTGTTTAGATAATTCTTTTAACAGCGGAAAAGCTAAGTTTCTATGCATTAATTGCGTATCATATTCATGTTCTACCCATGTCTGTAAATTAGAATAATGTCCTTTGAACTCTTCCTCAGGAGAAATATTTTTCTTATAATACTCAGTATTTTTGTATATGTCGGTAAGATCGTCTATGGAATTAATTTTATCATAGTTTTGTATTTCTCGCTTGGGGATATTTACCAAAAGTCGCATACATTGACGAAACGGTTTATCATTAATGTATAAGACTGTTTTTTTGCCCTCTAATTTAAGACTGATAATTTTATTTAGCCGTACTTCTTTACGAGCTTTAATTTTCCTCACTTTTGTTTTGTAGTTAGTAATCACAACTGTCATAAAGTAATATTAAATCATCGGAATCTAAATTCTCCCGCTCTGTTGTTTTATCATGATCTTCTATAAACCATCTTAAAGGACTATCTTCTCCATCAGGCGAACCTCCATCGGCAGTGTCGTCGCCATAAGCTGCCAACACAGCACTTGCTTCTAAAATCTCATATTCATCCGTTAAATCATCAAATTCGATATCCTCATAGTAATCTTCATCCTCGATTTCCTCAAATCGGTCGGAATAGTTAGCTGGGATCCCTATTCTGCCTAGTAATGTCTTTAAGTCTCTTCCTTTTTTTACTGCAATCAACATAGTTCCGCTAAAGGAACTGGAATTAGTTATAAATCCATCTGTTATTTTAATGATCTTCATTTTTTTTGTCTTTTGTTCTGATACTAAATAATGATGCCATCATATTTAAAAATTAGAGCAATCTATTTTTCTAATTTTCTATTGAAATCTAGAATTGTTATTTATATCAGTTTTAAATACTCTTTCAATCCCAATGATCTCTTTTATTTTACTATGGTGAATAATAATTTCTTTTAAACCTTTCAAGATAGCTAAATTCATATCTTTTGTAATTATACAATTTTCTATTTTAAGAGTTTCTAATTTAGGCATATAATAAAACCATTCAAATTTAAATTTAAACTGTAATAACAAGAAAGCTTATAATTATTTTATAACTGAAAGTGGTTCTAATCTGATTAGAAAATTATAATTTATATTTTTAAGCTACCTCCCTTGAAATAAAGTACATTCATTTTTTAAGCAATTGAATTTACTCTATTAAGAAGTAAATAATAAGGAATAAATAAAATAGAATTTATTTCTTGAAGATAATATTTTTTTAATATAATTAAAAAGTGAAAAAAATGAGCAAAAAAGAAATAAAACCAAATATAAAAAAGTGTGAGAAAAATAATTTATACAAAATGGGAGAAAACCAACCCGTAAGGATTTTTGAATACAATCATAGGAGAATTAAGTTTGAAGAGTTAGAACCGCAATTACCTTTATATGAGATGTTAGAATCAGAGAAAATATTACTCTTTTTTGATCCTACTCGAGATAAATTGTGGGTGTGGAAGGGAAGTAATATCACCAATGAAATGAAACTTCTTGCACGGACTTTATTAGAAGATATTCTAGTTCGACTTGGGATTAGATCGAATTCAGATACGTTTTTCCGTAGTTTAACACATTTTACACTTTCCCATAAAGCTAGGTCAAACCCAAAATTGGTTGGGGCTATGCGTGCCTCTATAAGTCGCGATTGGGAATCTCGTGTCACTTCCATAAATGAAGGTGAGGAAAATTTAGATTTCGAAGTATTTTCAGGATTGATAAAAGACAAAATCCCTACTGAATTCAAAGCGAATGAATTTTTAACCTTAAGATTAGTGAATAATAAAACTTTTATTTATGTTAAAGGGTGGGTGTTTCTCCAATGCAAACGCCTTTTTCTACAAATCCCCCCACAAAACATTAACGTGTATGATAGAATAGATTCTATTGATGAGGCAACAGAAATTTATGAAAAGTTTTTACTTGATAATAAAATCGTTCAAGGTGAACAAGCAACACCTCTAACAGAACATAGTTATAACATTTCACCAGAACAAGAGTTTTGGGGACATTGTTCAAATATCCAAGTATGGGTAGAACAAAATTACGATACTAGAATTCTCCACTCAAATCTTGCATTTCCTCTATTGAAGACGCTAACAGATGCAGGAGATCGATTAGTAATCATCAAACTTAAAGAGGAAATTGCCTTTAGGTTAGAGAGTGGATACCTTCCAGTTATCCTTTACTTAATTGAACAAAAATATTTAAGTTATTTACCTCCTGATTATCTAAGTGATTTTTTTGAAAAACAAAGTAAGGAGGATATAAATCAAATATTTATTAACTCTGATCCTTCCCTACTCGAAAAAATGATCGAGGAGGATTATCTTCAATATCTAAGCGATGATAACTACATCTATGTTTTAGAAAATTTCTGTCGAATACCTGCCGAGGAAAAAATTGCTTTACGTCAACTTCAAGCACAATTTAAAGTTAGACCTAGATTCTATGGAATAAATACTCCTAAAAAGCTTAATCCACTAGCAATATCTATTGTGAATGGAAGAATTAAGAAACTAATATTGAATATAAAATTGAATGAAATTCCATTACCTGTTTATAGTTTAAAATATTTGGAAAAGCTTCATATGCTAAATTTTTCTTCAGAGTCTTTATCTGAAAATGTTTCTAGGCTAAATAATTTAAAAGAATTAGTAATTCATAGTGATAAATTGAAATCATTGCCTAAATCTATTAAACGACTTAAATCACTTGAGAGCTTAACTTTAGAGACTAAATTCTTAAACTTTCCAACAAAAATCTTGAAATTAATGAATTTAAAAGAATTGAATTTACACAAGATTCGGATAGATAAAATTCCGCCTGCTATTTCAAAATTAATCTTTTTAGAAGTTCTCTCACTTTGTTCAAACCACTTGACTTCCTTACCATCGTCAATAGGAGATTTACACAAATTAAGGAGATTAAGAATAAAATTTAACAATCTCACAGAATTGCCTGAGTCCATAAGTAATTTATATCGGCTCGAAGATTTAAATTTATCATATAATAATCTAACTCTATTACCAGAGTCAATAGGGAAATTAGGCTTAAAAATATTAAATATTTCTCACAATAAAATTACCAAACTTCCCTCCTCTATCAAGAATCTCAATAGTCTAAAAAATCTATACCTAATAGGGAATCCTTTCAAGGAAATTCCTTTAGGCTTTCAATTGATCCACCCCTATTTAAATCAATTGGAAAGGGATAAATTTTGGAAGTTATTTCCGTCAGAATGCATGAAACTCCATGAAATTGAAAAAATAATTAAATTTGAAAAATTTGAATATTTACCCAAATTAGTCGAATATATGACTGGATACAAAGGTCTTATTGCCTCCTTAAATTCTGAATACAGAGGTTATCTATTATTCAGTCTAAAGGGAAATTCTGTTTATTATGTAAGGATAAGATCCTGTGATTTAGACAATATAAACTTAGAAAAAATATTAAGAATATTACTCCAATTTAAATCTCTTGAAATTTTGGAATTAGAGCACAATCACTTCACAATTCTCCCAGAATTCATTGGAGAATTAACTTCTCTAAGAAAATTAATATTGAGTGATAATTATTTAGATACATTACCATTAACAATCGGAGATTTAAGCGATTTGGAAAGTTTAGCAATTGATCACAATCCATTGACTTCACTTCCAAGTAGTCTTAATAAATTACAGAATCTTAAAGAACTCGAAATTCATTGGACTACGCTCAGCGAATTGCCCAATTCTCTAAAAGAATTTAAAATCAATAATAATCTCAAACTAAAATTAAAAAAAGGAAAGAAAGGAATATTTGTGAGTGCTGTACTAAAAAGATTAGAAGTGAGAAGGCCAGGTCTGGATTCAGTACTCAAATTAAACAAATCTTATAAAGTTGAAAAGGAATTAAAGAGAATTGAAAAAGAAGAAGATGAAGACACCATTCTCAAACCATCAGATTTCTTTCGTTTGTAAATTTTTAAGTTCAGAACCTTAAAATTTGTCTGAAAGATATTCTTCATAATTGCATTTCTATATTATTTTTATTAATTAACCTTACCATTTTTCCTGAGATCTTTACATCTTTAAATGAGAAATCCAAGCCTATATTCATGATTGACCCAGTATCTGAAAAATCTTTACTTAAAAAGTTAATAGAGAGCATTAGGGAATTTTTAACAATACACTTAAAGTAATGAATATTAATGCTGTATATCGTAATTAATTTTTAATACTTATAATTTCAAAATAAGACCCTGTATTGGGTCACCGATTTCTTTGAATCCACAACTCTGAGTTGATCCAAAAACTTTACTAAATATCAAACAAACATTCTTACGATCAGATCCCTTGCTAAAACCATAGGGTAATCTATACGTACAATCTCTACATTTTTTCTTACTCATTTTTATATTCCTCTATTATCACTTTAGTTTAAGTTTCTTTCAATAATGTATAATTTTTTATAGTTGATGGATTAATTTAAGAAATCTTATTTCTCTTTTTTTAGATTCTCAAAAAAATATCTTTTTTCTTTAAATAACTAAAATGCAATTTATTTGTAAATACACATAACTGACTATACCCATGACTTTAAGAGCCCGAAAATTCATTATCTGTTCTTTACTGTTTTGTTTATTTCTTATTCAGAATTTAAATTTGTTTAGATCATACTTTTTGATAAATAACAAGACAAATAATCCTAAATTCGCTTTAATTAATGATTGGGAAGTCAAGTTCAAAGATGAGCAAACAAGTGGGAGAGATCTTGCAGAAGACGAAAATCAAAATATATATATCGTTGGAAATACGTTTAATTTTTCCAAATCCGCAAATGATGTATTATTATGTAAGTATAACTTATCAGGTAACATGATTTGGAATGTTTCTTGGGGAGGAGTACTTGAAGATTATACGTATGCTCTGGATATTAATCAAACTTCATCGAATATTTACGTAGTTGGAAAAACAGAGAGTTACGGAAAAAATAATAGCAGTGATATCTTTTTATTGTCCTATGATTATTCTGGAGCTTTACTGTGGAACATAACGTGGGGTGGCACATCTTGGGATGTAGGTTATGATGTAAATGTGCTTCTAATTTTATCTATATTATCGGTTATACTAACTCCTTTTCTCCCTCTGAGGATATTGTCGTTTTAAAATATAATTCTTCTGGTTCATTGCAATGGAATAAAACATTTGGTACCGCAGAAACAGATATTGGATATGGACTTACACTCGATAATTCAAATAATATATTTATTACGGGAAAAACAGCATCATCAGGAAATGTTGATTTAATTCTAATTAAATTGGATAGCAATGGGAATCAATTGTGGACTACTACTTGGGGGGGTTCTAATTCTGATGAAGGGAGATCCTTATTAATTAATTCAGTTAATGAAATTTTTATCTTAGCTAATACAAGGAGTTTCGGGATAGGAAGCACTGACTTAGCACTTTTGAAATTTAATTCTACAGGAGGGTTAAACTGGTACCAAACTTGGGGTGGTTCTGATATAGATACTGGATATAAACTCATTAACGACAGCAATTTTAATTTATTTCTTATAGGATATACCGAGAGTTATGGTCTAGCGGGTAAAGATGCTTGCATTATTAAATATAATAGTTCTGGTGATTATCAATGGTATAAAACAAGAGAAGATAGTTCCGAAAATATAGCTTTTAGCGGATATATAGACATCAATGATAATTTATATATTACTGGAAAAGCAGACAATCAGTTGTTCTTGACGAAATATAATCCACTTCCAGGTAAAATTCTCCTGATTCATAATACTACAAGCCC
>SDBV01010078.1_pt1 | contig 12447 bp, 12 predicted proteins | sample 2277081 | NCBI WGS metagenome assembly SDBV01 (sample SAMN10402039, study PRJNA504765) | marine sediment metagenome | isolation source: marine sediment core GS10_PC15, 223 cmbsf | place: Arctic Ocean: Southern Knipovich Ridge | collected 2010 | reverse complement strand
GTATTGAAGTGCGGCTTCAACTATTGTGCTATTTGCCGTTTTAGCGATATAAATGGGTTGGCGATGACAGACTGCCCGGTTCCGATTAAGGTGGCGAACGAAGCCGGTAATTCCGCCCTCAAAGTAGAAAGTTTTTTCGCAGTCATTCCTTTCATCTTGAAGGCATATTTCCAGCCCCTTATTCAGGTAGGCCATCTCTCTTAGACGCTCACTCAGAATATTGAAATCATAGTTGACCATGGGGAATATTTTCTCATCAGCAAGGAAGGCAACGGTGGTGCCGTTATCACAAGCTTCGCCAACCTCTGTTACCTCTGTCTGGGGTATTCCCTGCTTGTATTCCTGCTGATACAGCTTGCCATCGCGTCTGACATTAACCCTGAGCCAGGAAGAAAGAGCGTTTACTACTGAGGCACCGACACCATGTAATCCGCCTGATACCTGATAGATGTGACCACCAAATTTTGCTCCGGCGTGCAGTGTGGTCATTACTGTCTCCAGGGCTGATATGTTGGTGACGGGGTGATTTTCTACAGGAATGCCCCGACCATTATCTTCAACTCTAACTGAATTGTCTTCTTGAATGGTGACCACGATTTTGGTGCAACAGCCGGCCATGGCTTCGTCAATACTATTGTAGGCGATTTCATATACCAGGTGATGCAGTCCCCGCTGGTCGGTGCTGCCAATATACATACCCGGTCTTCGACGTATTGCTTCCCGTCCGTCTAAGACCTGGATATCCTTAGCGGTATACTCGTTATTTGAAGACTCAGTTAAAGGAGAATTATCTTGTGTCATGATTAATCTTTACCCCTTTGTTGGCAGTGAGAATAGAGGAATGAAAAAGGATGAAAATATTGAATGGGGTTGGTAAAACTAAGGTGGCTTCTATCTATAATAAACGAGGCTAACCAATTATAGGTAATTTCTAACGAAGATAAAAAATCCATTAATACTATTATAACACAATTTAGCTATAAAGTGAAGCTATTAATAAACGCCTTGTCTAGTCCTCAACCAGAGTTTTGTTCATAGTTTAAAGGCGAGAATGAAGAGTGAGAGTAGTTGTGCCTGGTAATACCTTTTCTTCCTCAGGATTTTCTGCCCAGATGCTACCCTCCATACCAACTACCGCATCTTAATAATATATTTGATTACTCGCTACTTTTCTCTGAACAAAGCCCCCAGCGTTAATATTAACTGGAAGTTAAAGAAAGTGTTGGTTGGAGGTCAAGTTGTATGCCAGGCCCCATAGTAGTAGTTAGAAAGATAGACCTAATGTATTGTCCCTTAGCGCCACTGGGCTTAGCCTTCATTATAGCCTCTACCACCGTAGTCAGGTTATCTATCAACTTATCATCTTCAAAACTGATCTTGCCCAAGGGGACATGAATGATAGCTGTTCTATCCAGCTTAAATTCCACCCGACCTTTACGAGCATCACCTATTACTCTGGGTAAATCATTGGCAGCGACTACGGTTCCTGATTTGGGATTGGGCATCAATCCCCTTCTCCCCAAAATTTTCCCCAGCTTACCCACCTTGGCCATCATATCGGGTGTGGCGATAGCAGTATCAAAATCCAGCCATCCGTCTTCAATCTTCTTAATTAACTCATCATTGCCAATAAAGTCTGCCTCGGCTGTTTTAGCGATTTTTTCTGCTTCACCCTGGGCAAAGACTAAAACACACACCTTCTTCCCGAGGCCGTGAGGCAGAAGGGCAACCCCCCTTACTTGCTGATTAGCATTCCGGGGGTCAATACCCATCCTGAGGTGAAGTTCAACCGTCTCATCAAATTTAGTCCGAGTTAACTTCTTAGCCAGCTCAATAGCCTCACGAGGCTCATAAGCCTTTGTTTTATCTAACAGTTTAACTGATTCGTTATAGTTTTTACCGTGTCTTGCCACTGATTTCTACTCCAATTCAATTCCCATACTTCGGGCGGTACCTTCAATAATTCGCTCAGCCCTTTCAATAGTGGTAGCGTTTAAGTCCTTAGCCTTAAGCTGAGCTATTTCACGGAGTTTATCTCGTGATAACTTGCCTGCTTTTTCATGACCAGAAGTGCTAGCCCCCTTTTCTATACCCAGTGCTTTCTTTAGCAGATCTGTGGTTGGTGGGGTTTTGGTAATAAAGGTAAATGTTCTATCCTCAAAGATAGTTATTTCAGCCGGAATGATAGCCCCAGTCTGGCCAGAAGTACGCTCATTGTATTCCTTACAAAAAGCCATAATGTTAATCCCGTGCTGTCCTAAAGCTGGACCAACCGGGGGTGCTGGATTTGCATTTCCTGCTGAAATCTGTAATTTGATTACTGCTTTAATCTTTTTTGCCATCTTTTAAAGTTTCTCCACTTGTAAGAAGTCAAGCTCTACCGGTGTTTCACGACCAAATAGGGACAGGAGCACCTTAACCTTACCCTTTTCTGGACTTATATCATCTACTACCCCTACAAAATCCATGAAAGGACCATCGGTTACCTGTACACTTTGTCCTTTACGGAAACCAACCTTAACCTTCGGTGCTTCAGCTGCCATCTGTTTCATAATCCGGTCAACTTCATCCTCAGGTAATGGAACCGGCTTATTTCCACCACCAACAAAACCAGTGACACCAGGGGTATTGCGCACCACATTCCAACTCAGATCACTCATTCTCATCTCAACAAGGATATAGCCAGGCAGTATTTGTTTAGTTACAGTCCGCCTCTGTCCATCTCTAACCTCAATCTCCTCCTCAGTAGGTATAACTACCTGGAAGATCTCGCCCCCGATATCCATGGACTTGATGCGTTGCTCCAGGTTCTTTTTAACTCGTTGTTCGTAACCGGAGTAGGTATGAACAACAAACCAATGCTTTTGGTTCTGCTCCACAAATAACCTCACTCATAAAGATTCTTGGAGAGTGCAATCGGCTTCTATCTGCCCAAAAGAAGTTTCTGGATGAGGCCAGTAAAACCGTAATCGATTGCTCCTAGAACCACACCAGCGGCAAGGGCAACAATCAGCACTAGAAACGTTAAGTATGCCGCCTCTCGTTTGGAGAGCCAGACTACCTTCTTTAACTCAGCTATGGTCTCACTAAAGAATTTAAATCTCGGACCACTTCGCTTGGCAGTAGAACCTTGATGTGTCATATGAAAGCTCTCAAATTTCTCTTAACCGCCCCATTATTTTGTCTCCTTATGGAGTGTATGAGTGCGACAACGGGGGCAGTATTTTCTAAGCTCTAATCGTTGGGAATCATTCCTTCTGTTCTTAGTGGTGGTATATGTCCTTTCCTTACACACAGGACAGGCAAGGTAAATGATAACCCTGGCCTCAGTGTTTCTAGCCATATCTACTCTATGATGCGACTAAAGGTGCCAGCACCAACTGTTTTACCCCCCTCCCGAATAGCAAAACGCAACCCCTTCTCCAGGGCTACAGGATAAATGAGTCTTATCTTCATTGTTACATTATCACCGGGCATAACCATCTCCACCCCTTCTGGCAGCTCAGTGACACCTGTGACGTCGGTGGTTCTAATATAAAACTGTGGCTTATATCCGGGGAAGAATGGGGTATGCCTCCCTCCCTCCTCTTTGCTCAAGATATATACCTCAGCCTCGGCATAAGTATGTGGTTTAATACTACCGGGTGCTGCTATCACCTGACCACGTTCTATCTCCTCTCGCTCTATACCCCTAAGCAAAATGCCCACAGCATCACCTGGTTCAGCATAGTCAAGTATTTTGTGAAACATCTCCAAGCTGGTAGCTACTGTCTTGCGGGGCTCGTGATGTAAACCCACTAACTCCACCTCATCTCCAGCTTTAATTACACCCCGTTCTACCCTTCCTGTGGGTACGGTTCCTCGACCCTTGATACTGAAAACATCTTCCACAGGCATTAAAAATGGCTGGTCTTTGGCCCGTACCGGGGTGGGAATATAATCATCTATTGCATCAATCAGCTTCCAGATACCACCACACCACTGGCACTCCCTCTTGCCACAGCCACACTCCAGAGCTTTAAGCGCGCTCACCCTCACCACCGGCAGCTCATCGCCGGGGAAATTATACTTGTTAAGCAGTTCCCTTACTTCCAACTCCACCAGCTCCAGAAGTTCCTCATCCTCCATTGCATCTACTTTATTTAAGGCAACTATAATAGAGGGAACTTCCACTTGGCGGGCGAGCAATACATGCTCTCTGGTCTGGGGCATAGGCCCATCAGGGGCACTTACTACTAGAATCGTCCCATCCATCTGGGCAGCACCGGTTATCATATTCTTAATATAATCGGCATGGCCTGGGCAATCTATATGAGCATAATGCCGCTTTTCAGTTTCATACTCAATATGGGCAATGGCAATCGTTAACCCCCGTGCCTTTTCTTCAGGAGCATTATCAATACTGCTAAACTCGCGGAAAGGAGTGGGGCTTGTCTTAGAAAGCACCATAGTTATCGCTGAAGTTAATGTTGTTTTGCCATGGTCAACATGACCGATGGTGCCCACGTTACAATGGGGCTTTGTCCGTTCAAATTTCTGTTTAGCCATTTTAAAAAACCCCCTTTTTCCCTAAGCCCACAACCAGATTCGAACTGGTGACCCCGTTCTTACCAAGAACGTGCTCTTCCAACTGAGCTATGCGGGCACTGGTCTTATTATACAAATTTTTATAGAGTAATGTCCACTCTGCATTTTTAAGCTATGGTGGAGAGGGCAGGATTCGAACCTGCGTAGCCCTTAGGGCGGCAGATTTACAGTCTGCTCCGATTAACCACTCCGGCACCCCTCCCAAAGCAACCTTAAAGCTATATCGCTCAGCCTGAGAGGGGATTCGAACCCACTGACCTGCCATTTACAAGACGGCTGCTCTTCCTGCTGAGCTACTCAGGCATTGCGAATAGTCTAACAAACAGGATAGTAGATGTCAACAGCCACTTGATGTTGGCTGATGCTTTGTGCTATACGATAGATGCTAATCCTGCTAAATTGACTGGTATGGTGTGGAGCGGACCTTATTAAAATTGCCTGGCATAAACTCAAAAGCTAAAACGAATATAACCTCTTAAGGCAAGAACAATTTGGTTTAACACTGCTAGTTCTGAGGAAGCTCCAAACCGTTTCTCTCTCCTAAGTCACAACGACATTCCGCATAGGAACTTTTTCAGGACACTTCTTGTTCGGAAAACTGTTTGGTACCATCCATTCCTCGTTTAATTAGAGCGATGAGCAAAGTTGCTATCAACATAGTCGCTGCCCCCATTAAGAAAGCTATAGAATAGCTGTTGGTAACATCAAAAATGAGTCCTGCTACAGCCGGGCCAATAGCTGAGCCAACCCCCCAGCCAATGGTCAACATGCCCATTATCACACCCAAGTTGCGTAGTCCAAAAGTATCGCCAATTATTACATTTACAGAAGTGGCAAGACCACCTTGGGCAAAGCCATAAGCAACTGCAAACAGGTAGAGCATCCATAAGTTTTGTGCCCAGATTAGCCATACCATTGCTCCAACCAGAAGTAGTGAGCAGATAATAGCTACTTTCTTTTTGCCAATGCTTTCTAAAAGCCTACCCATTAGCACGCTGCCTGCTATAGATATCCCGCCCATCAGACTGAGGATTATCGCTGCCTCTCCAGCTGAGAAACCGATATCTGTAGCATGAGGCACAATATGGGTTAATATTAAAAATGAGCTGGAACCCCAGAATAACCATATAAACATAAGAAGCCAGAAGCTCCTGGTTTTAAGTACCTGTGATAGCGAAAAGCTAATAGGTTGGATACTCTCCTTTTCATCCTTTATTTCCTTTGAATGTGAGTTTATCCCATCAGGAAAAGCTCCGATTTCATGCGGGTCCTTCTTCAGTAGCCTGGATAGAGGGATTACAATCAACCAGGTAATTATTCCTATTACGATATAGGCTGTACGCCAATCAAAGCTAGAGATGAGAAAGGTAGCAAACGGTGCCATAATAACCTGTCCTAATCCGCCGCCCGAGACAACAATACCCAGAGCCAACCCGCGTTTCTTGTCAAACCACCTGGAGACTGTTGATATTCTCACTACATGCAGGGCACCAGTTCCAATAGCTAATAACAGGCTATAAGTTATGAATAACTGCCATGAGGAGTTGGTTTGACTGGTCAACAGCAGGCTAAGGCCAGTAAATAAGCCCATTAAGAAGATAATAATTCTCGGTCCATATCTATCTAGAGCCCAGCCGCCCAAAATGGCGAATGCAATACTAAACACCATATGAATAGAGAAGATCCAAGAGGTTACGCCTCGAGTCAAGTCAAACTCACTTTCGATGGACTTAAAGAAGACACCAAAAGAAAACCGTGTTCCAAAAGTAATGGTGCCTATAATAAGCAAAGCTATTACTACCACCCACCCGTAGAATAGCTTTGCTCTAGTTCTTAAAAGTGATAGCAATGATATCTCCTCCTAGTTATTGGCACGAGTTTGCTGCCAGGATGTTCTCTTTCTAGCTGCTTAGTTATCCATAAAGCATTTACTGACTTCGCCCACCCTCAATAATTTGTTTCCGCTTCTTGTCTAATTAGAGCGATGAGCAGAGTTGCTATCAACATAGCAGCTCCCCCCATTAAGAAAGCTATAGAATAGCTGTTGGTAACATCAAAAATGAGTCCTCCTATAGCCGGGCCAATAGCTGCTCCAACCCCCCAACCAATGTTCAGCATGCTCACTATCAAACCAATGTTACGTAATCCATAAGTATCACCAATTAGTGCGGTTAAAGGAGAGACAAAACCACCTTGGGCGAAACCATAGGTAATGGCAAACAGATAAAGCATCCATAAGTTTTGTGCCCAGATTAGCGATACCATTGCTACCATCAGAAGTAGTGAGCAGATAATAGCTGTTGTCTTTCTACCAATACTATCTGATACTCTACCCATTAACACCTGACCTACGATAGACATGCCACTTATCACACTAAGGAATATAGCAGCTTCTTCAGATGAAAAACCTATATCTGTAGTATGAGGCACAATATGGGTTAATACTAACAAGAGATTGAAAGCATAAAATAACCATATAAACATAATAAGCCAGAAACTCCTGGTTTTGATTGACTGTAATAAGGAAAAGCCAATCGGTTGGATACTATCATTTTTATTTCTTGAATCCCTTATAAGTGAGTCTGCACCATCAGGTGAAGTTCCAATTTCACTCGGGTCTTTTTTTAATAGCCTGGATAGAGGAATCATAATCAACCAGGCAATTAGTCCTATGACGATAAAAGCTATGCGCCAATCGAATTTAGAAATAAGGAAAGTGGCAAATGGTGCCATAATAAGAGGTCCTAATCCACCCCCTGAACCAGCAATACCCAGAGCCAACCCTCGCTTTTTGTCAAACCATCTGGAAATTGTTGATATTGTCACTACATATATAGGGCTGCTTCCTATGGATAGTAAGAGGCTATAGGTTATGAATAACTGCCATGGGGCGTTGGTTTGACTGGTTAATAACAGACTAAGACCAGTAAGTAAGCCCGATAAGAAGATAACAATTCTCGGTCCGTACTTATCCAAAGCCCAACCGCCTAGAATGGCGAATATAACGCCAAGGAGCATTAAAATCGAGTAGATCCCAGAGGTTGCGGCTCGAGACAAGGCAAACTCACTCTCAATGGATTTGAAGAAGACGCCAAAAGAAAACCGTATTGCAAAAGTAATGGTGCCCACACCAAGCAAAGCTACTACTACCACCCACCCGTAGAATAGCTTGTCTTTAAACCCTAAAGGTGATAACAATGATATTTCCTTTTAGCTTCATAATAAATATTGTTACCGTATCATATATTATCCATAAATAATTTGCACAGTGCCCAGGTTCTACCCTTTCAAATACGAAGCTCCCGTTACGGACAACGTCCTTTATTCCTTATAGTTAAACCCGATCCCAGCAAATTCATGTGGAACTTTTAGACTCCTTTCACCTTAAGTCGTAACTACATTGTTCCTGTTATGATTCAACTGATATACTAGAAAGGTATGACGCATTGTGTACGGATAATGCATATTGACCTTGATGCCTTCTTTGTCTCGGTGGAGCAGGTGCTGAATCCTGAGCTTCAAGGTAAAGCGGTGGTAGTTGGCGGCAGACCTGACCGACGGGGTGTAGTTGCTTCCGCTTCGTATGAAGCGAGAAAATTTGGGCTATATGCTAGCATGCCACTTGCCACCGCCAGCCGTCTTTGCCCTCAGGCTATCTTCATAGAGGGCAGCTTCTCTAAATATCGCGATGCTTCACGGAAGTTTATGACTATCCTGGCTGATTTTTCGCCCTACCTTGAGCCAATAAGCCTTGATGAAGCCTATCTTGATGCCACTGGTTTTGAATCTATATACGGTTCTATTCATCAGATGGCGCTAAATATAAAGCAGAGGATCAAAGATGAATTAGGGTTTTGTGGTTCAGTAGGTATTGCTGGCTGTAAGGTAGTGGCTAAAGTTGCCTCTGAGCTATCAAAGCCTGATGGATTATTGGAGGTGGCTCCTGGTGAGGAGCGCTCCTTTCTGGCACCGCTATCTATTGCTAAACTGCCCGGTGTAGGTAAAAAGACTGAGCAAATTCTAGGCGGCTTAGGCATTAAGACTATAGGTGAACTATCTACTATGCCTGTAAGCACGCTTAAAAACCATTTTGGTGTGTTTGGAGAGCTTCTACATCGCCATGCCAGAGGTATTGACGGTAGAGATGTAGAGCCTCCCACCGCTACCAAGTCCATCAGTCGGGAAACTACTTTTGGTAAGGATACATTAAATCGTTCCTTGCTTAAGGCAACATTGCAATACCTTAGCGAACGGGTCGGTGCTGACTTACGTCAGCGAGGCAAGCAAGCCAAGTGCGTAACCTTAAAGCTGAGATACGCTGATTTTACCACTATTACCCGTCGTCACACCTTGAGGCAAAGCAGTGATACCAATCAAACCATATTTGACACCGGAGTTAAGCTGCTAAACCAGGCCTTATCCCAAGAAAAGCAACCGGTCCGTCTTATTGGTATCGGGGTATCAAGCCTGGTCGAGCCAGGCAGACAGCTAGACATGCTGGATGCATCAGGCGAAAGGCTGGAGCGATTAAATAAAGCCATTGACCGCATCCGCAATAAATATGGCTTCACCGCCATACAAACCGGTCGGACTCTGCTACTAAAAGATATCTTCCCTGAAAGTGACGAAGGCTATACCCTCCACACGCCGAGTTTATCAAGGTAGAAGGCGTAAGGCTAAATCAGTGTGACTAGTGAACGAAAACTCACCCTAATCAGTCTCTATGTCTGTAAATCATTGTCAGTGGCTTTGTAATTAAGATATGGTTGTGCTATGCTGTAAATGGCAGCTGAAATCAGCTTTATCGTTGATGTAGGCGGCCCCCTCAGCCCTCTTTAAGAGGGCTTTTTCTTATGGGTAAATCACAAATTTGATATTTGGTTTCTCACAAAAGCAAAGTCTGAGTCCTGAATATACGGTTTACCGAGAAGAACCTCTTCCCTAGCTTTTTCTGGATTCCGTCTTGTTTCAAAAGTTTTCCTAAAAATGTCTGATAATGCCTCATTATAACGAATGTCTTCAGCATATTTATCTATAGCAGAAAGTAAATCTTTATAAAGGAGAGGTAAATCCAAAGATAACCTATATATGTCAACTGTCGAACCTGTACTTTGTGTTTCTCGCATCTTCGCTACCTTTAGGTAGTCTTCTCGCCGCCCAGAGCGGGTGAAGGAGAAATCTAGTATCTTTTTATCTTGTAGTTTAATTCTTTTGGGTGTAGCTAAGTGAATGTAGCCATGTCTAAGTGCGTCATAAAGTAGACCGCTTACTTCCTCATATCTCTTATCAACCCTTCCAAGATATTCCCTCATAAACTCTACAGCGTTGCTTGATGAGTTTTTACCTTTGTATAGATACCCCAATAAGTCAATATAAGTGAACACCAAGAGCACTAATAGATCGTCGGACGCTGAGAGGAAAGTTCGTTCCCCCTCATAATGAATCATCTCCTCTAAAGGTTCTTTAAGATACTCCTCGAGCCGACTTGCCTCAACCCTACGAAGCAGAGCTTTGCCGATTACCTCTTCATCCCAACTAGCGTTTGTCATGGCCTTCTCCTCTAGTTTATCCCTCCCTTTATATAGAAACTAGCCCAATTTGAACCCAGCCTGCTCAAACTACTCCATATCAAGGAGTCTCTTTTCGCCCTCTATTTTTTGAATCTCGGTTATGTCTTGGGTAACCTTTGATGTCTAATATATACCACCTAGCCTAATTTGAGTCCAGTCTCATCATATATAGATTAATTATCAACTTTACTGAGCACGGTGGTTGACAAAAAACCCCGTATGTTATAGAGTTTAAAGTAGAACATACGTTCGTCTAGGTGAAGAATGAAAACGCTATCATCTAAGCAGCAAAATATCATCGATTTTATCCGTCATTTCTTAGGGGATAGGGGTTATCCTCCCAGCATCAGGGATATAGTAAGCGGGTGTAGGATTAGCTCGACCTCTGTGGTGGATTATAATCTGGATATATTGGAGAGGGAGGGATATATTCGCCGCCATCCTGAGGTATCGCGCGGCATTGAATTACTGGCTTGGGCTCGACTTCGGGTGCCTATTATTGGTCAAATAGCGGCTGGTGACCCAATACCAGTACCCACTGCTGATATCTGGGATGTGGCTGCTTCCTCAGAGACGCTGGAGGTGCCCTATAATTTGATTCAAGGTAAGGAAGGGGTTTATGCTTTGAAGGTCAAGGGTTTGTCAATGGTGGACGCTTTGATTGGCGATGGCGATATTGTACTAATGCAGAATGTGAATGTAGTGGAGAATGGGGAGATGGCAGCAATATGGCTTAAAGCAGAGAGAGAGGTGACACTGAAAAAATTTTATGCTGAGTCAGGGCGCATCCGACTCCAGCCGGCAAATAGCCATATGCAACCTATTTATGTTGAGCCGGATAATATTGAGATTCAGGGTAAGGTCATTGCTGTCATCAGGCAGTTGGGTAGCAAATAGCTTGATTTTTCCCCGGTTAATGAGTTATAAATTAGCATAGTCTAAGCTAATACCGTTGTAGGAATTAATAACCGAAGGGGAAGCTATGATTCTATCTCAGTTTCAGGCTGTAGGGCACGACCTTTTTACCAGTGGGCTTGTCTCTTCCAATAGTGGGAATCTAAGTATTAGACTGGAAGACCGCTTAATCATTACTCGTCGTGGCTGCCGGCTCGGTTGTTTAGAAGAACAGGATCTGATAGAGACGGGAGTAAGCAAGAATGACCGTTCGACACCACTAGCCTCGATAGAGTTAGCCGTCCATCGCGCTATTTATCAGACAACCCCGGCGTTAGCTATTATTCATGCTCACCCACCTCATGCCATTGCCATATCATTAACTGAAACTGAGGTTGTGCCCAATTGTGCGGAGAGTCTTTCTACGGTAGGTCGGGTTCCAGTTCTTGGTTGGCATATGGAGGTAAAACCAGGGGGGCTGGCTGATATAATTGCTCAGGCACTAAGACAACACAGGGTTATTATAGTTCATGGTCATGGCAGCTTTGCCATCGGTCAACTACTTGAAGAAGCTCATAACTATACTACTACGCTGGAGGAAAGCTGCCGGGTCATTTGTTTATTGAGGTCTTTGCAAGTAAGTTCAGCTAAAAAATAGCTTATCTTTTCGCTCTCTGCCAGCGGTCAAAGATAAATTCCCTTTTATTTCCAACCTTAGCCCAGGCAGCTGTGGCAGTGGGTAGAAATTTAATAATTATCACTAATCCTAGAATAACACTCATAATGATGCCCATTCCTGAGTTCATACCTAACCAGATGATAAAAGGTAGAGCAACAAGACCAATACCCATAGACAGGGCTACATTACGGGTGATTATCAAAGGAATAAGAATTATCCCAATGAAAATTAGTAATCCCTGCCAGTATTCGTAGACAGGAAATAAAACAGCTAGAGCACCTATAGCCGCCCCCATACCCTTTCCCCCACTGAATTTGAGAAAGACCATCCAGTTATGACCAACTATTGCTGCCAGTCCCGCCAGTAGTACAAAGAGCGGGGGTAAATTTAATAACCAGTAAGCAATAGCCACTGATGCTGCCCCCTTGCCAAGGTCAACGATACCTGCTGGCAGGGCTGGCCAGGGTCCCACCTCCCGGTAGAGATTTAAGCCACCGACATTACCTCCGCCCATCTTACGGATATCTTTGCCGGTTGCCAGACGAGCAGCAATGTAGACTGATGGTATTGAGCCAAGCAGGTAACCAATGATTATGGCTATAATCCCGGTAACAATATCATTGACTATCATTTCAGTCCTCTCGTTAAGCCTATGTTTTATAGACCGGTGTGCACCAGTCAAGGTATTTGGTGTTGTTGCCCAATGTCACCCCGGAG
>SDBV01010077.1_pt1 | contig 12447 bp, 11 predicted proteins | sample 2277081 | NCBI WGS metagenome assembly SDBV01 (sample SAMN10402039, study PRJNA504765) | marine sediment metagenome | isolation source: marine sediment core GS10_PC15, 223 cmbsf | place: Arctic Ocean: Southern Knipovich Ridge | collected 2010 | reverse complement strand
CATCCTTTGGATTACCCTTGTGTCGATAGGTGTTGTCGCCTGGTAATCGAGATAAATAATTTTCTTCTGGGGCATCTTGAGTTATAGCCGTTCTACACAATCAAAGTTAACTTGTCCTCATCATGCACAGCCAGTAGTTGCTCACATGGAGGGTCGAATCGTATCTTTCAAAGGTAATAAGCCTTGCTCAGTGTGCAAAGTAGTAAGATTTAGTTCATCCCATCGTGCGAAGGGATTCCTCGTAAATGCATGAGAAATTCTTGATATCCGTCGAGCCGCGCTTCGCTGGTCATGAGTCCTTCCCTCTGAGGGCAAACTGGTTGCCAAAGGCAGTATCTCTCGTGAGAACGAGTCCTCCAGCCCTTCTCAACGAAGAAAAAACGATGATTAAACTGGGAGTAGGGAAAAATATGGCCCGATCCATCCGTCACTGGGGTGAATCCACAGGTATCATTAAGAGGAGAGGCGTTGGTTTTGAGATCTCGTCCATCGGTGAAATAATATTCAGTGCTGGGGGTGATCCATATCTCGAGTTTAAGGATACTCTCTGGCTGATCCATTATCTTATAGTCTCAAATGGTTCTAAGAACGGGCTCTGGTACTATCTGTTTAACCTATTTTCAGGTGATTATCTAAAGAGAGATGACTTTATTCGCGGGATTTCAGCTTGGGCCGCCAAGCATGCTAAGAAAACACCATCAGAAAAGACCCTAGAGAGAGATTTCCTCTGCTGTATGAGTATGTATGCGAGAAAAGACCACCCGTTGGAAGGAGCATTGATAGCAGATCTTCTTGCAAGCCCGATTAAGGAGCTTAGGCTCATTACAGGTCCTGTCGATCACTCATCTTATTACTTACGGCGGTTAACTGGGTTGGAATTTTCATCCTGGCTTTTCGCATTTGCTCTACTCGACTTTTGGGAAAGTCAGGAATCGCACGAGACAGTGAGCGTTGATCAGATTCTCCACGGTGAAGGTAGTCCGGGACGAATATTCCGCTTGAATGAGAATGCAATTGTACATTATTTGCGAGACTTCGAGAAAATCACAAAGAAGGCTTTCATATTCGATAATACTGCAGGTATCCAGCAGGTACTCAAAATCAAGGACAAAGAGTTCAAAAAGGATCTTTTCTTGAGCGGCCTTTATAGAACAAGAATGGGGGCTGCTGCATAGTACAAATGTATTTGAGATCCACCAATATCACCCTCGACCGTTCGTCTAAGGCCATTAGTCAGCACCTTGTATTAACTAGGCCCCTCATCCAAACACTTGATACAATAGGTCAGGCGGCTTCCTCTAGAACAAGCGATGCGGCGATCGCGATAGTAGGACCATACGGTACTGGAAAAAGTACATCGGTGCTATGCGCTGCAGAATACCTGTGCGGCGAACTCCCCAAGAAAATCAGCAGCGAGTTAAAACATCATGGAATTCAGCCGCATAAGAATCTCTTCAAGCCTGACCAAATCATTCCTATCGTCGGAGATAGGACTTCTCTTAAGGAGTCAATCCAGCAATGTCTAAGAGATCTGGCTGAAATAAAAAGTGGTATTGCCGAGGGTATCGATGAGTTTTTAAAAGATGATCCAGCACATAGGCTCGTTCTCATCATTGATGAATTGGGGAAGTTCCTAGAATACTCAATGGATCATCCGGAGCATGGTGATTTATTTGTCTTGCAGCAATTAGCCGAGTTGGCTAATCGCTCCGATGGTCATTTTATCCTCGTAACGATCCGACATCAAGCACTTCAGACTTATTTTAAGCTGATTCAGAGGCAGCAACTCAATGAATGGAAGAAGATCCAGGGTCGATTCATCGAAGTAGTCCATATGTCTTCGTTGGAAGAAACACTCCCAATCCTCAGAGAGGGGATTAATGAATTAGGTCTAAAAAAGATCCCCACCGGTGAAAGATTGCGGTCTAAGGTCGATGAGCTCCTAGATCTCCGTCAAGGAATAAAAGATGAACTGCTGACCTCTTGCTACCCGATTCACCCACTCACTGCGATTATCCTTATTGCAGTCTTCAAAAAGATCGCACAGAATGAGCGCTCACTCTTCTCATTTCTTATTACAAATGAAAGGTACGGACTTAATTATTCCCTGGTGCGGAGCAAGGAAGGTGTTTCCTATAGTCTATCGAATCTATTTGATTATCTTAACCATAATCTCTATCACTTCATCGCCGAATCGGACTTGGCCAGCAACTGGCTGAAAATTAGCAATTCTCTTGCTCTGCTGAAGGCAAAAGCAACACCAGAGAATTGGCAAGAGAGCGCTGAACAGGTAATCAAGACAATCGGTATCCTTGAGTGCTTTGGTGTGGGGGTTGACCTCCACCCCACAAAAGATACGATTGAAGCATCACTTATTGTTGACCTTCCGTCTGATGAAACATCCGTCCCAGACGGATTGATCGACTGGCTAGAGAAAGAATCTATCCTCAACTTCAGACGACTATTCCACACCTACCATTTATGGCGTGGGAGTGATATCAATGTTGATGTTCTGATTGAAACAGAGGTTGAAAGATTAAGAGCAGGTTTTGATTACTCGCATTTCTTCAAAGAAAACTATAGTGGGTATCCGATTTCAGCACGGAAATATTATATTGAAACCGGAACATTCAGATTCGCGAATTGGCAATTCCACTCCCTCGATGATTCTATCTCGGAAGAAAAGTCGAAGAGTGATGGCACTATCTTTTGTTTGATTCTCCCCCGGGTTAGTTTGAAAAAGGCCGTGGAGTCATGTGCTGGTCTCTCGCTTGAAGGGAATACAGCACTGGTTGCCCTCAAACTCAATCATAAGGACCGTGAGAACATCCTCCGACACGCTGCGATTGACTACCTGCTCCAGTACCATCAACCGCTTACTAAGGATGAAGTAGCACGGCAGGAACTCCAGAAGCAAAGGGGGTACTACGGCGATATAATCGAACAATTATTCGGCGCTGAATCGAATCAACAACATCGACTATACTATTATTCGGATGGGAGATTCAAACCGGTCCGCTGGGAAGAGATTGGCCGTAACCTTTCCGATAAATTCCTTAAGCACTATCATTTAACACCAAGGATCCATAACGAACTTATAAATCAAGAAAAACCATCTCCATCGGCTATAGTCGGTTTGAAATCAGTCCTATTCAGAATGCTTGAAACGTCCAATGAACGGAACATGGGGATCGAAGGAACTGGTCCTGATTATTCAATCTACCTTAATGTCTTAAAAGAGACAGATATCCATTCGGAAAAGAAAGGGAAGTGGAGACTCCAGGATCCTGGAGATAGTGATCCCAATCTACTCGCAACTTGGATTCATCTAAAAGAGCAATTAGTAGCCACGCGACGCACTAGGAAAAAGATCACGTTAAAAGACCTGGAAGATAGTCTCAGAGAACCGCCTTATGGTCTTAAAACGGGGTTGACCAAGGTATTGGTCTTTGCTTCGGTCTTCAAGCATTTACCAAATCTGTCCATTTATGAGCAGGGTACATTCACATCTCAGATCTATCGAGATACCCTGGAGCGGATGTTAAAGCGACCCGAAAAATTCACGCTGCAGTACATAGAAACTTCTGGCGTATATCAGGCTCTATTCAAGGAAATCTATCAATTAATCGCTCAAGAGACGAAGGATTATGTAACACTGATGGATGCGGTCAAGCCACTTATCCAGTTCGCGAATCGGCTTCCCTATTATACAAAAAAAACAAAATCCCTTTCTTCACGAAGCCGAGCGATGGTGGATCTCTTGCTCCAGGCGACAGAGCCAGAGACACTCCTCTACGAAGATCTACCGGCTGTTTTCGATCTCCCCTCATTTAGTGAGAAGCCCAACGATGAGGATTTAGGGACCTTTATCGATCTAATCGACATTGCTCATAAGGAAATTCGTGCCGCACTTGATCGGTTAATAGATGACTGTGGGACTCAGTTTCAAAAAATCTGGGGTGCGCCATCGAATGATTTACCTGGCTTGAGAGAGTTTCTAAGAGGACGATTCAGCGAGAATGTCATTGGCCTTATAACAGATGATAAAATGAATGCCCTTGCCAGAAGGATAATGGATGAGGCCATTGAAAATGATTATGATTGGTTCCGATCCTTGATTTCGCTATTAGCTGATAAACCGGTGGATAAATGGCTAGATCGGGATGTTCAGTATTTCATCGCCGAACTGCGCCTCCGCGCACTTCAACTAGAGGAACTGGAGCGGTTCGCTGAAAGTGGTGGTGTTGAGGTGCCCAGCTTTGTTATTGAACGAGAAGCTCTCGAGCAAGAAATAGAAGCCTTACTTTTGAAGGGCAACCATAGCCGTGAAGAAAAAGTTTTAGCCTTGATGCGGGTCTACAACCGACTCATGAGGGAAGTAAAGATTGAAGATTAGACATGTATTAGGCATTTCCGGCGGGAAAGATAGTGCCGCGTTAGCAATTCATCTGAGAGACCGGATTCCTGAGATGGAATATGTATTTTGCGATACGGGAAAGGAGTTGCCTGAGACATACGAATTTATTGATCGCTTAGAAGTCTATCTTAACAAGCACATCGTTAGATTACCCAAGGAACTGCCAGGTTATTCAGAGAAATTCGATTTCGACCACTGGCTTGAGATGTTCGGGGGCCTGCTTCCATCCAGCAATGTTAGGTGGTGTACCAAGAATCTGAAGCTTAAGCCTTTCGAAAAGTACTTGGCAAACGATACAGTATATAATTATGTTGGCATACGCGCTGATGAGTTCCGAGAAGGGTATATCTCTCATAAACCAAATATCACAACGGTGTTTCCGTTTCGTGATGATGGTATTGATAAGCAGGGCGTTTTACAGATTCTCGAGGATGCAGGTTTAGGTCTGCCGAAATACTATGAATGGCGCTCGCGATCAGGATGTTATTTCTGTTTTTATCAGACGAAGCGCGAGTGGGTAGGATTGAAAGAGAGACATCCAGAAAAGTTCGAAGAGGCTAAGGCCTATGAAAAGGATGGATTCCATTGGAGGCAAGATATAAGTCTCACGGAACTAGATAATCCTGAAGTCGTTTCGGCTTTCCGTGCAACTGTCACTAGTCCAGCCGGCAATGGCCGGCCGCGACCTGGTGCTTCGCTCCGTGAAGTATTTGATACCGTCGATGAGGAAGAAATCGAAAAACCGTGTTTGATCTGTCACTTATAGAAATCTGTCGATTGGCAGGGTAGTTCATGGATCAACTCTGGCTCGATTTAACAACTTCAGGGGTTGGATTCTACACATCTGACAATGCTTCAACTATACCAAGCACGCCAGGTGTATATGCTTGGTATTACCCGCTAAAATTAAAATTCTTGGATAAGGGCGGAATACGAGAATTCTTAAGTCAAATTAAAAGGATGCAGGCATTCGATGCTAAGCGTGAATCAAATTCTCCCATGGAGAGTACTTTTAACTTCACTTGGGATCCCTTATCCGTTTCTGTCGGCAGGAAATTCAATAATCCGCAAATTGAAACCCACATCCCTGATATTTGGTCTGAAATAAGCAAATCAACTGATGATATTATTAGATCTACGAAGATCGCCGCTCTGGCAGGAACCCTGTTTACGAGACCCTTATATATAGGACTCTCCGATAACTTGAGTCGGCGGTACGGGGATCACACTTTGGGACGAACAGGGTTTCATGATAGATTTAAGAAATATATGGGCGAATTAGGCATGCCCAACCGTGTAAGTGACTTGTTATTTGTCTGTATTTCGATCGATAAGGAGGGTAAGTCCGCTATTACTCGTGAAAAGCAGAAGGCTCAAATCGACCTCATTGAGGGCATATTAAAAGTCCTTGGTCAGCCAATATTCTCAAAAATATGAAAGAGGAAACATGAAAGCTCAAACCGCTCCAGTCCCCCCCAAAAGGGATCCCTATACGTCTAAGGTACCAGGATTTTATGGGAAACTTGGGGAATACGGTACCGAGGTAAAGTATCTGCAAACAGGATTGAATATTGATCGTCTTGTTGAGCTTGACTTGGTGGAGCAGATCCGTGGCAGCGAAAAATGGGGAATACGCGAACTTTTTCAGAGAGATGTAAATATAGCTAGAGTTAACAGCGATATCGTGCCATATTTTCAGTCCACGGATCAACAAATATTCTTCAATCCCCTAACGATTACATTGTTACCAATGGAAAAGGGGCACGTGCTGCCCAGAGTTAATGAGAGACAAATTGAGCCTAGTGAGGAAGAGAAGGATTTCACTGTGTACGAGGCTGAGGGGTTTTATCGACTTAAGGTTCATACAGACTGGCCCGCGTATTCCCATCTGGAGTGGAATCCCAACAATACCAAGGCAGTTGCAATAGATGGACAGCATCGGTTAGCTGCATTGAAAGAACTTAAAGTGCAACTAGATTCGGGAGCCGAGGATTGGGAGCTTGAGCAAATAGATTTTAAAAATTGGACTATCCCGGTAGTGTTTGTGATTATGCCGATGGTACCTATCAAAGATGCTGAGGAGCGCACAATATTGGGCGGCGTTCGAAATATTTTTGTTACGATTAATAAAAAAGCTGAGCCGCCCAGTAAGGCTCAAAACATTATTTTAGATGATTACAGTATTACTGCCATCTGCTGCCAGGAAGTGATTGACCGCGCAAATCAAGATACAAAATTCAAGATTCCTATGGTATTTTTTGATTGGAAACCATCGCAGGATGGCGAGCAAGTTGAAAGTAAAGCGGCCTTTATAAGGATAGAGGAATTAGAGAATTATCATGGCCACTTTATGATTGGTCACGATACTGATGACAAGGGCATAATTGGCCAGATGTCACTGGATCAAGAGAAATCTTTTAGGGTATCTGATATGGATCCATCTCTTGATTATACGAAAAGAAATTGGAGGAAAAGGATTCGTGAGGATTATAAAAAGAGATGGCTGCCAGCGCTAGAGCATTTACTTTCTGAACTCGAACCTACCAAACGTTACATATCCTATCTTAAGTACATTGAAGAGAAATATTGCACTACACCCACCCAGAAAGCAGCATATAAATCTATCCAATATGGTAGTTTGGGAATTGAGCGTATTGAGCGCACTGAGGATGAGATTGCAAGGGAAAAAAATAATATCTGCAGCATGTGCATTACAAAAAAGTCTGAACTGCAGTTATTCCAGAAACTTACTGGATTAAGGGGTGTGTTTTCGGGCTACTCACTGGCTGGAAGAAATTACAAAGAAGAGCAGGACAGGATCCCTTCCCCGGTTGAATTAGCCGAGTGGTATATCAAGTATATAAACAGAGCTTATGAGGACAACCAGTTTTCGATGAAAAACACTTTACTTCGTCACATCGCATTTGATCATAATGACAATATAGTGAATTACAAGTTTGAGCATCAAGATTCAGCCCTTGGTGCCTATTGCGCTCTACTAGCGTCGATATATGCATACCAGGATTCGAAGCAGGAGCAATGGGAAGGGGCTGTGGCGGAGTATCTAGCAGAAATCAGGGCTACTTTATTAAAGGGATATAGAAAAGAGGTCCGACCAATAATTAAAAACGAAAATCCGACGATACAATTAAACGAACTAAGCGATACAGTCAATCTGAGAGCACAAAAGGAAGTTGGTAAGCACATGAATAAACTTCAGAAATATTTTAAAATCACGGAGGTACATTATTAGTGATTGGACTATTATCAATAGTAGATAAAGAATTATTAGATCGAGAAGTAAACAGTATTTCGGAGGCCCGACTTTTGGTCGGAACGCCAATCGACAAAACTTCGGAAGAATTATCCTCGTTTCTGATGGCGTTCTATGGCTATGATTTATTGTCCAACGCCTCCATAAGACATCTTATACTAACTACATTAAGTCTTGAAACACTGCATTCTATCGCTAAGACACTTCGCCTGCCTCTAAGAGATCATGTTTACGATGCCGCACTGGTGATTTCCGCGGAGAGATGGAGCAACAAGGGTAGCATTGTAAATCTACTTCAGGATGCATTGTATAAGCATCACAATTATAGAATACCAACGGAGTATTCCCCTAGGAGGGGTCCAAGTAACCCTCCTTCGCATGAAGAAGTGATCGCTGAATCATTATCCCCCCTGTTTCCCTTTCAACAAAAGCTCTCATTACAGATTTCCGAACTATTTAGCAAACCGAGCAGTGCGGCTATGCTCCAGATGCCGACTGGAGCAGGAAAAACAAGAACAGCGATGAATTCGATCATCAATTGGATTCAAGATCATCTCTCGGATTCTGGCTATATAATTTGGTTATCACACACGGAGGAATTGTCGGAGCAAGCAGTAGACACTTTGAAGAGATCGTGGCTGGAGTATGGAACCGGTCTCGTTAATATTTACAGATGGTACTCATCGTATGAGCCTGAGTTCCCGATCGGGGGGGCGGGAATAATCTTTGCATCATTGCAGAAACTTTATAGCAGGAAAAAGAGAGAGGATGGAAAATACTCGCGGATATCGCGTGACTGTAAAATATTGGTATTTGATGAAGCCCATAAAGCCATCGCACAGACTTATCTATCGATTATCAATGATATACGAAAGAAATCACAAGATTGCGTTTTATTGGGTTTGAGTGCTACGCCTGGCCGTTCTACGGTTGAGGAGGATGGAAATAGAAGATTATCTAAATTGTTTGACTCTACCTTAATAAGCCATAAATCGAATATTGGGGACACCATTCTTGAAATGAGGCAAATGGGGATTCTTGCCGAGGTCGAGAGATTTACAATTTCTGGTTTGGATAATTTTGAACTCTCGCGGACAGAGATGAGTTATGCTCAAAAATTCTTTGATTTGCCTCCCTCAGCCCTGTGGGCTATTGGTGAAGACATGGTTCGCAACAGATCAATTACCACTGAAGTTATCAAATTAGTGGAGGCGGGTAATCAATGCTTGTTGTTCTCCTGTAGTGTTGAACACGCTAAGCTCATCGCAGTGATGCTTTGCTTGAATGGCGTAGAAGCGGTAGCCATTACCAGCGTCATGAAAAGATCTACTAGGCAGTATGCCATTCGGGATTTTCGAAGTGGGAAAATAAATGTATTGGTCAATTTCGGCATATTAACCACAGGATTTGACGCTCCCAATATTGGGGCTGTCTTCATTCTCAGGCCTACAGCATCAATAATTCTATATAGCCAAATGATTGGAAGGGGACTAAGAGGACCGCGCGTGGGAGGTAAAAAGACATGCATCCTAATTGATGTTATAGACAATATTAGGGGGTTTGGTGACATAAACAGGGTATATGACCATTTTGAGGGTTATTGGAAGTAGGATCAGTTCGTAAATAATGTATCGGTTCAAATCCTTCCATATCGGTGGGAGATCAAAGAGAATACAAATATACTCTACAATTGGCTCGACTACTTCTTTGATGAGATTAGATGGGATGTGCCTGGAGCAAGGTCACAGGTGATTTATTGGGATGATTAATGAGGGCAAGATATAAACTGCGCTTTAGCTTGTTTATCTATTATGATAAACAACGATTATCTAACCTAAAATCACTCGTCCCAGTTATTATGACCCCTATGTAGACTTAAGTGATATTTTCTCAACTAAAAATCTTGATTTTAGTATCGCCTCAAATGCTGTCTTTGAGTCTATTGGTTCAGTTTCATGTACAGCCTTATTCCTTAACTTCCTCAAACCATTGATGTCATGGATATCCGGACCATTGAGAATTTGCCACTCTTTGAGTTGGGCAAGTAATTCTCTTCGCGGGTCATCCATTTGGATGATCTTAATGTAAGCCTGGATAGAACGAAAACATACAGTGCGTCTTATAAGTTCCTCGAGAAAGGACCAGCATATCATTAATGATGCTGTATTCAAGCCAAATAGCCACGCGCTTAGTGCCTCGTTATAATACTCTTTGAATTCACTGTCGGGATAAACAATTGATGAGAATGTGGGTCTTATTTTCTTGAGCCGTTCAGCTACTTCGTAGATTAACAGACTGGCAAATTCACCTGATAGACCTGAATCGTGATACTCTCCCCAAAAAAGCACATCAAAGATATCATCCTCCACATAATTCCAAATTTCATTGAATTGATGTTCGAGGCGATCTTTTTCCTCCTCGTCTTTGACGATGATAAATTCTCCAGGATTCCAGGCGAAACCAAGGATAATCTCCTGTAATAATAAGGATGTATTCTTTGAAGATAATTTTGCGAATTCTTCACTGGTTCCGCCAGAGGCGATATAACTTCCATATTCCTGGAGGAGGTTCAGGATATTTTCTTTGATACTCATGATCTCTCCTATAGAATCGTTTAGATTAATGAACCTACCCCCATTCCTAGACAGATTTTACCCTGAAATAAGATGGTTTGTAAAGGTTCTAAAGGCCAGCCCGGCTATGGGGCGGACCGTTTTCCAGCCGCCGTCCTGGGATTGGTTTTCAGTCCCCGACTTGTAGGTCTCTTATGGCGTCCCATAGACTAACGCACGGTATAACCGGTCAGTATTGTATGAATAGAAGTTAATTGGACACAGGACTGTAGGCCTTCAGAGCCCTTTGGACATTTAGGGCTAAAAACTAAGAGACACATTTCGTGTTTCCAAGGTTTAGCTGACGCCTCTTCTGAAGTGTTATACGTCTGATCAGTACAACACCTGCTTCCCTAGCTGGTTACCGTTGGGCAAATTCCTGCCCTGTTTTCCTGCCTCAAAGTGTATTGATCCAAAAGATAAACTCCCCGGGTATTCAGAGGATAACTCTCGCCATTCAGGAGAATACCGACAATTTGGTGGCATTTCCCATGAGATAATATGCCTTATCTCCTGAATCTGACTGAAATTGCAGCCCTTCGTACATATGGCCTTTGAGATAAGGCTAAATTCACCACATAACATACCTTATGTTGCGAATATACAGCTAAATCAGCAGGTTTTGTGCTGAATCAGTCAGGAAATGTGGTGGAAACCGATGTAGATTAGAAAAAGGGGCTGAAGGGCCCCTTAATCAAGCCTCTCGAGGGCATCATCAAGGTCTTTGCTCACTACGGCGCTGTATACAGAGGTCGTTGATACGCTCGAATGGCCAAGTTGCTGCTGAACCAGGCGTAGGTTGTAACCTGAGGCCTTATAGAGGTTGGTAGCGTAGGTGTGCCGAAGGCTATGAATGGAGTAATGGGCAGGAAGCCCAGAACGTTGAGCCCATTGCTTGAAGACCTGGCTGATGCCGAACCTGGTCATTTGCTCTCCACGCTTGGATGGGAACAGGTATGGGCTGTCTGTCTTCCTGTATTCCAGGTAGTCTAGTATCAACTTCTTCAGTTTCGAACTGAACTGCACGACACGGTCCTTCCCGCCCTTACCGTTCCTGACATGGAGGGCATTCTGGCCTTTCTTAAGGTGAAGGTCCTCCTCAACCTTCAGATTCGCCAGCTCGGAAACACGTAATCCTGTACCCAGCGCGAGTTCAATGATCAGTTGATCCCGTACTGCTATCTGGGATCCCCTTGCTTTAGCGAGGGTGGCAGCGTCGGAGAGTGTGCTGCGGAGTTGTTTAACCTCGTCGTCAGTGAGGTATTTATCGGGGGAGATGATCCAGTTGGACATGAGAACCTCCTTGGTTACTCTTCTTATACCCGCTATTAACGACATTTACCGGTATAAGAAGAGTGTAGCCTAACAAGATCACAAACATCACTGGTGATATCACCATTCAACTAAAGAAGGAGTAATGACATGTTTTTACTTAACTCCCGGACCTTCGGACGTATCGTCAAGATCGCCCAGCTGGTACTAAGTGGCGTTCTAGTCACAAAGGAAGTTGTGGATATGTTCCACGACAAAAACGAGACCAATGAGTGAAAGGCTGCCCCAGAAATTGGAGAATAACGTGGTTGAGGTAAAACTCGGCCACGTTATTCTGGCCTTTACCACCCTGGCCGCCACATTGGCAACGGTAGGTCTTGCCATTGTTTTCGCCAGAGACTATGCCAGGTTTCGCCGGCAAAAGGCCATCCTGGAGACTGCCACGGACTTGATTAAAACCATTACTGACTGCAAAGGAGGAAAAACGGAATGGAGCGAAGAGAAGACGGAATCTTCATCCCCAACGAAGAAATAAAGATGGCCACCAGGATCCTGGGCTGTATCGGGATCGGCTTCCTGGGCCTGAGGTTGATCCGGCTGGCCCTGTGGCCACCGATTCATACCTGAGATGGATGACTCGAAAGTACTCAGGATCAATGTCAACTCCCGGGCCGCAATTAAACTGGCCAGCCTCGTATCCAACTCAGTCATCCTGGTTGCTAACGCATTCCTGGTGGGATCCAGTATTCACGGGCGCTGGCGTGATCGGAAACGTGAACGTATATCCAGCAATCTGCAGATAGCGGCCGAAGTGGCCAACGCGGCAGCTACGCTTACCAAGGTGATCACTGAAACCATTGAGCAACACCATG
>SDBV01010076.1_pt1 | contig 12448 bp, 13 predicted proteins | sample 2277081 | NCBI WGS metagenome assembly SDBV01 (sample SAMN10402039, study PRJNA504765) | marine sediment metagenome | isolation source: marine sediment core GS10_PC15, 223 cmbsf | place: Arctic Ocean: Southern Knipovich Ridge | collected 2010 | reverse complement strand
CTCGCCCATCAGCGAGACGTATTGGGCTGTCTTGGCACCGAAGGATTCGTCTTCGGGTTTCAGGCTGAGTATCTCTACTCGCAGCGAATCCAGTTGACTCTTGGTAATTTGGCTAACTGTACGTTGGTTACTCATTGTTGTAATCCTCTCTTGATTGTTATTTCAACGCTCCGCTATTTGGTTGTGTAAGCTCCTTCCGTATTCTTATCTAATCTGCCCGCACCTGGACACTGTTGCCAATGCCCAGAGTCAAGAGATTAGCTCATAACGACATCAGTTGTGACCAGTAGTATAGCAGGTTCGCCAACTACCACATTGTCAGCTTCGATATTGAACCACTCACTGTCATGGTTCACTAGCACAACTACTTCATCATCAACATCACTCAGCCACTGCTTCAACTCAACTACTTTCATGTCAGCTCCTTTCATTTCTTAACTGTCTATAGTGTACAGGATCCTAACAACGCTGTCAAGGCTCATATGTTCTATTTTACAAACTCGTATCAAATTGGTACACATGCAACTACGGCTACTCGAAGCTACAACTACGGTACTTGTAGCTCCTTTGTTCTAATACGCTTTACAACCTTTACATGCTATTTATGCAATAAAGGCTATATAGCCTACCCTACCTTTATAGCACATATGTGCTAGATGGAAGACCTCCCCAGTTTATACCAAAACCCAATTCCAAATTGCAAGGTTTTGTTGGAGGTAAGTAACGACAAAACCCAAGTTAGTTGGTTATAGTTGTTCCTGCTATTAGCTACTTCCAAACACCAAAAATCCAATTATGGTTTCTCAGGTATTTCATAAAGCAATTCCAGGCTAGGCTAAGGTTATAGCGGGGTTTTCTAATCCCACAAAAAATCCCTCGTCGTGTTTTTGTCCTGTTTGCTACAATTCGTCAAGTGCTCAAAGCTGTACTATACGAAAGTCGTAATAACTGATTTCAAATTAGTCTACATTCGTACCATATACGCTTGACATAGTTACGAAAATAGTATATAATGGTATTATAGAGCTAGAGGAGTAGTTGTTTTGAAACAGATTTGGAGTAAAACTAAAGGTTTCCTTCGATACACGCTGATACGGCTGTATGACCAGTTCCTAACTTTTTTAGGGCTTCTAGCGGCTACAGCTATTGGATTAGTAGTTCTAACCAGTGCACCAGCCGAGTTCGTGTTAGAAGCAGTATTCAACGTTGAGGTGTTTCCCACTGAGATATTGGAGGAAGCCCTTCTAGCTCTAAGGAATCTTAATCAAGGCGCATTCAAATGACTACCGCAAAAGAAAAGGTGTTTCTACAACAAGGTTTACAAAACCAACTCATTGATGAGCAGATGCGTTGGCATATTGCTAAACTGTGGCTTAAGGGTTTCACTGTCCAGGCAATAGGTATCCAGGTCAAGCGTAGTATACCAAATGTCCTGGTGGCGATAAAGGAACACCGAACTGAAATTGCTGAATACCACAAAGATGAGTTCCTCAAACTAGCCGCTGAAAGGATTGAAGGTTTCCGCCAAATTCAACACCAAGCCTGGGGACAAATGTCTAATGGAAAACAGTCCACGCAGCTTTTAGGCATTATTAACAGGGCCGAAGAAAACATTGCTAGGATTCAAGGCGTGCTATCAGACAAGGTGCATCATTTGGTAGATGTGAAGGGTGATATTAAGGTCTACGACTTTGTGGACAATCTACCGCAAGTCATAGATGTTAGTTCCAATGGTGAAAGTGAAGTAGACTCTGTTGGAAGTAATCTTCCTGTATTAATGGACCTTTCTGAGATACTTCCTGTGCATGCCTCAAAAAACCGTAGTGCGAGTCCTCTAACCGAGGATGAAATAGCTGAATTTGCTAACCCTGAAGATATTGACTATGAGGGTGAGGTTACGGAGATAAAACTCTAGTTTGTTATTTGTGGAAATAATGCAAGCTCCTACCTTACATAAACTAGATACTTCTAAAATTCCTTCCCAGCGAAGGTTTATGGAGTCTCAAGCTCCAGAACTCATGTACTCAGGAGCTTTTGCAGCAGGCAAAACTCGCATCCTACTTGAAAAAGGTTTATTTCTTAGCCTCAAGTATCCAGGCAATGTTGGGGCTGTGATGAGAAAAACCCTTGTTGCATTGAAGCATACCACAATGGAGACACTTTGGCGGGACGTGCTTACCCCAGAACTCTATAAGTATTATGGTTGCGAATTCAATAAACAAAGCCAAATCCTTACTTTTGGTAATGGCTCCAAAATCTTTTTCCTTGGCATTGATGAACCCATTAAGGTTGGTGGCCTTGAAGTAGGGTGGATTGGAATAGACGAGGCAGTGGAGCTAGACGAGGAAGATTATATTATGCTCCTGGGGCGGTGTCGTTTAACATCATTAGGTAATGGTTTAAAACTTCCATTCCGCCAGGTATTTTTGGCAACTAACCCAGGCCCCGACACCCACTATCTTTATAAACGGTTTTACATAGACAAACATGGTGAGGTAGTAGAATCTTCCTCCTTAGAAAACCCTTTCCTACCTGCTGATTTTATTGAGCGGCTTAAAACCTTTACAGGTAGTTACCGTGAAAGGTATGTTCTTGGAAGGTGGATAGGCTTTGAAGGACTCGTCTATGATAATTGGAGCGGACGAGATATGGTTATTTCTTCTTTTCCAATCCCTAAAGAGTGGAAGAGGTTCCGCGCCATCGATTATGGCTATACAAACGCATTTTCCTGTCAATGGTGGGCGGTATGTCCAGATGAGCCGTTTTGGTGGGAGCAAGGCTACAGGGGCATGTATCTCTACCGTCAAATTTATATGACCCAGAGGACTGTTCCTGAACATGCTGAGGTGATTAATTCCTACGATGAGTTTATCAGTGGTACAGTGTCTGACTGGGACGCAGGAGATAGAGCTTTATTGCAGCAACACGGCATAGGCACAATCAAAGCCATTAAAGATATAGTACCTGGTATTCAGGTTGTTTACAACGAAATTACCAATGGTAGAGTCCAAATTTTTAGGGATTCCCTGATAGAAAAGGATACAACATTATCCTCCTCCTCACAGCCCACTTCAACAGAGGACGAATTTGCGCTTTACCGTTGGGCTGATATCCCCAAGAATAAGAACCAAAAGGAAATCCCACAAGACAAGAATAACCATGGAATGGACGCTTTGCGGTATATGGTAGCGACCATAGGCGGGTTTGTTTTAAACCCCACACCAGTAGTCTATGGGCGACGGAGTTCGTGGATTACTCCCCATATCGGTGTAGGTGCCTTAGGTAGACAACGACATGAAGGAAGACGAAGCTGGATGAAGGCTTAGGAGCGTTATGAATAAGAATGGTACACAGACAAAATTAATGCTGGCTGAGTCACCAAAAGCTGGTGCAGATGTTGGGGTCAGCCTTGCTACGGGTTTAAGTATCTGGCATGGGTCACTTGATGAGGAATACTTGACCCAGCTTAGACCAACCTCAAAAGCAATTAAGGTATTCACCGAAATGGCTGATGATGCTGTAATCGGTGCAATGCTTGAATCCATCACTACACCTCTTATGGCTTCAAAGTTTGAGGTTCATGTAGGCGGTGAAAGCGATGAGGACAAGGCGGCGGCGGAGTTTTTGGAAAAGAACCTTTTTGAAATGTCTGATATGACTTGGCGAGAACATGCCGAAGAAATGTTGGATTTTGTCACCTACGGTTTTAGCCTCGCAGAGAAGGTGTTGGAGAAGCGGGATGATGGGAGGTTATGGCTAAAGTCTCTTATGCCTGTTGGGCAGGATACCCTTGACAGATGGGGTGATGTGGATGAATTAGGAAGGGTTAAGAGCTTTACCCAGAGGGATAATGAAGGTAAAACTCGCACAGCTTCTATGGACAAGTTGCTTCATTTTACCCTCAATCCAAGAAAACGAAATCCTGAAGGGAGGTCGTTGCTTAGGGGGTTGTACCGTCCGTGGTATTTCAAGAAAAACCTTGAAGCTATTGAGGCTATTGGTGCCGAACGTGATGTGGGTAATGCACCCATCGCTACACTTGGTGAAGGGTATTACTCCACCCAAGACATTACGAACTTGAAAGCCTCACTTGAAGGTTTGAGGATGGACGAAGCTTTGTATTTGCTTCTACCTCATGGTACTGAAGTTAAGGCTTTTGGCGCTGGAGGTAAAACTTACGACATTAGGGCAATGATTCGAGATTACCAGCATATTATGAGACAGGTGTTTTTTGCGGACTTCCTCTCACTTGGTAGTGAACAGGTTGGCACTCAAGCCCTCGCCAAAGAGTTGACTACGTTTTTCTCCCTGGCTCTAACCTCCATTCAAAATAGGATGTTAGAAATTTGGAACAACCAATTAGTAAAGTGGTTGTTTGACTTCAACAATTTCAATATTACTAAACTACCACAATTAGGGTGGACAAAGCCAGGTACGAGAAATATCCAAAGTATTAGCCAAGCTTATGCTACACTGGTTAATACCAATATTCTCACACCTGATGGTAGTATTGAAACACAAATCCGTGAGGAAGCTGGTCTACCACCTCTATCTCCTGAATTAACGGAGAAGAAAGCTCAACTTATGGAGAAGAACATTAAGGACCAACTTGAAGCACCTTCCCCGCAAGACCAACTAACTGCGGAAAATAGAAGGAATGGGCCAGGTTCTCCTAGCAGTGAAGGTGCAACAATACAGGCTGATGAGAATGGCTTCCTTAAAATCTTCAATGTAAAGAGTTGGTGGAAGAAGTAATGCCTAACCAGAAGGAGCAGTTATTGATGGAAGGTAATCCCATTTGTGGGCATATCTATTGTGGATGCCTTGCCAGTGACTGTTGCTTCAATTGTCCTTTAGCGCAGTGTGTATTTGAGGATAACGCTCCTAAGATGAATGAGATTAGGTTGAAGTTAAAGGATGAAAGGGTAGGAGCTTTACTTGAAAGGGAGTTTTCAATATCCCTTATAGCTGAGATAGTAGGGGTATCAGAACGCACTGTGAGTAGGTCAGTAAGGCTTCTCAAACTTTCTAAATGACACGAGCAGGTAGACATTAGAATCTTGGTATGTTATACTAATAGTGAGAGATTGTATACCAGGAGAAGTTATGCCTTTTGCCGGTTTTAAAGATTTTCAAGCTTGCGTCCTTGCTAACAAAGACAAAGGAAACCCTGAAGCCTATTGTGCGGCTGTAGAAAAAAAGGCTACAGGGAAATTCCCCACTGAAGCCAGTGAAGAGGTTAGATTTGCTTCTATCGACCTCCTAACTAGCGAATTCCAAACTCCCTTCCAAATGCCTATTTTAGAGCAACTCCTAGACTCCATGGGTATTGCTGAGTTGCTAGAAACCATCAAACAGTTATGGTCTAAGGGTAAAATTACCACAGCAGATAAAAATGAGCTTTTAAAGAAGGTAAAGGCTAAAGGTGCTACTGATGCCCAATTGGGTGAATTTGGGCTCCTAGACTTTTTATTAAAAGAAAAGGCTTGGATAGTAGTTGTAAAGGACCCAGTGACAGGGTTAACTTATGCCCATAATGTGATTACTAATTCTAAAGAGGAAGCTATTAAGGACGTTATTAGGAGAGTTGCTACAAGTGGCGGTTTACCTTTAGGACTTCCAGGAGAAACAGCACAAGAAAGGTTAGTTGTTGAGTCCGTGGAGGAAATACCAAATCCTTTTGAGGAAACTCAGAAATTTGGTGAAGGTGACCCTGTAAATGAAGAGCAAATGAGTCTGCTAAAGAAATTAGCCATTGGTTTAGGAATTTCTGTTGGAGCACTTATCGCTGTTGTTGGTGGATTTAATGTCCTAACTAGATTAGGTGCGTCTATAATAGCCTCAGGTTTTAAGGGAGGACTTCTTAATCCTGGTGCAGTAGTTCCCTTAGGCGGCTTACTTTCGGAGTTTGGCAATAACCAATACATACTGGAAAATATCCCCATCTTCTACAAAGGCCAACACACCGATAGCCAAGGGCAAGAAAAAAAGTGGAGTGATAAAGACCTCAAGAGCATGATTACCGCCTTTGATGCTGATGTTCCTCCAATTGTTCCCATCAAACTTGGTCACACCAGCGAAGCCTTTAATGCCAAAATTGCAGATGCCCTAGACATACCTCCTGAAATTTTACTAGGTGAAAGTGGAAAGGGGGCAGCCCGTTTAGGACAGATAATCTCACTCACTGCTAAAGATGGTCAGATGTACGCTAACATCGAGGCATCTAATGAAAAGGTGGCGGACTTGATTAAGGAGGGCTACTTTGGCGGGGTTAGTGCAGAAATTGCAGACCAAAAAGAGCATGAGGGGAAAATGTATGGTCCTGTGCTTACCGGGCTTGCGCTCCTCGGTGCACAGAGGTCAGCACTTCCAAACCTTAATGAAGTCCTCGAAAATGCTATACTTGCAGAAGGTGAGGCTAAACCAGATTATGTATATTTGTCGGAACTAGACCCTGAGGGTATAAAGAAATTCCAACAGGTAAATGTTAACCCTTCTACTGCAACTGCTCCTCCTGAGGAGGGTAAACCAAACCTGATTTGGAATGTCCCTATGAAGGAGGCTACCAGCGGTAGACTAATCCAGGCTATAGTTAGCGCACCTGACCAAATTTCAGCCAAGAGCATGGCAATGAGGGCTGTAGAAAATTTGCTCCTCAATGCTACTGGTCCAATAGGCACCATTCTAGGCACTATATTTGGTACTATTGCGGCTATAGGATTTGTCAAGCTAATTCCTGGTATCCCTAAGGTAGTCAAAGCCGCTACCATTGGCCAGATTGTTTTTGAAGAAGGGTTCGAGGTAAAATCAAAGGAGTTTAATTTGCAAAAATTGGTAATAAGGTTGGGTGACTTTGCGGATGCTGCACAACCAATTTGGCGAGTGCATTTAAGTAATGGTGAGACTATGGAAGTTTCTGCTATTGCGCCTGATATAGCGCAAACTAAAGTGGAAGACTTCCTTCATGGAAAAGGCTTAGAAGTCCTGGTCTCAAAGGTCGAGCAGGCTTCTTCAACACAACTAGAGGAGGAACCTATGGAATTTGGAGAAAAGTTGAGAAAGGTATTGAAGTTGGAATCCGAAGCTGACGAGGCTAAAGTTATTTCTACCATTGAGGCTTTGGTTAAAAATAAGATTGGTAGTGAGTTTTCAGAAAGGTTTGAGGCCCTGGAAACTGAGCTTGGTTCCCTAAGAAAAGAATCTAGGGTGCACCATTTTGAGGAGCAAACTCGTAGCCTTACTATTGCGGGTACTCCTACAGAGCTAGCAACAAAACTGGTCACTATTGAGGAATCGGCAGGTGAGGAAGCAGCCAAAGGTCTATTGGAAGAATGGCAAAAACTCACTAAGCTTGCTGAGGAAAAGGGTGTCCTGTCAGTGACGTTGGTTACTGCCAGTGATACAGGGTCTAACCTTGAAACCGCCGTGGACAAATTCATGGAGGAAAACCTAGGTAAGACCAGACCTGAAGCGTACAAAGCGGTAATGGAAACTAATCCCCAACTCTATACAGAATCGTTGAAGGCTTAAAAGGAGGAATCAAGTGGCTAGAGCAATTCCAATACTGGTTGAGACTAAGGAGGCAGGGGAAGACCTTAGTTCCTTCCAATTCATGGCTGTAACCCTGGAGTCTGACGGACAGGTTGATGCCCATGATGCTGTGACAGATGTGCCCTTTGGAGTTTTGCAGAACAAACCAAGTGCTGCAGGAAGGGCCGCAGAAATCATGACTTTGGGTAAAACTAAAGTGGAATTTGGTGAGACTGTTGTTGTTGGTAACCAGATTAGATTTGGAGCCAATAGCAAAGCTTACATCTTTGTAACCGATACCGACACTACCACCTACTGTGCTGGTGTTTGCACCGAAGGCGGAGATAGTGGTGAAGTTGGTGAAGCCAACATCAACTGCTTCAACCCATTCAGAGGCGAAGAATAACCTAAGTAAACCTTAAAGGAGGTATGATACTGTGGCTCAACCATCAGGAAGTGATGTTCATGTTGATACCCCGTTGTCAAACATTGCCATCGCATACAAAAACCAGAGATATATTGCTGACCTAATTTCGCCCAGGATTCCTGTGACGAAGCAGTCGGATAAGTATTTCATCTGGACAAAGGATTTTTGGTTCCGTGACCAGGTAGAAAAGCGGGCTCCTGGTTCCCAATACCCAGAAGCTGGGTTGGAACTCTCAACAGACAGTTACTATGCGGATATTTTCCACTTAGCATTCCCAATCAATGATGAGGATAGGGTGAACCAAGATGTGGCTGTCCAACTAGATATGACTGGTGCTGAGTGGCTAGCTGACCAGTTTGCTCTCCACCGTGAGAGTAAGATTTCTACTGACATCTTTGCCATTAATATTTGGGATACTGATGTGGTAGGTGGTACAGACTTTACACAGTGGGATGACTATGCAAACTCCACCCCACTTGAGGACATTGATACCGCCCTGACAGCAGTGCAAGGTCAAACAGGCAGAGACCCAAACCAGTTTGTTGTAGGGCGTGAAGTCCATGACAAGTTGAAGAGGCATCCTAATCTTCTTGACCTTTTCAAGCATACCAGCAAGGGAATCCTCAATGAGGAAAATGTGCGAGAAGCCATTGGAATAGAGCAGTATATTGTTGCTAGTTCCATAACCACCACCAGCAAAGAAAGTGCTTCGTCTATTACCTATTCAAGGTTCTGGGGTAAGAACGGACTGTTGCTCTTTACACCCCCAAATCCTGGACTACGGGTTCCAACAGCGATGTATACCTTTGAGTGGGTTGATGTTGGCGGAGTTAAGCTCCCAATCACAATTGACCGGTTGAGGGATGACCTGAGGGATAGGGACCTAATCCGTGGCAAGTATGCCTTTGACGATAAGGTAGTTGGTACAGACCTTGGCTACTTTTTCAGCGGTGCGGTGGCGTAAGGAGTGTAATGAGGTTTAAGGTACTAACAAATATGGTGGTATGGGATGGAAAAGTCTACCATAGAGGAAATACTGTGGATATAGAGGAAAATCATCCTAGGCTGGAAGCTATGGTGCGCTCCAGGCAATTCGCTTACGAAGATAGGATGCCTTTAGGTTCGGAAATTAGACCCCTTTTCCAGCCCGAAACAAATAAGGAAAAAAAGTTACAAGTGGTTACGGGGTAGTAACCAAATTCGGAGGCGGAAATGCAACGTTGGAGAGGTTTACACCACATAGATAGATTGAGCGTTGGTGAGTTTGAGGGAAGTTTATTTGGAGCAGTTGGTAAGGTGTTCCATATTAACCTTCCAGGTGCTACTTTCCCAGGAAGTAATAGCAATAGTGGGTTGAGCTATGAAAAGCCGTTGCTTACTATTACTAAAGCACTCAGCCTTTGCGTAGATGGTCGCCAAGACTATGTACTTATCCATGACTACTATCAGGCAACAGGCGAAACCTGGCCAATAGCGGTTAATAAGAGAGCGGTACACATTTTGGGTGTTGCCCTACCTAACTTGCCGTATCCTGTCATTCATCCCCCAACAGACGCAGGTGGGTTCCAGCTTGGTTCCAGTGGTCAATACGGGGAAATAGCTTACTTGACCATAGGTGGTGGTAACTCCCACGGTGGCATTAAGATGGGTAACAGTGGTCAGGTTGATGGTTTCAAAATCCATCACAGCGTATTTGGGCATGAGTGGTTTGGTACGCCATTAAACGGCATTGAGCAGCCTGTGGGTTCTACCCGTGGCGGCTATGGTGTTGAAATCAGCGACAATGAGTTTTATGGGGACCTTGCCAATGTGGGTGGCAAGATAACTGGAAACGCCATTGACCTCCTCAAGGTGACAGGTAACCAGCCTTGGCGCAACATCAAGATTTTGAGGAATAAGATTCTTGGTACAGCAGTTGCTATCAATGTAAGTGATGGGCTTGGCGGTGAAATCCTGGATAACAGGATAATTATTCCTGACTCTAGTGATGGTGAAGCCATTGCACTGTTAGCAGGTGTTCTTGGTATGATGGTAGATGGTAACGTTGCTATGGCAGGTGGGGATGCCAATCCTTCACAACAGCCTTATGTTGATGTGGCTGCTACGAACAAGAACCATTGGGGAGTAAACTACACAGGCAATGCAGTAGACTTGCCGAAGCAAACTGCATAACGGCTAACAATCAGGGATGTGGGGGTGGTTGAGGGATTTCCTTGCCACCCACACAAATTACACGGCACTGTCAGCCGTGATGGATAACCGAAAGGAGACAGACAATGAGCAACAATAGCAAGGTAAACCCCGAAAATACGGCTGAAGATGCCGTGGAACTTCCCGAAATCTTCATTCCCCCAGAAGCCTTGGAAAACGTTGACCTATCTTTGCCTGTTTCATTCCAAGATGAAATCATGGCTGCGGATGTCCTAGACCATATTAGCGTCTACCACAAGATGGAGGCTTTGAGGAAATCCGCAAGACATCAGGGTCAACATGACAAAGCTGAAAAGTATGCTGCTGAAGCCGCTTTTGCACGGAACGCAGCAGCCCTAATCCAACATGATTACCCTAACACAAAGGAACTATACAAGGTGTTAGCGGATATTCGTGTAAAACAGATGAATAAGAATCGTCAAGCACTGTTAGCAGGTAACGAAAAGGGGTAAGGAATGGTTGCCACAAAATTGACAATTGGTAATGTAGATAGCCAGCCTCAATACAGGCAAACTATTGGTCCTAACTCCGTTAGTGGGACATATATAGCGGATGACCAGGATAACCATGACTTCATAACTGAGGCAAGGGGTAAAGGTCGGATGACAGTCAGCGTTGATAATCCTTCAAATAAGGATGTCACAGTTGTGGTTTATGGGGCGCAAGAGCCTGATGGTGAGGTTGCAGATACCGCCACAAAACAAATAGGCACTTTTACAGCGACGGCTCTAAATGCTGCTAAAAACTATGAAACATCCAATGACCCATTTCCGTACTACTTAGTGCGGTGTTCGTCCGCAGCCACACCTGATGGTAGTACGGTTACTGTCTATGTTAACTTGGCAGCGTTTTAACCTGGGATAGGAATCCTAAAAGGAAACAAAAATGATTGGAACAGCTGGAGGAAGCCTAGGCACCTGGGCACGGAAGGTCACTTCCAATGATAGTGGTCCTACGTTAATTGTTGACCAAAATGGCTCAGGTAGAATTCAAGAGTGGCAGTTGAGTGGTGCGGTAGTTGCCTATATTGCCAACGATGGCACCTTTACAGGTGGTATTGGTATTGACTTAGGCGATGATGATAGGATAGATGGTGGTGACGGTGATGATTGGACTATTGCTCATGTGTCTTTGATAACGGCTGCTGACGCCGAGCTTGCAAACATAATAGTAGGTACGTCTGACCATCAAGGTGCATCAACCAACGCACTCATTATTTCCACCACCGAAGATGATACTGACATCCTAATGTTGGTGAATGATGGTGGAAATTCTAAGGAGTTCCTCAAAGCTGACGCCGCTAATGCCACACTAACACTTGGCTGGGGTATGACTACTATTATCCTAGCACCAACTGGAACTAATGTAATCTTGGGTATTGGTGAAGGTGCTACAACTGCTGCTACAGGAATGAATCTTCGTGCTCCTGATATTATTACTGGCGGGGCGGGTAACGTAGCTGGGGCTGACCTTACGGACCGGCCAGGAAAGGGCACAGGTACAGGTGATGTTGGGCGTCGTATTTTTGAGCTTCCCATTGTTGCAGCAGCGGGTGATAACCTCCAAACAGTTGCTGAACGACTGGCACTGGATATGATAGGGAGTACCACTGTCCTAACAATGGCGGCTGCCCAGGCAATGACAATCAGCACGGCGGCAGGTGCCCTGTTATTTGATGCTAATGGTCAAGTTGGCATTGGTGAGGCAGGAATTGGTGCACCTGCCACCGTTGAGTTTGAGGTTGCAGCTTCAGCAAAACAAGCCTACATTGCTATTCTATCCTATAGTGTTTCTGTTGGGCATGCTGGGACACTTGTACTAGGTAATTCAGACAACAACACGATAGGGGTTTTCACATACCCAACTAATGGGCAGTTCCTTGGTATTATTGACTTTGTTGGTGCGCATGAGGGCAATGTCCGCTTTGACAGGGGCGCAAGAATAATTAGTGCAACTACCCAGCTTTGGGCTGTCACAAGCGCAGGTACAAGTTTGGGGTTTTACACAACCGATAACGGTACTCTTACTAATGACTTACGTTGGACAATAGACGAAGATGGGTCACTACTTCATGTCAGTGGGCCAGGAATAGACCTCAACGCTTCTGGCACCATCCTCCAGGTCGGCAACGCAGGCTCCCAGCTACTTGCCGATGCGTGGACGATGGCGAGTGCCAATACGCAGATACTCAGTCTAACAACCACGGGCGCTGCTGCCTCGACTTATATCAACACCACAATCCCTGCGGCTGGTACAGGTGCTGCGTACTTGCGGTTCATA
>SDBV01010075.1_pt1 | contig 12449 bp, 7 predicted proteins | sample 2277081 | NCBI WGS metagenome assembly SDBV01 (sample SAMN10402039, study PRJNA504765) | marine sediment metagenome | isolation source: marine sediment core GS10_PC15, 223 cmbsf | place: Arctic Ocean: Southern Knipovich Ridge | collected 2010 | reverse complement strand
GGCTGCAGTATGAATGGATACGGTTATGTAGATGGGAAACTAAAGGTAGAGATGGTCCATCCTCAGCAGATCGAACCAGAGATGGAGGGCACAGATACCGGCGATTACGTAATTATAAAAGGAACCCCTGATATTAACCTTTCCATCAGACCCGAAGTACCTGGAGGTATTGGTACAATAGCCATGTGTGTAAACATGATCCCCCAGGTTATAAATGCATCCCCCGGATTAAAGACTATGCTCGACCTTCCTGTTCCCAGGGCCATTATGGGAGATATGCGCGACAGAATAGAAGGAGGGAACTGATGCTGAAGAAACAGTCAAAGAAACGGCCTAAGAAATATACAGCTAAACAGAAAAAAGCAAAAAAAGGTGATTGGGTCAGAATACATTTAATAGTGATGGAAGCGGGCAACAGAGCTCCGCAAATCCCTGATGATACAGCAAAAGTCCCCTACGAACTCTGGGATAAGGGTTTTCTTTTATATAAGGAAGCAAAGGTTGGCCAGCCTGTCAAGATTGAGACAATTACAGGAAGAGAGATTACCGGGACACTGATAGAGGTCGCTCCCGGCTATAATCACAGTTTCGGCAGCTTTATTCCAGAAATACTACAGATAGACAGGCAGCTCAGGAAAATAATGGGAAAGATAAGCCAATGAATAATGACTACCTTGAGCTTATGGAAAGAAAAAACGAGATCATGAAAAGATCTGTTGGTATCGATTACTCAATCTTCGAAACAGGATCCATAGCCTTCGATTATGAAGGGATGATGGAGAAGGTCGGATACAGTCTGGATGAGATCAGAAAAATTCAGAAAGAGACAGGTGTCGGAAATACACCAATGTATGAGCTAAAAAATTTGACAACCCTGGCCCGGTCTCTTGGGACAAAAGGAAAGGGAGCAAGAATATTCCTAAAGGATGAAGCAGCAAACCCATCGGGCAGTTTTAAGGCAAGAAGGGCTGCTGTTGCCGTTTACCATGCAAAAAAGCTTGGATTTAAAGGTGTAATTGCTGCTACCAGCGGTAACTACGGTGCAGCCGTAGCCAGTCAGGCGGCAATGAGGGGCATGAACTGCATAATTGTACAGGAATGTTACGATTCAAAGGGAAGAGGACAACCGGAAATTATAGAAAAAGCTCGAAAATGTGAAGCCTTTGGTGCAGAAGTTGTTCAACTGTCTGTTGGACCAGAACTCTTCTACACATTTCTTAAACTTCTCGAGGAAACCGGTTACTTCAATGCGTCTCTGTATACGCCCTTTGGAATTGCAGGTGTGGAAACCCTGGGGATTGAAATCAATGAACAATTGAAGAACCTAACCGGAAAATCTCCGGATTCCGTAATTATTACCAATGCAGGTGGTGGGAATCTAACTGGTACTGCCAGAGGATTGATTAAAGCGGAAGCAGAAAAAACAGAGATAATCGCTGCAAGTGTTAACCTTAAGGGTCTCCACATGGCAAGCAACAGGGACTTCAACAGAAAATCTTTTACAACCGGACATACAGGTTTTGGGATTCCCTTCACAACTCTACCGGACAGATCTGATGTACCAAGATCTGCGGCGCGTCCTCTACGATATATGGATCGTTATGTGACAGTAAATCAGGGAGAAGTTTTTTATATGACCGAAGCCCTTGCACAGCTGGAAGGCCTCGAAAGGGGTCCTGCAGGTAACATATCACTGGCAGCAGCATTTGTGGTAGCCCAAAGCATGGGTGAAAATCAGACTATTGTTGTTCAGGAAACCGAATATACAGGAGCAGGAAAACATATACAGCCCCAGCTATCCTTTGCAAGAAGTAACGGCATAGAAATTCGAATTGGAGACCCTGTTGATGAGATTCCAGGTGAATCAATAGTACTACCCTCTCATCCATCCCTGATAAAAGTTCAGGACCTTGATCTTAATAAATTAAAACTGTCTCTGATTAAGCACAGTATTGAAGGAAGACCTAATGAAGTGCAGGGAGATCTTACAGAAGATGATATCAAATTTCTTGCTGATGAAATAAAAAGCAGCACAGAAACTGTAAAAGAATATATCCGGAACATGGAGCCCTAAATGGAAAGAGCAATGGAAAGAACTGACGATTTCTTAGAAAGAAGGAAACATTTAAAACACTTGTCTGAAGAACAGTTGGAAGCAAGGTTCTGGGAATTAACAGAAAAACTGATGGACCCGATAATTAAACTGGCGGAAACCCACACTACACCGTCTATTGAACGGTCTGTTCTCCTCCGAATGGGATTTTCGAGTCTGGAATCCACTGCAATCGTACAACAGGTTTTAGATCACGGTCTTATATCAAAAGGAGCCGGCCATATTGTTTACAAGATCGCCAGAGCAAAAGAGATAGAAATAAGGGAAGCAGGTTTGAAACTGGCAGAAGGGCTGCTCTGGGACCAGACAGAGATCCTTTTTGGAAAATCATCAGAGGTAATAACTGGTACAGACACGATTCATCACATCTCCGGTGAGAAGGGCGCGATAAATCGAGCCCCAACAAGAGGAGGCAGATCTGATGGATAAACTTGAACCAAACCAAAAACTGGATATCGAAAACATTCTGAAAGATCTTGAACACTATCACCCAAGGCGCCGTAACTGGATCTGGAGATCCAAAGGGGCAGACCTACAGCCGTGCGCCACTTCAGAGAAGGGCGCGATAAATCGGGCCCCAACAATGACGATAGGAAAATTCGATTATCTTGAAACCTCACAAAATCTGTCCTCCTCTGTCCCTCTTCCAGCCGCTCACTACTTCGATGATATCGATCCCCAACCTGCCTGCTCTATAACAACAGAGATTGCTTCAGGAAGATTCGAAGATGATATCCGTCGAATGAGGATGGCTGCATGGCATGGTGCTGATCACCTCATGGTAATCCGTACAGCAGGCCAGAGCCACATGGAAGGGCTTATCGAAGGAACACCCCAGGGCATCGGCGGAGTACCAATAACAAGAAAACAGATCAGGGCGCAGAGAAAGGCTCTCGATCTTATTGAAGATGAAGTGGGCAGGCCCATTAACTACCACTCTTATATAAGTGGTGTTGCAGGACCGGAAATGGCGGTAATGTTCGCAGAAGAGGGTGTAAACGGCGCTCATCAGGACCCTCAGTACAATGTGATCTACAGAAATATCAATATGATAAGAAGCTTTGTAGATGCAGCAGTCGCAAAAAATATTATTGCCTGGGCCGGTATTGCCCAGATTGACGGCGCCCACAATGCAAATGCCACAGCCCGGGAGGCATGGAAGGTAATGCCGGAACTGATGGTGCAGCACGGTATAAATTGTGTATTCTCAGTTAAGGCAGGAATAAAAAAGGAAAATATCTGCCTCTCCACTGTGCCGCCTACAGCTCCGCCTGCCCCATGTATGAGAATGGATTTGCCCTATGCTGTTGCACTAAGAGAGGTCTTTAAAGAGTACAGGATGAGAGCTCAGCAGAATACTAAATACATGAGTTCATCTACCCGGGAGGCAACAGTATCCCACACATTAAATCTATTAATCTCTGAACTCACCTCCGCTGATATTCAGTCCACAATTACCCCTGATGAAGGAAGAAATGTGCCCTGGCATATCTACAATATGGAGGGAACCGATACCGCAAAACAGGCTTTTGCAGGAATGGACGGCCTTGGAACTATGCTGCAAATAAAACGCCATAACAGCGAACTTGGAAATAAAGTAAGAGAGTTAAAAGAGCGTGCTATACTTTTCCTTGAGGAGATGATCCAGGAAGGGGGATACTTCAAGGCAGTGGAAGAGGGCTTTTTTGTTGACTCCGGTGAATACCCCGAACGGAACGGAGACGGTATTTCAAGAAAAATTGACGGTGGAATAGGAGTCGGTACAGTCTATGAAAGAGACAATGATTACATGGCCCCTGTAACCGCCCATTTCGGGTATAATAACCTTACACCATATGGCGAAAAGGCTGTTAAAGATCCTTCCTCTCTAATCGGGGGCGGCACTTTCGAGGCTCCTGATAAGATAATTTTTATAGATGAACTTGATGAAAAGGACAACGTAAATATACGAATGGAGAGAACAGCGGAACTCCGTCATACTTCAAAAATTATGCCGGAAATGGAGTGGCAGGGTGACGGTATTGTTCAGATCACGATGTTTCTTCCCACCGAAAAGCGAACAGCATCCTTTGCAGCAATTGAGATAGGAAAAAAGATGGGCCTTGCAGATGTTGAGGTGATCCATACAGAAATTATGCATCCAGCCGAGGGGACGAGAGTAGAAATTAAAGGCAGGGTTGATTTTACAATAGATACTTCCAAACTCGACATTCCACCGGAACCTGAGATTATGACTGAAGATGAGATCAGATCTATAATAAAATCAGAACCAATGACAATTGTTGCCGGAACAGTAGGTTCTGATGAACACTCTGTGGGCTTAAGGGAAATTATCGATATCAAACATGGGGGAATAGAGGGGTTCGGAATTGATTGCCAATATCTTGGAACCTCCGTCCCCCTTGAAAAACTTATCGATGCAGCCATAGAGACTAATGCAGATGCAATCCTTATTTCAACAATCATCAGCCATGATGATATACACTATAAAAGTATGAAAGACCTTAATAACTTAAGTATTGAAAAAGGGATACGTGATAAAATAATTCTTATTGCAGGGGGCACCCAGGTATCACCTGAGATTGCAGCAAAGCAGGGAATAGATGCCGGATTCGGTCGGGGGACAAAGGGTATTAACGTCGCAACCTTTCTTGTAAAGCGCAGGAAAGAGATGAAGGGATGAAGAAGGCTATTAGGCTGAAGGCTGTTAGGAGATGGGAAGAGAGTGAAGATAGATGTTTTAGTTGCTGAAATTGGAAGTACTACAACTCTGGTAAATGCATTTGATAATATCAATAGCTCAAAACCTGTATTTCTGGGTCAGGGCTTTGCGCCGACAAGCATTACCCGGGGTGATGTACGAGTTGGAATGGAGACAGCTATTGAAAATCTAAAGGAAAAGCTTTCAAGTCCGATTAGACATGAACAAAATCATAAGAAGACCCTCCAGCTATCAGAAAAGTTGACATGGGATTCCTTTCTGGCGACTTCAAGTGCAGCCGGTGGACTGCGAATGACTGTTCATGGTTTGGTGTATGACATGACAGTAAAAGCAGCACAGGAAGCAGCCCTGGGCGCAGGGGCCAATATCCACCAGGTTACTGCAGGTAAAATGCGACCGAGCGACATTAATCAGATGATTAGTATAAAGCCTAACATCATCATGATTGCAGGCGGAGTGGATTATGGTGAAAGAGATACTGCACTGGAAAATGCCGGGGCTATCTGCAATGCTTTGAATCTGGCCGCATTCAGGATTCCAGTAATATATGCCGGGAATATTGAGAATCATAAGGAGATGGAGGATATATTCTCAGATTATCAGGGAAGACTTGTAATAGTTGACAATGTATACCCAAAGATTGATAATCTTAAAATTATTCCTGCCCGTCTAATAATTCAACAGGTGTTTGAGGATCATATTATGCACGCTCCCGGTATGAATAATATAAGAGATATGGTTGATGGACCGATAGTGCCGACACCAGGTGGTGTAATGCTGGCAGCTGAAATTCTGAAAGAGAATATAGGTGACCTGGTAGTGATCGATGTCGGAGGAGCTACAACTGATATTCATTCAGTCACCGCAGGCAGTGAAGAAATCAGCCGGATTCTTATCAGCCCTGAACCCCATGCTAAAAGAACAGTAGAAGGGGATCTCGGTATTTATGTAAACAGAAAAAATGTCTTACAGCTCCTGCTCCAACACCAAAAAGATTTTAGCTCAGACATTGAAAAGTTTAATAGTGAAAGAATCAAATCGGTTAATAATCTGGGTCCGGTGCCAAAAACTAAGAGAGAAAAAAAACTAGCTCTGGAATTGACACAGATCGCTGCTGTTACAGCCCTTGAAAGACATGCCGGAACTTTTAGGGAATTGTATGGTCCCCAGGGGAAGACTAAGATTGCAGAGGGACGCGACCTTACAGCAGTGAAATACTGTATCGGTACGGGAGGAGCCCTGACAAGGCTAAAGGGGGGCAGGGAGGTTCTGCAGAAAATACTGGATAACTCGACCGGGAAAAAACTTTATCCGGCAGCTGGAACAGAAATTCTCCTTGACCGGAACTATATAATGGCCAGTCTCGGAGTTCTTTCAAAGCAGTTCCCGGAAGCTGCAGTTAAATTGATGAAACAAAGCCTTGAATTGGGAGAAATTTAATGTCCGGACCAGTTATCACTGTAGATATTAAAAAGATAGAAGATAACACACGTGTTATTGTAGATTTCTGCGGAGAATATGGCATTGATGTAATCGGAGTATCCAAGGTTACCTGCGGCATGCCCTCTGTCGCAAAGGCCATGATTGCGGGTGGGGTAAAAGGGATAGGCGAATCACGAATTGAGAATATCAACAGACTTCGTGCCAGCGGGATAAATCATCCGGTAACACTTTTAAGAATTCCACCCCTCTCAGGGGTTGATGAAATTGTTAATTCCGTGGATATCAGCCTGAACTCTGAACTTTCTGTAATAAAAGAACTCTCAAGGGCAGCTGACAAAAGAGGAAAAGTACATGGGGTTATCCTGATGCTGGACCTTGGCGATCTACGTGAGGGGATATGGCCCGATGACCTTATGGCAATTGCAAATAAAACAGTCCAGATGCCGGGAGTGAGTTTAATAGGCCTTGGAACAAATCTTACCTGTTATGGAGGGGTTCTGCCATCAGGTAAAAACATGCAGATGCTGATTGATTATGCCCACAAAATTGAAGACTCATTGGATATCAAACTCGATATTATTTCAGGAGGTAATTCTTCCTCTCTGGATCTTGTAAGACAAGGGAAAATGCCAAAGGGGATTAACCAGTTAAGAATAGGTGAAGCTATAATGCTAGGCAGGGAGACAGCTTTCGGTAAATCATGGCCTGGAACATCCTTTGATGCCTTTACCCTGGAGGCAGAGCTGATAGAAATTAAATCAAAACCTTCAATGCCCATCGGTGAGACCGGGATGAATGCATTTGGAGAGAAACCTGTATTTGAAGATAAGGGGAAGATGCTTCGTGGTATCCTGAACATTGGAAGAGAGGATGTCAACATTGAGGGACTCACTCCTATTAATAATGATTTCTCAATAATAGGAGCATCGAGTGATCATCTTCTTCTGAATATTACGGAGACCGGGAAAAACCCATTACTTGGGGATAGAATAGGTTTTACTCTTAACTATGGGGCCCTTCTTGCAGGGATGACATCCTCATATGTACTTAAAAAGCCTCTACTTCCAAAAGGACATACAGTAAAAAACAAGATTGCTATGATTGGTTCTTCTCCGGTATTTAATACTCCGAAAGTAAAATCGAGATTTGCTTCTCTGGGAATTGAAGTAACAGGTCCTATGTCTTCAACTCCCGCAAATATAGAACAATCTTTCAAAGATGGTACCATTCCATTTCTTGCCAGTCCCGAACGGGTCACTCTTTCAGGGATGACTGCAATGAAAAATGTACTTGGTCAAAGCGGATTAATTATTCTTGATTCCCATGCATCTCTGATGGTTTCAGAATCTGCCCGGGAGGACAGTAAAATCCTCTCGACAGCCCTTGGGCTTGTAGACATCAGTATCAATATGAGCTATGAATTCTCCCCTGAAAATATAGTTATAATCGGGCTGCAGGAAGCAGAGAAAGAGGAATCTGATCTTATTCGCCGGCTTAATCTGACAGTGTTTACAATGGAGGATATTGATCTTCTCGGGATAAGAGAGGTAACCGGAAGAGCATTACGAACCGCATGTTCAGGTACACATGGGTTCTACTTAAGTTTCTGTCAGGATGTAGGCGACAGTTCAAGCGAGGGACTAACAACCCGGGAGCTGTATCTTGCAATGGAACTTATCTCAAAATCCGGACAAATGAGAGCAATTGACGTGTCAGGTTGCCTTAAAGAGGGGCAAATCGACTATACCCATCTTATACATTTTGTGGAATCGGCCTTCGGCAGGAAAATTCTGGGTTAGAAGCCCCTCATTTTACGTTTGGATCTTGATACTTCTTTATATAATCAAATACCCTCCTCTGTACTCTCGCCTCATTCAATTTATATCCAAGATCCTTAGTCCCTATTTCGTTCAGGCGATTCTGTGTAAGTATTGCAGATAACTGCGCTTCAAGAGCTGTTCTTGCTGTCATAGGATTGTCGATGTCCCCTTTCATTTTCTCTGCCCGGAGTTTTTCACTTCTGAGATCACCCTCTGATACGGAAGGACAGTACTTATAATTACTGAAATCTTCGTTTACCCTGTCATCTTCCAGTATCACAGTGCTGCATAAAGAAGGAGAAAAACTCATTCGATCAATATCTATTTTCAAAGTTATAATTTTTTTGGGAGCAACATCAAAAGGAACGATCTTCCCCTCCACGGCCAGCTCTTCTTTCTCTCTTTCAAGCAGATCGGCAAAACAGGCTCTCTTTATCCTGAAAAAAGACTCCAAATCGACATCTATCCTGGTTTCACTGGAATTATAACCCCTGATAATTACTGATTTACCATCTTCACTTCTCTTGCAGGATGTCACTTTAAAACTATTCGATTCACTGATTAAATTAAAAAATGAATTTTCTTTATCCAATACACCTTCATGTCTGTCTGTAGTCAGCCTGATGACTGAGGAATTAAAAATATCAGATTCCCTGCATACATTCCCTTCATAGACATCTCCCTCATGGGGGTAGACAGCATATTCAAATGACATTTCTCTTAAACACTGCGCCCCTGGTGTGTAGATCAGGGGCCCTGCATCACCTATTCGTGAGTTAATCTCTTTTGCTACCCAACCAACAGATCTGAACAGGGTCAGGGCAATCTTATTATCCTCATCAATCACCTGGTACTCAGGCATACCTTTGGAAAAAACAGCAAAACCGCGGTTACCATCATTCAAATCCACAAATTCCCTGTTCAGAAAAATTGTATTTGGTTTTACCTCCCGGGCCCCTACTATTACTTTTCTTACATCTTCAGGAATTGTGGACTCATCATAATCCTCAATATGGATCGGCCGCTCAGTAATATCAAAAGGGCTGCCAGCATATGAATGATCAGTTTTTATATCTGTGGGAAACAGGACCCTCATTATATGGTCTTTTACCGTATTTCTGACAACAGTTCTGCACTCAATAACCGGAGAGTCGGCTTTTACTGTCAGGTAAGTTACAACAGGTAGTTTCCTGGAAACCCTGCTTCTTTTTGTATGATTCTCTGCATCGGACTCAGGAAGGTCCATTTCAATTTCAATTCTGAATACTACATGGTAGTTGTTTTTTTCAATTATTGATATTTCAGCTTTGGAGCAGGATGTTGTTCTAATAGAGTCAGATTCAGGGGATGAATAATTATACCCATCCCCTGTGTCTCCTTTGTCTTCAATTATCCCAAGGTCTTTAAAAACTCTGCCCGTGTTTTTACACTTTATGTTGAAGGAGCCATTCGGATTGATAGAAAGTATAATCCGGGAATTCTCAACTGTATATCCATCCAGTATCAGATCAAAATCCGGTCTGGAAGATTTCTCAATAATTTTATATCCCATTGGAAGTAGATTTACAAAGAACGTTTCATCCCCGAAAGTTACAACCTCATTTCTTCTGTAAAAACATAAATTAAAAACAACTTTGACTTCTTCATCTTTCACCTCAGATGTATTAATTAATCCTGTCAATTCTCTAAGTTTCTGCTGAATCTGTGAAGATGTCAGTTGATTTACATATCTTGTCCTCTCCTCCATATCACAGTGGACATCATCAATACTAACTCCGCAGATATTATCATGGGGATGATTTTTAAGAAGAGTCTTCCATGCTTCAGTGATGAGCTGCCCGTCATATTCTCCCCCCAAAGCCCAGGAAAGGGTGGAAAGGGGTTCGGCTCTTTTCTCAAGTGCTTTCTGCTGATCATCATTCTGCAGTTTCAGATACATTCTGGCTGACATTACACCGGGAAAAACTGCAATAAACCTCCCGCTGTATAAACTGCCTCTTAAAGTTATTAAGGAAGGCTTCTCTTCCATCACTTCATCCAGAAATCTTTCAGGGTTGCTCTGTATGACAGTTAATTCTTCAGAATCCATCTGTCCATTCTTAATAAAAGGCTGAATATCATCAGGAATCATCTCCTGATCATATCCATTCATAAGCAGAATATTTTTTGTAGATGCAAAGGGTTTCAATTTTACCACTTCATCACCGACCCTCTGCTTCATCATATCTTCGTATTCTGCAAGGCGCATGACATTCCTGTAACTATCGAGAAGATAGATGGAAGGGATCCTTGTTCCATCCGGTGATTCCCATAAAAACTCGGACTGAACATCTTTGGGCTCCATCTCAACACCACGCCAGACATAGAGTCCTTTCATACCGGCTTCCTTATGAATCTGCGCTGTTTGAGAAATCTGCCCGAAGTTATCCATCATCCATCCTACATTCATTGCTCCTCCGAGATCAGATGCAAGCTGATTACCAATCAGTATATTTCTTACAAGAGATTCTTCGCTTAACAGCTGCCAGTCGGGCTGGAGATAGTACGGGCCGATAAATAATCTCCTCTCTTTTACATATTCCCTTATTTTTCGCCTGTAAATATTAGTACTGACACCCGATTTATTCAGCTCTTCAAAAAAGTCTTCGATCATGGCCATTTGTCCATCGAGAACAAAGATATATTCACTTTCCTTTTCGAGCATGGCAAACAGATTATTAAAAAATGGGACCAGCCATTCATTTGTATACCTGCTGTTCAGATACCATTCCCTGTCCCAATGGGTGTGGGAAATAATGTGGGCCTTATATCTTGTTTTCATTCTTATCTCCAAACCGGCATTACGGTTTATAAGTTGTTTTAGTCCCTGACAATAATATCTTAGGTATGAAAATATTTCAATATCTCATGAAAATTTTCATATATGTCTGCTATGCTAATCTGGAGAATATCCCATTTTCACCGATCTGTCAAAGAATTTTAACGTAAAAAGCATATTTTAAGGTGTATTTGCAGAAAGTTTCAATATCTTTTACAATATTTCATTGACAATCATGAAAATCAGACTTAAGATTAGACTGATATAAGAGTATTCCCAGACAGTTAAAAACTTTACCGGGGAATCGATCTCACTTTGTGAGATGAAATATAAAAGGAGGACTTTATGAAAAAGTCAATCGTATTATTACTGCTTATGATCTTCTTAACAGCATTTACAACTCATCTATTCGCTGCCGGAGGGCAGGAAGAAGGCGCTGCCGCAGGGCCTGTGAAACTGGAATTCTGGACAAGAGAAACTCAATCTGATCGTATGGCTACTATTCAGATACTAATCGATACTTATGCGGCGATGAATCCTGATATCAGTATCAAGCTGGTTCCTGTTGAAGAGAATGACATGGCATTGAATATGAGAGCTGCTTCCGCGGCCGGTACTATGCCGTCAATAATTGAAATTGATGCTGAGGTGGCAGTTGCATTGGGTGCAGAAGGAATTCTGGATACTGCTGCTTCTTCTGCCCTGCTTGAAAGAGTAGGAAAAGATAAATTCTTCGAAGGGACCCTTCGCTTATTTGAATCAAAAGACAAGGGGACCTACTATGGCATACCATACCATGGTATGATACAGGGCATATGGTATCGTGCAGACTGGTTTGAGGAAGCAGGTCTTAAACCTCCGACTACATGGGATACAATAGCAAAAGCAGCAGAGTATTTTTATAAACCGGAAGATAATATGTATGGACTTCTGGTTGGAACAATGGAAACTGAATCATACGATGAACAATGTTTTACTCCTATTGCGATGTCAAACAATGCCGGTTTGTTTGACAAAGATGGAAATCTGATTTTCAACTCACCGGAGATGAAAGAAGCGGTTGAGTTTTATGCCCGCCTTGCAAAGACTTCACCCCCCGGACCTCAAACCTGGAGGGCAAGAGATTACTATCTTCAGGGGAGAATGGCAATGTTTTTCTATTCAACCTTCATAATGGACGACCTGGCTGTCTTTGATGTTGCTCAGGGATCACTCACATCAGATAATTTTGAAGGTCTTAAAGGGGCTGAATTTGACCCGGAGCTGGTGGTAAATACCAAAACTGCTACTATTCTTAGTAATAAAAAAGATGCAGGATTTGGAGCGGTTGTCTCAATGGCGATTCCGAAGCAGAGCGATCCCGCTGTAACAGAGGCTGCTATCGACTTCCTTAATTACCTCTATTCACCAAATGCATATATAACATTCCTCCATATGGCAGTTGGGGGCATGATGCCTGTTATCAAAGGTATTGCCGATACAGATCGTTTCCTTAATGATCCAAAAGGTGTTTACTCAAAGTACGGAGCAGAT
>SDBV01010074.1_pt1 | contig 12450 bp, 15 predicted proteins | sample 2277081 | NCBI WGS metagenome assembly SDBV01 (sample SAMN10402039, study PRJNA504765) | marine sediment metagenome | isolation source: marine sediment core GS10_PC15, 223 cmbsf | place: Arctic Ocean: Southern Knipovich Ridge | collected 2010 | reverse complement strand
TTACATAAACATTTTCAAAAAAATCAATGTCAATAGCCATATCATATAGAGAATCCGGCCCATTATATTTTGCAACCCATTCCTCGTTAACATTTGTTAATGTCAGATAAACAGGGCTTTCAGAAATCCATTCTTTTATTGTCTTATAAGTAGTATCCTGCAAAGCAAAACCGCTTTTTGTTGCAAAAGTGTATAAAATATTTGTATCTAATCTTAATAATTCAAAATAATCAAACACAAATTTACCGGTAGGAGCAGTAATAATTGGCGTTACAGAAGTAACTATATTCATACTTTCATCAAGTAATAAAAGTGTATCATTTACAACAGGTATTCCACCGCAATCGGGGTTTTCGTATAGAGTTCCGTATATTGATAGACTATCGGGGAATATTAATTTTTCAAATATTTCAGGAAATTCTTCTTCATAAACTATTGTTAATATTGCCTCTGCATTAGCAGTTACCATAGTTTGTGAGGCGGCAATATCCCTTATTATTTGTTCCTGTTCTGCGGATATTTCGTAAACTGTTTTCCCTTCAATACAAAGGTCTGCTAATAAATTATTAAACATATAAAAACTGGTGTCTTCAATATTTTCCTGTGGTAATTGATTGAGCAATGTTTTTGCTTCATTGCATTGATTGTTATGCAAATATGCCTGAATTAGCTGTTTTTGCGAAATAATGTCTGTTTTGGTTTCAAAATAAGCAATTATGCTGTCTATTCCGTTTACAATAGTTGTATCGTGAAGATAACGACGTGTAAGCTCGTTCTCATATAAGCCCTTTTGTGTTATATTATAAGCAATTTCTATTTTCGCTTCCTCTCTTGCTGATGTGCCGGTTTGTGAATTATTAACTTGAATCATTGTTCCTTTTGGTAAAGGTGGTGTTCGGTTAATCACTGCATTCCATACTTTTTTAGTAACCGGAGAATTTTCAACTATAACATTTTTCAGAATGCCTGGCGGTAAAGGTTCTGCTCGTTCAATTGCTGTAATCAGAACCGTATCAGACAAATAAGGACCGGGAGCCAAAAGTTCATTCATTAAAAGACCCGGTGGCATATCACTGTTAATATTATCAAGCAATACCTGTGAATTGCCAACATCTATCATATTTTTAAGCATATCTGCATTATTTCCAAATTCTTTTGCCTGGGCTATTAGTTGTGGGATTTTTATTGGACCAAGATAATTATCGGGGCAGGAGATTTCCTCGTCAAAAGTACCTGGCAGGTCGCAAGCATTAAGTGTAATTTTATTTACAGGATAATATAATGGTTCTGTATATAAGTTAGGATGATAATTATAGGTAATATTTGATATTCCATCACTTATCCAGATATCACCCCACAAAGTTGAACCGCTATTAGTAAATTGATTTCCTGCCGGTGATGTTATATTATCACAAGAACCTTGTACAGGTGTAATAGTACCAGTACTTGAAATACCTATATTTGATGTTATAATATTATAAAATTTGTTACATTTTATTTGTAATCCATCATTATTTTGGCTTACTTGTATTCCAACTTCTAAATTGGAAAAAGTATTTTTATATATTTCATTAATTTCTTCTCCTGAGCCATTAACAATAATACCCCACCATCCATCAGAAGTTCCAAAATTATTATTTTCAATAGTATATCCAGTACAGTTATATAAGTATAAGGACCATGAACCAATACCATCTATATCAAAATTATTGTTTCTTACAATAGCATAATAAACTCCATCTAAAGTAATATCTCCCGTGTTATTAACAAATTCGGAATTTTCAATATTTACCGAATAAAATGGGCTGGATGCCTGGGCTTTAATACCATAATAAAGTCCTTCAAAACGATTTGGTATAGAATATTCATCAGGGCATGGTACTCCATACTGCTGTATAATAGTACAAATTTGTTTTACATAATAATTTGCATTAATACTTTTTATTCCAGAACCTTTTTCATAATATTGATACAAATCAGGCACTGTATTAATAAATATATTACCTTTAATACTAATACCTTTTACTTCCTGCAGGTAAATGAAAACATCGGGAATGTTTCCGCCGGGTAACAAATCAGTTGTTTCAAAAGAGCATTTAATTATATAACTTCTGTTATTAATGATTATTTCAGGATGAGAAGAATAAAAATTATCGTAAGGTAAAATTTCAATAGATTTTATATTGTTTCTAAAAGTACAATTTCTTGCCTGTATAACACCACCATCAATAGAAGATGCACCACAAATAGCATTTTCAATTACTGCATCGTTTTTTAATTCTAAATAGCCTTGATTACTATATGGGTATTGACTTAAGCTAGGATTGCCTTGAACTATTATGCCTTGCCACATAGTTCCGCAACCACTTGTTAGATGGCCATCATTTTGAATAATTAATTTTGCACCAAGTTCTACAATTATTTTGGTTTGTTCCTGCATATAAATTTTACTTTCAATTGTTAATGTATTGCCTGATTTTACTATTAAATCACTATTTATATATAAAACATCATACCAAATTTCATCAGATGTGATTTCCAAAGGAATGTCAGAATATATAAAATAATCGCAATTAAGCGTACAGTTATAGTATTCATCGTAAGGGCCTAACATAGGATTTGAGTCATCGCAGTCTTTTTCTGTAGGTGTACCTGAAGGACAATTACACATATTATCAGAAATACCCCAGTTGTAATAGCCATCACCGTCTAAATCTACACATAGAATATTACTATCATCATAATTTAAACTTGTTATAGGAGTTAAAATTGCATCTGTTCTATTCGAAGAACTAAGTGTACGAGGCATGTCCAACATATATATATATCCAATATGATAGGGCCATCCAACATATAAACCACTATTTTTAAAAATCCAGTATGTTTGACCAATATATGGAGAACCTGGTGGAACAGCTGCACCAATATAAGAAATATAATCACCTTCTTTTACAACGTCGTATCCAACCAAAGTAAATGCATGGCTCCAACTTCCATGAATAGCACTTAAAGGACCATATTCAATAAGTTTAATTTTATATTCATCTTCTAAATGAGTAACACCAAAATAACCATCAATTTGTATTCTATCTGTAGGACTACTGCATATATCATTAACACAATCACCATCTGTAGCAGTGTATGGAAAGCAATCTTCATTTACTATTCCTGTAAATGTAGCATAATCAAGAGCATTTTTAGTATAACCTGCATTAGCACCGCCTGCCCATGAACATGAAATTACTTCTTGATGAGATAATTCAATATCTAAATGTTGATTAAAATATAAATTAATTATAGCCTCAATTGCACCTATTGGCCCAAAAACCCAACATGTTGGAGAACCAATTGGGGTTCCACCAGCATTTATACAACTTATATCACCTAAATACACAAATTCATCTAATAACCAACATCCATCTTGAGATTTTGGTTGTGTAATCCAACCAGAACCATTAGGATCGCCGTCGTAATAAGGTGACATTGGATTATTTGCTCCATGCCTTTTACGCCAATCAAAAGATTTTACTAATGTAGAAGTGCTAAAACTTTTTTCTCTATTAATTGTTTCAAAAAACCCACTAACATAGTATTCAAAACCTTGTGTATTGAATTTTTCTCCAAAATACCTTTTTTTATCATTATAAGGTAGCGTTGCCCTATAAGACTCACCTGCACTCCATATCATTCCATTGTTTTTTATTTGTTTATTTATTAATTCTATTTTTTCAGAAATTTTTTCCTGCTTTAACTGTTTAATTTTAAAATTTAAACTATCTTCAGGTGTATCTTTAAAGTTTAGATTATTAATAAAAATAGTTGCATTTATTAATTCAATTTTTAATGAATTCGGATTTTCTGAGTTTAAAAGACATGTTTCATCGCATTTTTGTGATACAGTAAAATTATATAATGAATCTAATAGAGGATATGACTCAAAAAGCAAATACTCATAATTATTATCATTTGTTAACACAAGTCTAGCCAAACTAGTGTCACTATTTAATTGTATTGTTCCATCAAAATTTAATCCATAAATAACACTAATACTATCAAAAGGAAATATTTCCTGATCATTAGTAAATAAAGTATTTATTTTTATTTGTTGGGCTATCGAAAGTTTTGTAAAAATCAAAAGAAACAAAAATATTTTTAATGTTTTCATAGTTTTAGTTTTTTTTAATTATTAATTTTAATTGAGATAATATACTTTCTTTATTTTTTATAATACAGATATATAATCCATCTTTTAATTCTTCTGGAAAACAAATAATTTTATCGTTGCTTTTGATTATTGTTTTTTTGATCATTTGCCCGAAAATATTATAAATTTCTAATTCAATATCTTTTAAGTCAGTATTTTTATAAATTATAGAAATTTTATCAAAAGCAGGATTTGGTACTATCTTAAATTTAATATTTTGCTTATTATTTGTTTCCATATTATTTATAATACCATAATAACAATCAGTATACAATGGATTATTATAAAGTAAAGAATCGTTTTCATAAAAGCAAAGTAATCTATAACTCCAACCAACAACCTCGGCTAATGAATGTCCTCCTTCTAAAATTCCAATAGTATTTCCTATGCCTTCAATCCAGGTTTCCTTCGAATATCCATCTACGTCTCCACTATCAATTACATCAACAGCATTTCTTATCGTATCTGCAAAATATATTTGATAAATACTGTCAACAATAATTGGAACAGAATATGATAAGTACGGTCGTAAGGGATTATAAAAATTTATTGTATCGCCAACACTTACATCAAAATCATAAACCAAGCCTTCAATACCTAAAGTATCCATGAAAAAAACTTTTTTTGTAGAATCTTCTCTTACATATCCAATATGTATCCATGTTAATAAATTTGGATCTGTAGAGTTAAATATTTTTTTATAAGTATATCCACTAATAATCGTATCAATATTAAATTTTGTATAATAAGATATTGGTGGTATTAAGCCACCACTAATCAAGTAATCATAATCATCTATTGTACTCCAAAGCTTATTTGTATCAACAAGAGTTTGCCCAAAAGAAAATTGAATAGATATTGCAAAGATTAATGGTATGATTATTTTTTTCATAATTTTAAATTTTATTTCCGATTAATCAGGATTAATCATAAATTAACATCACCAGCTCGCTTTTATAATGCCCGGAATTAGTCCTTTTGCGGCCATTTCTCTAAAGGTTATTCTGCTAATTCCGAATTGCCTCATATATCCTTTTGCTCTGCCTGTTAATCTACAACTATTATGTAATCTAACAGGCGAAGAGTTTCTGGGCAATTTGCTTAAGCCCACATAATCGCCTAATGCTTTAAGCTTAGCTCTTTTTTCAGCATATTTAGCAACTAATTTTTGACGTTTTACTTCACGAGCTTTCATTGATTCTTTTGCCATAGTTTTTTTATTAAAAAGTTTAAAGTCTAATTTCTAATTTTTTTTCTTAAAGGGCATACCAAATTCACGTAATAATGCAAGGGCTTCTTCGTCGGTATTAGCAGAAGTAACGAAAGTTATTTCCATACCAAGTAATTTATGTATTTTGTCTATATCAATTTCAGGGAAAATGATTTGCTCTGTAATACCTAATGTATAATTTCCTTTTCCATCAAATTTATTATTTATTCCTCTAAAGTCACGAATTCTTGGCAAAGAAACTGATACTAATCTTTCTAAGAACTCATACATTTTATTTCTTCTGAGAGTTACTTTAGCTCCTATGGGCATTTTTTTTCGTAGCTTAAAATTTGAAATATCTTTTTTTGATAAAGTTTGAATAGCTTTCTGCCCTGTTATTGCCGTTAATTCATTAATTGCAACTTCTAGTAATTTTTTGTCAGTAATTGCCTCACCAATTCCCTGATTTATTATTATTTTTTGCAATCTGGGAACCTGCATAGAACTTCTATAATTGAATTCCTTTTTTAATGCAGGAATTATTTCAGTAAAAAATTTATTTTTAAGTTCCGGTGTATAATTCATAGTATCGAAATTTCAATGTTATTTCTCGCAAAGGCGCAAAGGGCGCAAAGTTTAATTTTAATTAATCATAGCGTTCTTTGCGTGCTTGGCGTCTTTGCGAGAGACATTTTTAATTAATTTACCCAGCACATAATTTATGTGCGGGGTTTACAAAGTTATGTTCTTACTTAATTTCCTCATCTGATTTTTTTGAATAGCGAACTAATTTATTTTTTCCCGATTTTGCGGTGACTAATTTTCTGCCAATTCTGGTAGGTTTACCAGAAGAAGGGTCAACTAATAATAAATTAGAAATATGTATTGGAGCTTCTTTTTTAATAATGCCACCTTTAGGATTTTCTTTATTTGGTTTTGAATGTTTTGAAATAATATTAACACCTTCAACAATAGCTTTTTGTTTTTTTACAAGCACTTCTAAAACTTTAGCTTGTTGACTTTTATATTCACCGGTAATAACGATTACGGTATCTCCTTTTTTTATGTGTAGTTTATTTTTCATAATTATTTTGACAGGATTAACAGGATTTACATGATTTTTTTTAAACTTCTTAAATCTAAAATCGTTAATCCTTGTTCTTAAATCATTTTAAATAAATTATAGCACTTCAGGAGCAAGAGAAATAATTTTCATGTACTGTTTTTCACGTAATTCTCTTGCAACTGGTCCAAAAATACGCGTTCCACGAATTTCGCCAAGGGCATTTAATAATACTACGGCATTATCATCAAAACGTATGTATGAACCGTCCGGGCGTCTTATTTCTTTTTTTGTTCGAACAACTACTGCTGGAGTAACTGTACCTTTTTTAATTTCACCTGATGGCAGAGCAATTTTTACGGTAACAATAATTTTGTCGCCAATTGAAGCATATCTTTTACCTGTTCCACCGAGAACTCTTATACATAAAACTTCTTTTGCACCACTATTATCAGCAACTAATAATTTGCTTTCCTGTTGTATCATAATTATTTAGAGTCTTTTTATCCGCCTTTGGCGGAATGAACAAAATTTATTTAGCTTTTTCAATAATTTCAACTAATCTCCAGCATTTATTTTTACTTAATGGACGTGTTTCCATTATTTTTACTGCATCGCCAATATTACAATTGTTTTTCTCGTCGTGTGCAATAAGCTTTGCAGTCTTATTAATAAACTTTCCATATCTGGGATGTTTTACTTTTCTTTTAACAACAATTACAATGGATTTATCCATTTTGTTGCTTACAACAATTCCTGTTCGTTCTTTTCTTAAATTTCTTTTTTCCATTATTAAAAAATTAAGTAGAGATGTAGCGTCGGTGTAGAGACGTTGCATGCAACGTCTCTACACCGACGCTTCATCTTTACACTGTTGCTTCTGATTTATCAGAAGAGCCTTGGTTAGCTTTGTCTGACAAGCTTTCATTTATATCTCTTTGTCGCATTTCAGTCATTAGTCTTGCAATAATCCTTCTGGTTTTTTTAATCTTTAATGGATTATCCAGAGGAGAAACAGCGTTATTCATTTTTTGACGAATTAATAAATTTTTTTCGTTCTCAATTCTTTCAGCTACCTCATTTGTAGTCAGTTCTCTAATTTCAGAAGTTTTCATACTAAATATTTTTTTTTTTGTAAAGACGCAAAGAACGCGATATTTTTTATTATTCACACGAATACTCAAAGATATATGATTTTTCTCTGCGTCTCAGTGTCTTTGCGGTTTATAATTCTCAAACCCTTTTGTTTTTTCCTTATAAAGTATCAATATAATCACGTCTAACAATAAACTTTGTAGTAACAGGTAACTTTTGCCCGGCAAGTCTTAATGCTTCTTTAGCAATAGCTAAGGATACTCCTTCGGCTTCAAAAATTATTCTCCCCGGAGTTACTCTTGCAACAAAGTGATCGGGTGCACCTTTACCTTTACCCATCCTAACTTCAGCAGGTTTTTTTGTAACGGGCTTATCAGGAAATATTCGTATCCATATTTGCCCTTTTCTCTGCATATGACGGGTTACAGCAACTCGTGCAGCTTCAATCTGACGACCTGTAATCCAGCTTGATTCTAATGTTTTAATTCCAAAAGAACCAAAGGCAAGCTGATTTCCGCGCTGGGAGTTTCCTTTCATTTTAAGCTTTTGCTGCTTTCTATATTTCGTTTTTTTTGGCTGTAACATATAATATTAATAATTAGGCTCTTAAAAATTCATTATTGACAACATGTTAACGATAATTTTGTTGATATTAACAGACAAGTTGGCAGTTGGCAATAAGCAGTTGGCAATATTTTTGCCTACTGTTAATTGTCTACTGTCAATTTTTATCTAAATTAAGTTTATCATAACATTACATTAAGTTGACAGTTGACAATTGACAATTTCAGCCAATTGTCAATTGCCTACTTGTATCTAATTTAGCAATATTTATATCCCGCATAAAGCGTTTTTATTTCAAACAAAGCTTTGGAATAAATCTAGTTCCTTCTTTTTCTAAAATCTTTTGATTTTTTACTTTTAATACCAATATTTGGAGCTAAATCACGTTTTCCATATACTTCGCCTTTGCAAATCCATATCTTTATACCAATTTTACCAACTTTTGTTTGTGCTTCACATAAAGCATAATCAATATCTGAACGAAGGGTATGTAAAGGGGTTCTGCCTTCTTTATACATTTCAGAACGAGCCATCTCTGCACCCCCTAATCGTCCTGATATTTGCACTTTTATTCCTTCAGCACCCATACGCATAGTTGAGGCAATTGCCATTTTAATTGCTCTACGATGCGATATTTTTCCTTCAATTTGTCTTGCAATACTATTACCTACAAGAACAGAGTCGAGTTCAGGTCGTTTCACTTCGTATATATTTATCTGAACTTCTTTTTGTGTAATTTTTTTAAGCTCTTCTTTTAATTTATCAACTTCCTGACCACCTTTTCCAATAATAATGCCAGGACGAGCAGTATATACTGTAACAGTTATTAATTTTAATGTACGTTCTATAATAATTTTTGATATGCCTGCTTTAGCTAAACGTACATTTAAGTATTCCCTGATTTTAGTATCTTCAATTAGTCTGTCAGCATAGTTTTTTCCACCATACCAATTAGAATCCCATCCTTTAATGATTCCTAATCTGTTTGCTACTGGACTAGATTTTTGTCCCATTTAAAATTTTTTTATTAATTTACGAACTATGTTCTTTAGCCTGATTAATTCATAAATTTTGAAACTATTTGATGAAAGTTGACAGTAGACAATTAACAGTAGGCAAAAATTGTCAACTGTCTACTGTCAATTGTCAACTTAAAACTTTGTTAATCATTTACTATGTTATTTTCTTATATTTAAACTTTAAAACTTATTTATGAATGATTCAGATTAGTTTGAACATTATTAGTTGTGCTTATATCTGCCTTTATCACTTGTTTGTCATCAGATAATTTGCTATCACTATCTAAAAATAAAGTTACGTGATTAGACCTTTTTTTTATTCTATGTGCCCTTCCCTGAGGTGCGGGTCTTATTCGCTTTAAAGCTCTACCTTCATCAACAAAAATTTCTTTCACAAATAAGTTACTTTCTTCAATTCTAACACCTTCGTTTTTATTTTGCCAGTTTGCAATAGCCGAAAGAAGCAATTTTTCAAGGCGTCCTGAGGCTTCTTTAGCGCTATATTTTAAAATATCAAGTGCTTTATTAACCTCAACTTTTCTAATCGTATCAGCAACCAATCTCATTTTTCGAGGAGAAGTAGGACAATTTCGCAAAATTGCAAAATATTTTTTTTGTTTCTCAATTTTAATTTGATTTGCTCTATTTTTTTTTCTTGCTCCCATTTTTTCAGACATTTATAGTTTCTATCAACTGACGGATTACTACTACTATATGCTTATTACATAGTACTGGATACCCAGAAGTCGGCAGTCCACAGTCTTCAGTCTGCAAGCCGTCAGCTGACGGAAACACTATTTGCCGACTGCCAACTGCTGGTTGCCTACTAATTAAGTCAAATGAAACCTTAAAGTTATCAACCCCGTATATAATAATCAACGGGGTAAACATTTTTTATAAGTTGAACAGTTACCTTATTTTTATTTTTGTTTTCCTTTACCTCTTTCTGATTTTTTTGAACTTTTATCTGCTTTTTTCCCGCCATGTGCTCTGAAAATACGTGTTGGAGAAAATTCACCTAACTTATGCCCAACCATATTTTCAGTAATGTAAACAGGAATAAATTTATTACCATTATGCAAAGCTATTGTGTGCCCGACAAAATCAGGAGATATCATTGAACGCCTTGCCCAGGATTTAATAACAGACTTCTTTCCTGATTCATTCATTCCCAGAATTTTCTTTTCTAATTTAAAGTCTATAAACGGACCTTTTTTTAGTGAACGACTCATAATAAATTTACAAAATTAAAAAAATTATTTTTTCCTTTTCTCAACAATATATTTATTAGAAATTTTCTTTTTTGCTCTTGTTTTGAAACCTTTAGCGGGTATTCCTGCTCTTGAGCGCGGATGTCCGCCAGATGCTTTTCCTTCGCCGCCACCCATAGGATGGTCAACAGGGTTCATTGCAACACCTCTCACTCGTGGTCTTCTTCCAAGCCATCTTGAACGCCCTGCTTTTCCTGAAATTTCAAGAGCATGGTCAGAGTTTGATACTGTACCAATTGTTGCTTTGCAAGTAATTAAAATCATCCTTGATTCACCGGAAGGTAATTTTATAATAGCATATTTTCCATCTCTTGAAACAAGATGTGCGAAAGAACCGGCGCTTCTTGCAAGCACAGCACCTTTATTAGGTTGCATCTCAATATTATGAATAATAGTTCCTAATGGAATTTCAGATAAATATAGTGTATTTCCAATATCCGGTGCAACACCTTTGCCCGAATTAATTGTTTGTCCGGCTTTTAAGCCGTTTGGGGCAATTATATATCGCTTTTCACCATCAGTATATACAATTAATGCTATCCATGCAGTTCTATTGGGGTCATATTCAATTGAACGAACTTTACCCGGAACCCCATGTTTATCTCTTTTAAAATCAATAACTCTATATCTTTTTTTATGACCGCCGCCAACGTTTCTTATGGTCATCTTGCCAGTATTATTTCTACCGCCCGTCTTCTTAAATGGGCGTAATAAAGATTTTTCAGGTGTAGCTCTTGTAATTTCATCAAAAGCATTGATTATTTTTTGTCTTTGACCTGGTGTAACAGGTTTTATTTTTCGTACAGACATATTTTAAAAGTTGTAAATAAATTAGTAAAATTATATATTACTATAAAAATCAATTTTATCTCCTTCAATTAATGTAATAATTGCTTTTTTAAAAGATCTTTTTTTTCCCGTGACTATTCCTGTTTTTGTAAATCTTGATTTAGTTTTACCACCGTAACGCATAGTGTTAACAGCTGAAACTGTAACATTATACATATCTTCAACAGCATTTTTAACCTGAATTTTATTTGCTTTCTTATCAATAATAAATCCGTATCGATTTAATTTTTCGCCCATGATAGTTAACTTTTCAGTAACTATCGGTTTTAATAATATATCCATGGTTCAATTTAAAAAAAGTTTAACGTTTTTACTTCTCAAATCATTTTCAATCGGCATAATTAAATTCCAAACAATTTTTCTATTGCTTTAACAGAACTTTCAACAAATAATAAAGTTGATGCATTCATAATATTATAAGTTGTTAATTCTGATACGGCTACAACATCAGTATCTTGCAAATTTCGCGACGACAAATATATATCTTTATTTTGTTCTGGTAAAATTAGAAGCGACTTTTTATCATTAATTTTAAGATTATTCATTAAAGAGACAAAGTTTTTAGTTTTAGGTTCCTCAAAGCTAAAGTCTTCCAGTATAATAATGTTTTTACTTTTAGCTTTATAGGATAGAGCAGACTTACGAGCTAATTGCTTTACTTTTTTGTTCAGTTTAAAGTAATAGCTTTTAGGTATAGGACCGAAAGCTCTTCCACCGCCACGAAATATTGGAGATTTAATGCTTCCTGCTCTAGCGGAACCGGTACCTTTTTGTTTTCTAATTTTTCTTGTGCTTCCAGTAATTTCAGACCTTTGTTTAGTTTTATGAGAACCCTGACGAATATTAGCCATATATTGCTTTACATCTAAATATATGGTATGATCGTTAGGTTCTATTTTAAAAATTGAATCTTTTAGTTCAATTTTTTTGCCTGTATCTTCTCCTGCAATATTAAATATATTCCATTTCATTATAAAAGTCGTAAATAAATTTGTAAAATTAATCTATTGATATTTAATAAAAATTTCTAATAAATTAGTAAAGTTAAACTATTGATATATTTAAAAGTTATTAATGTATTCGTAACATTAAACTGTTGATATATTTAAAAGTTATTAATGTATTCGTAACATTAAACTGTTGATATATTTAAAAGTTATTAATGTATTCGTAAC
>SDBV01010073.1_pt1 | contig 12450 bp, 10 predicted proteins | sample 2277081 | NCBI WGS metagenome assembly SDBV01 (sample SAMN10402039, study PRJNA504765) | marine sediment metagenome | isolation source: marine sediment core GS10_PC15, 223 cmbsf | place: Arctic Ocean: Southern Knipovich Ridge | collected 2010 | reverse complement strand
GCCTGATACTGAAAACTGTGGTAGAAGACCTTTGGCTTTCTCGATGGCCGCCCGACCGGACGCCTCATCAGATGTGCGATCTTGCTTTCCAGCTTCCTGTTCGACTTGATTCGTATGGCGTACCCGTAGAGCGCCCAAACGGCACGGGAATTCGAGTGCGATAATATCCGTACCCCACGGGAGCGATGGTGAAGCTAGTGAGGCACTTCCAACGGAAACGGGAAGCTACGGATAGGCTCTACCTGTTGCCACCGCGCCAGCCCTCGACCCTATCTTTAGCCGTTGACCCCTTTAGCCGTTGAGGGCGGCAAATCGCTAAACCACAACATTCGAGGGGGGCAAATCGCCAAACCACAACACCATACTAACATACATGGTGGCATCGAATCTGGGGGGAAGCCCAGCGCCTTGGTGCCTCTTGAGCTCCGTAGCCTTGGCGAAGGAGGTTTGTGGCTATTGTCCCGCCGCCCCCGCAATCTCCTCCGCTGTGCGCGGATAGTCGTAGGCCTTCAATTCAGCGATGCCACCCTTGAACATGTACTTCGCACCTTCCGTGGGATTCATCATCCCACCGATATACATCGGGTAGCCGCCGATGGTGTCCATCGTCGCGAAGTCCCGCTTCCCATCCAGCTTCCCGTCGCGGTACACGCGCACCTCTGTCCGCGAGCCGCCGTCGTACACCCATGCCAGGTGCGTCCACTTGCCTGTCACATCGTTGTTGGTCGTCCAGTCAAGCTGGGTACTTCCGGGTTTCATCAGGGCCACGCGCTTCCTTCCACCAAATCCGAGCGATGCGTGTCGCTTCCGCGTCAACTCCTTGTTCATTGCAAACAGTCTGGCATCACCATCCTCCTCGCAATAGGCCCACATCTCTATCGTGAACGGGTGATCGTCCGTCAGCCCTGCCGGCAACGTGATGTCAGACTGCAGCATCGCCTTGCCGTTGAACACAACCGCCTTGCGCCCGCCGAGCGCCTTCACTTCCGCACTGCGATCGACATCGGGCCGCATACCAAAGTGACCTTTCATCTTGCCGGTGTTCTCAATGCGCCCAATCGCTTCACCATCCCTGGCTTTGCCGACGTTAATGGCCACCTGTAGATTCCGTTTGGCAACGCTCTTACCGGCCGTTAGCTTATTGATGTCGCCAGCGCTCAACGCCTTGTCGAAGATGCGCAGCTCACGCAAGATGCCGTACTCCCCGGCGTCGCCAATGGTGAGCTTGCCCGCACGCACAATACCGTAATCCACCTTCTCTTCGCGGAGCAGGCGACCGTCCAGATAGAGCTTCGCTATGCCATTCTCGTACGTAACAGCAAACTTCATCCACTGGCACACCAGTCCCGCATTACCGATCGGGTAGTTGAACGACTTCCCGCTGACTCGTCCTCCATTCATCTTTCCCCAACTCAAGCAGGCGCCGCCTGACAAACCGGACAACACTATACCCGTGCTGTCGGGCGCCTCGCCCCACGACACAATCCGTTGGCCGCTGGCGCCGTAGCTGCTGCCGAAATCATAGTATATGGTGAAGGGACCGTTCGTCAGGCAATCCGGCGCAGCGAACGAAGACTCCAGCTTTCGGCCTCTTGCGAGTTGGACGCCGGTCCGTCCCCGGAACTCCTTGGCCGTCAGCGCAAACGTGGTACCAAGCGTCGCCGGTACGAACGTGCCGCCAGCCTTGCCCTTGTTCTGCCATTCTGCAAGCTTGCCCTCGGCCAGTTGATCCGCTTCCAAGTCCAGGATCACGCCTTCACGGGTAGTGAAAGACCACACCGGACCGTTGCCCGCACGCCAGTAGTAGACCTTGTCCGGGGCCAGCCCAGGCCTGAACTCGCCGGGCGCGAACAATCCGACAGGTTTCACTGCGTCAGGTGACTCACCGAAGTAGACCTGCTCCTTGTCGCCGCCAGCTAATCCCTTGTCCCAGCTCAATGCCGGACGTCGACTCGCAACCGCCATACCACGATCCGCCGGCACCGGCTTGTGCGGCGCGCTGATGAAATCATTCTTGCTGTTCTCGGCCAGTTGCTCGGCGGTCAGCGGAAGCTGGTGGACACGCAGCACGGCAATTGCACCATTGAACGACTTGCGCCAATTCCACCGCATCCTGTCGTAGTGCCCGCCAAGATGCAGGTAGTCACCGTCGTCAGCCCACAAGACACCATCCTGCTCGCCAACTTTCTTGCCGTTGCGATAGATCTCGGTCTTGCCCGAAACAGTGGCCACATCGTCCATCCTCTGGCCCTTCTTCGCCTCGCCCTTAAAGACCAAGCCCATATGCTGCCATCCCGGCTGCAAGTGCTCCGCTGTGAGCTGGAAGTTGCTGCCCCACTCGAGGACCACCTCGTCACTCGATTGCGTCTCAGAATAGACCCAAGCCTCGAGCGTACCGCTGACCGGACCCACAGCGCCTGCGCTGCCCTTGGCATCGATCACGCCAATCATCCTGTCCATACCGTCGAAGTACGGAGCGGGAATACCGGCCACTTCCTTGAATCGCGGCGCACTACCGGAGTAATGCCAGTAGGTGTGGATATCGTTGTGAATCCGCCCCTGCAACGTACCGTGGTTGGCCGCACTCCTGAGCCAGGGCTTGTTCATGCGCTTTGAGTAGAGCGGACGATGGTACTCCGCGCCGACTTCGCTCAGGAACCGCGTGTCGATGTCGACATACAGCTTCCCACCTATGTGCGTGGGAACGCGACGCTGGTAGAAGGCGACTTCATCAGCAAAGTGGTTCTCCACCTGCTCGTGATCGATGTCGTAGTTATACGCGCGCACATGTGCCAGCGCGCCCTTGAAGCCGCCGACAACCTGACCGTCGGTAACGCCCCCGCCAAGGAACATGCGAACGTTCGGCTTGAGCGCCAGCTTGTGCTTGCTTCGCTGGACCTCTTTCCCGTCAACATAGACCAGGAAGTTCCCCTCTGTGTCAGCCAACCCGCCGCCCTCGAACACCCAGGCAACATGATGCCAGCCGGCCACAAGCGAGACGCCCGGGACCTCGCCGGCAATGCCTGCATTGAACTGATAGGCAATCTTGTCGGTTCCCACTTTCAGCCTGGCGCCTTCAGCTTCCGGCCCCCAACCAAGAACGGTTTGCGAACCATCGGCGTTGGGACCACAGTTGACCCATAGTTCGACTGACCACTCCCGGTTGTCCTGGAACCCCTGCTTGGTGTCCAGCTTCCAGAGCATGGCATCATCGCCATCAAATAGAACCGCTGTCACTCCGTCGATAGTCTCAAGGCTCGGGTCGCCAACATTCTCGAACGCCCCAGTCGACTCGGGATCCTTGACAGGTCGCGTGGTCCCGTCAGGCATGCCGCTGACATTCACCAGTCCGCCACGATTTGCCCAACTCGTCACGGTATCATTCCGATTCGCTGCGAGCCCGTCGGCAGGATGAAGCTCCACGGCAAGAGCGCCGGGTAGATACTGCGCCAGCAGGAAGTACATCTCCCGGTCTTCCTTGAGCAGGTTCTCGCGCCCACTGGCGAGGATGTACTGGTGACCACAAACCGCCATGTTTTCGCCAGTGTTGCAGGCGGCGTAGTCGCCTAGCCACGCATTGTTGTCGCCGTGCGCAATGAACACTTCAAGCAGTCTTTCCTGGAAATCAGGCGTTATTGAGTTCAATCCGTTGTGGAGCTGATGCCCCATTTCATGGAGCTGCAGGCCCCAGTTCGGTATACTGCCATAGCTGCCAGTATTGAACCCGCGCGGATTTGCCAGGCCCTCAAAGGTATCGACGGTGCTGCCCCATGGCCCCGCTATATACTGCCTTCTCAGGTCTGCGCTCTTGCGCAGGAACATGCTGACGCCATACGTGACGGCCCAGAGGTCATCTTCGTCTGCACCCGGCGTACTGATGCTTGGATGCCCCATCCCCTCCATCACGCGCGCACCGGGACGGCCGGGCTCGATCTCATCGAAGTATGGCTCGGTCACGGGGACATCAGCTTCGGCCGTGAAGTAGTTCTTCACTGTGAAACTCCAGACGTCACCGGGAGTTACTGTTCCGTCCTGCTGAACGCACTCAATCCGCCAGTAGTAGGTGCGTCCCGGCTTGAGAGCTTCGATCCTGTTGAACTTGCCGCGCCCGACCTTCGCCAGCGGCTCGGCCGCGGCTTGCACAGCTTCTTCACTTTCGGCGATGTAGAAACGACGTTCCTTGGCATCGCTGTCATCCTTCCACCGGAAATCGCCCAACAGGTTGACCGTGCTGCCGTCTTCGGGGAACGGCTCAAACGCCTGGCCCTTGGTCACCCGAAAAGACCAGAGGTCACCGGCAACCACGAGCTTGCCCGCCGCATCAAGCTGGTCGACACGCCAGTAGTAAACGCGGCCGGGCTTCAGCTCCACGTCTTCGACGGCCTCGTCCCCGACTTCCTTGAGCAGACTCTTGCTGTTTTCCACCTCGGCCTTGTCTGCCGAAAGATAGACCCGGTACTCCGCGACCCCCTTCGAGCCGGTCCTCCAGCTCAGCGCCACCTTCGTATCGTTGAAGTCGCCGCCATCCGCCGGACTCTCACCGAACGCCCTAGTCAGATCGGCTTCTTTGCGAACATCAAGATCGTCGAGCGCCCGGTCGTACAGACGCGTGTCGCCGATGTAGCCGCGATACCAGCCTGAAGGCCCGTCATACGCCGTGTACCAGCGACTGCCCCAATGCACTCCCATGAAGAGATGCTGATCGTAGTCGCGCGGCAGGATCTTACCCGGCTTGCCGTCCGCCGTGGCAGTGACGAATGAGCCCACGCCGTTCGCCCAGCGTCGCTGCTTGTTGCCGTAGTTGGCATAGTCCGTGTCGCCACAGGCAAGCATGCGGTAGTAGTAGCGCCTGCCCGGTGCAAGGCCCTCGATCTTGGACGAGAAGGGCCCGGGGTTCATCCAGCCCACCTTGTCATAATGCTTCCAAATCCCTATGTGACGATGCTGCATCCAGTAGTGAGAATCGAACAGTCCCAGGTAAGTCACCACGTATGCCTGGCTGCCGTCTGCGGTATTCAGGTGACCGTTGAGAGTGACTGATGTGCTCGTGATCTCGGTCGGCTCGCGCAACTCTGGAAGACGGTCGTACTTGACGGTGTGCTGCAGCACCCCGTTCTCGTATACCTTGAACTCGCCGTCCAGACCGCCGGTATAGACATAGGCCATGTGCGTCCATTCGGGGACCGTCGCCTTCACATCACGATCCGCAATAGGGAAGTCCCCGCCCATCCCGGCGACATAGCTTGAGCCCCAGGATCTCGACAGTTTCCAATCAACACTCGTACCGTGATTGCCGCCGAGACTGTGCCAGCTCATCAGGACCTCGGGATCGTCCCAATCAGGCTGGCTAGGATGGCAGATCCATACTGATAGAGTGAAGGGCTCACCCTCTGCCAATGACTTGGGCGCCAGCACGTCCGCCGTCATCCCGTTGTACTCTGGGTCGATGTACCAGCGCGAGTAGTCAAAGCGGACACCTTTGCGGCCGTTGATCTCCTCAACGACCGGCGGCTTGTTCATGGAATGGAACGCGCCACCGAGCGCACCGCTATTCTTCCAGCTCTCCAACGGGCCAATGGGAAGGTCAGCCGTCTTCATATCCAGCAACGGCTTGTCATCCTGCTTACGCTCGACTTCAACGACCTCGTCCGGGAACTTTGCCATCCTGTTCAGGATGTAGCCGAGATCGCGTGCAGTGAAATGGAACAGTGGCACTTCTACAACATCGCCATCGGCTTCCTTGATTAGCGCCCGGTTGTTATTCTTTACGCCAAGGAACGTACCCTCGACCAAGCCGGCCTTGTTGTGTGAGTGCCAACCGGTATTGTCCTTGACGCTCTGGTTGAACGGCCTCGGCTCCGTATACTTCTTCGTGCTGATCCACCTCAACACCTTCGGGGCTGCATCGGCTGCGTTGGATGCCTGTACCAAGCCCGTCACCATCAACACGGTGAGGACGGCTTTCATCGGTCGTATCGTCATTTCAATCTTCTCCCTGGCCAGTTGACTCTCTTCTGTGCATCCGGGAAGAATACCACGCTATCAGTGCTCTCTGCTTGGCAAATATCGGCAGCAATTCCATCAAGGCTTCCTGCGGGGGCTCGATGAAGGAGATGACCTTCATCGTCGCCCCGCATTCCGGACAGACCAATGGGTCCACCTCATAGACCCGCTTCATCAGGCGCGCCCACGTGAAGTGGCGGCCTTTCAGGGCGCGATGGACGATCTGGGATCCTGTTCCGGCGCCAGCACCAAACGCACGCCGTTGATGCGCATCTGGTGGTCGTAGCGGAAGCCGTTTCGCGACGCCGAACGCAGGTAGCGAACCGCGGCGCCGGGGACGTCGGGCAGGTACTGAGCGGCCTGGCCGGAGAGGAAGCAACCGCCTCGGGCAACGCGGCGTTTTGCTTTGCTTGGTTCGGCCGGACCAACGGGATCGGTGACGGGGCCTTTGGGATACGGTCCGTACCAATCGCTGCACCACTCGTAGAGATTTCCGTGCATGTCGTATAATCCCCACGCGTTGGGTGTTCGCGATTCGGCGACTTCTTGCGGCGTGTCGCCATGTACTGGTGGCGGGAGGAAGAACCGATCGCCGTTGCATCCCGCAAAACCGCCGCACACGGCAAACATGAGCCTCTTGTCGGCCTTGACGTTAAACGGTCCGGTTGACGGTCGGATTCGGCCCTACGCAAGTCACCCCTCTAGAAGAACTCCAGTGGTCGTAAGTGCTGGCTCTTGCTTGAGCTCCGACGCGCGACTGTCCTACAATCGAGGGGGCAAATCGCTCGTCCAGTACAGTAGACCTGCCTTGTCCCGCGATTCGTTGTCCGAACGCCGGCCGAAAAGTAGAGCATGTGGCGGAGGAAAATGTCAGCACCCGCCCCACAACATGTAGTGGCCCCCCTGCCACCCGTCAAGTCGGTTAGCGCTGTTTCCTGCGGCCGTTCCGGCGCCTCTGGCGCCGCTTCGACTCCCGCAGCCTGAAGCTCTCGCCGTTGGCCTCGATGATATGGACCCGGTGTGTCAAACGGTCCAGGAGCGCCCCCGTCAGGCGCTCGGATCCCATCACCTCCACCCAGCTCTCGAACGGCAGGTTCGTCGTGACGATGAGGCTCGTGCGCTCGTAGGCGCGGCTGATCACGTCGAACAGGAGCTCCGCCCCGGCCTTCGTGAAGGGCACGTAACCCAGCTCGTCGAGGACGATCAGATCAAGGCGGTCCAGTCGGCCGAGGAGTTTCCGCAGCGTGCGCTCCTCGCGGGCCTCCAGGAGTTCCGTCACGAGGCCCGTCGTCGAGAAGAAGCGCACCCGCTTCCCCCGCGAGCACGCCGCGAAGGCGAGCGCGGTCGCGAGATGCGTCTTGCCCGTGCCCGAGTTGCCGGCCAGGAGAACGTTCTCCCGGGCGGCGACGTACTCGCAGCGCATGAGCTCGCGCACGAGCTCCCTGTTGATCGACGGCTGCGCTTCGAAGTCGAACGTGTCGATCGTTTTCACAATTGGAAACCTCGCCGCACGGATCCTGCGCTCGGCCGCCCGGCGCTCGCGGTCGATGGCCTCGAGTTCGGCGAGGCGCAGAAGATACGTCCGGTAGTCCGGCTTCTCCTCGCGGCAGACGACCGCCATCTTCTCGTGCTCCCGTAGGAAGGGCGACGCGTCCTACCAGCCGCGGCATTATCTCAAGCTGCTTGAACGGAAGCCCGGCGGTCTCGATCACTCGCGGCCCTTCGATGGATGGCGGCTGCCGGAGTGCTTCGATGTCCTCCGGCGGCGTCTTGAGTCGGACTACGACAAGCAGGGCAAGCGCGACTACATCCAGGTGCTGCTGCTTCTTGAGCGGTATACCGTGGCGCGGCTCGAGAAGGCCGTGACGAAGGCCCTGAACTGGGGTGCGATCAGGCCGGACGCCGTGAAGCAGTTTCTGTTCGACGATCCTGACCTCAGGCAAACAACCTTCAGGCTCGACGGGCGGGAGCACCTGAAAGCCGTGAACGTCTCCGGCACCGACGTCTCCGCCTACGACGGTCTCCTCGCGACGGGGGGTGCCGGGTGACGAAGGACAAACCGGCGGTGCTCCTCGAGCATCACCTGAAGCGCCTGAAGCTCCCGACCTCTGTCCAGAGCCTTCGGTGGCAGGCGATGAGTTCCTTGTCCCGGAATACTTCGACTCTGTCGATGCCGCCCTTCGCGACCGGCGTTTGCAGCGGGCTGACTATCACGCTAAGTCGCACTGGAGACGGCGTCTGGTCGATTGGCACGCACGGGGGAACCGGGTCGAGATCGTGGCTGAGTCGTTGGCTCTCTACGGGCAGGGGGGCGACCCGGCACTTAGCCCGGCATACAGGCATAGTTTCTCAGAACACAGCCTTGCCTTTGATGCCCAAGTATTCTGCCAGGGTCGGCAATCCTCTGGCATCCGGCAGGATTACTGTCGGGTTGTTCTCTTTCCCGGCGCGACGTATGCCACTTCGGATCTTCTTTGCGTGGGCTTCCAGCGCTTTGCTCAGCTGCTCCACCTTCTCGGGGTACTGTTTTGAAAGGTCATTCTTCTCTCCAAGATCCCTATCAAGATCATACAGCTCATGGACACGCTGCTTTCTCTTCTTGCCGTTCGCTTCGACCGTTCTTCTATAGGTCACCATCTTCCACTTGCCCTGGCGGATCCCATCGAATTCGTAGTAGAGCAACTCGTGCGGTGATTTGGCGCCGGCTCTGCCAAGCAGAATGTCAGAAATGTCGCTTCCATCGATAACACGGTCCGTCGGCACTTCAGCCCCCGCAAGCCTTGCGAAGGTTGGCATTATGTCTATTGTTGCTCCGATCTTACCGCAGACAGAACCAGCCGGTATCTTGCCCGGCCACCACGCAAGGGTTGCCATACGCATGTGACCTTCATATTTCGGGCCGAACTTGCCGCCTCGAAGCGGGATCATTCCTTCCTTATGCCCACCGGCGCCGCCGCCGTTGTCGTTGGTGAAGAAGACCAGCGTGTCTTCCGCAATCTTGTGTTTCCGCAACACTTCCATGACCCGGCCGACACAGTGGCGCTGAGCGAGGCGCGTCTCGAGTTCGATCTGCTGGCCGACTTCGCTGGGGACAGCCTCAGGCTCCGTGAGGCGAAGCTGCGGCTGGGTGAACTGCCGCTCGAGGGCAGCGGGGCCGTGCGCTCGTTGGGGGGCGCTCGGGAGCTGGACTTCGCTTTCGCTTCTGACGCTGTCGAGATCTCGCATCTGCTGGCGGCCGTGCCCGGGGACCGTTTCAGCGACTACGATATCGCCGGTTCGATTGAGCTCTCGCTCCAGATCGGCGGTTCTCTGGCCGGCGAAGGCGGGATGATATGGAGCGGGCTGGCCAAGCTCGAGAACGTTTCCAGCGGCTACGGCGGCATCTCCGATTTTCTGAGCGACGGGAAGGGGACGATCAGCTTCGAGTCCGAGGCGATCACCCTTCACCAGTTCGAAGCCCGGGTGCTCAGCCGGCCCTTCCAGGCTGATCTCACCGTCACCGGTTTCGACGATCCGGTCATCGAGGGCCGCCTGGAGGGCGAATTCGATCTGGCGTCGGTGGCGCGACTGAGGGAAGGCACGCCTCCGATAAGCGGCACCCTATCATTCACGATAGGATTGTCCGGCCCCATCGAGCGTCGCGAGCAACTACGCTTTAAGGGACCAATCCGTTTGAGCGGCGTGACCTACCCCAGCGAGAAGCTGCCCGCGCCCGCCCGCATCGATGGTACGGTCGATCTGACAGGTGCCGGCGTCATCATCGAGGATATGGCGATCGCGATGGGCAACAGCGACTTCACGCTTTCTCTCGAGAGCGATGATTTGCTGGCGGCGGCGCTGGCGACAGGCGCCCCGGCCCACGTACCGTCCCTGCGTTTCAGTCTCAGATCCGAACGGTTCGACTTGGGCGAGTTTCCCCGCGACACGGCCTCGCTTGGCTACGCGTCGCTGGTGGCGGCGCGGCTGGCGGGCCGTCAGTTGGGAGGCCGCGATCCGAGCCAGATAGCGATGGAAAAGTACAAAGGGATCGCGCTGCCTCCGGTCAACGCGCGCGGCCGTGTGAGCGTGGCGGAGCTTGTCAATCCGCCCAACGATGCCAGCGACATCGCGTTCGATGTCGAGTTCGTCGATGGAGTGCTCCAGCTGAAGAACCTGCGCGCTCGACTCTATGGCGGCGAGGCCAGCGGATCTTTCAGTCTCGATGCAAGCGGCGGGTCGGCTCCGTTCCCCGTCACTTATGCCCTAAAACTGGAGGATGCGCGGGCCGGCGCCTTCCTCGATCGTTGGACGCGACTGGGCGAGGCGGTATCGGGGAGGATGGATTTCGAGATCGCCGGCTCCACCACACTGGACGAATCGCTGTTGCCCGCACCGGACGCGATCGAAGCGCAGGGGCACACCGTTTTCAAAGATGGCCGCTTCCTCGATCTCGGTCCGGCAAACGCGCTCATCGATCGCTTTAAGCTACAGGATCGTATCAGTAGCGCGTTCCAGTACCTGGGCGGCCCGTTCCGAATCGAAAACGGTCGCTTCCTCCTCGACGCCTGGCGGCTGACGGCGGGTGAGCTGAAGGCGAACATAGACGGCGCCGCCGGGCTAGGCGGCAGTCTCGATCTGAGCCTGGGCATCGATGTGCCTCGAACGGCGCTGCAAGAAGCGGGGCTGCTGAGCGACCAGAGCCCACTCGGCGGTCTCCTCGGCCAGCTCGCCGGTGACGATGGAGCCATCCGGCTGTCGCTGGGCATCGGTGGGACGATGTCGCAGCCCCAGCTCCGGCTCGATACCGAATCTCTCGAGGCCGCCCTCAGAAACCAGCTTCAGGACGCGGGCCGCGGACTCCTCGACAGGCTGCTGAAGAAAAAGAACTGACCGCAGTTCCATGCCTTCCATCAGACAGGGGTCCGACATATCTTTGGGCGCCACGAGACAATCTGTAATACCAGTCAGACACATGCTTGACGCCCGCGGCGGCCGGGAGCTACGGTCCGCCGCCGGGCACGTCTATCCCGTGCAGGGAGGAGAGTATGCCAGCAGTATGGTTTGACAGAGTTATGGAAGTGATGCGGCGGGGTGCTGTCTTCGCCGTGGTGGGGCTCTCGATCGGCTTCGTTTCGTGCTATCCCGGCCAAATCAACAGTCTTCAAGAGACAGATGTCGTGATCACGGGGCGAGAGGCCGATATCGATTTCACTGCCTTTAATAGCTTCACGATGCTCGATACGATCGTCCACCTGGTGGACTCGACCGCCACCGACACGGTCGAGCTCGGCCGCCAGTTAGATACGGAGATTCTGGCGTTGATCGCCCAGCGGCTGCAAGCGTACGGCTATACTCGTATCGACTCGGCCGATGTGACCCCGGACAACCTGCCCGATGTCTTCGTCACCGTCGCCGCCTCCGCCTCGAACAACTGGGTGTTCTACGTAACCTATCCCTGGTGGGGTTACTGGGGCTGGTGGGGCGGCTGGCCGGGTTGGGGACCCGGCTGGGGTCCCGGCTACCCGTGCTGCGGCTCTGTCGGCGCCACCAACTATCTCACCGGCTCGCTGATCATCGATATGTACGATGTCGCGCGCGCCGACACAGTGGAGAGGGAGTTCCCGACGCCGTGGAACACCGTGATCAATGGCATGCTCGGCGGCAGCGAGCAGCTGACCGCTCAGAGGCTGGAGCGGACCATCAACCAGGCCTTCGATCAGTCGCCTTACCTACAGACTGCTCAGCCGACGCCTCAATCCAGGACAGAAAGATGAGAATTCTAGCAGCGGTAATTTTGCTGGCGGCCGTCGCCGCCCCGGCGCAGGCGCAGCAGGGCGACTTTTGGTTCGGATTCGCTTATAACGTCTCGCTGCCGGTTTCCGATCTGAGCGATTTCGCAGGCGATGCCAGCTTCCGTGGCATCAGCATGGAAGGTCGATCGATGGTCGAGGACAACATTTCGCTCGGCTTCATCGGGGGCTGGAACGTTTTCCACGAAAAGACCAACGAAGTGGTGAGCGTACAGGACGACAACCTCCAGGTGCAGGGCACCCAGCTTCGTACGGTCAACTCGTACCCGATCCTGGCCACCGGCTACTACTACTTCGGTAACATGCGAAAGCGCGGGCTGAAGCCCTACCTGGGCTTCGGCGCCGGCGTCTATCGGATCGACGTGCGCCTGGACATCGGCACGGCCCGAGTGGTCGATGAAGGCAACTGGCACTTCGGCTTCATGCCCGAGGCCGGAGTCGTCTTTCCCCTCGGCTGGCGCGTCGGTGGATTCGCCAACGTGCGTTACAACTACGCCTTCGAGGCCGGGAACACCCCGGCGACGCAGTACTTTGGACTCAACCTCGGCGTGGCCTGGCAATAGAACGTCGAGATCTGCAGGTAGTTTTCGAACTCAAGAGGGAGAAGCAAACATGTTCAAGAAGCTCTTCACCGTCACCGGCGCCCTGGCTATCATGG
>SDBV01010072.1_pt1 | contig 12451 bp, 7 predicted proteins | sample 2277081 | NCBI WGS metagenome assembly SDBV01 (sample SAMN10402039, study PRJNA504765) | marine sediment metagenome | isolation source: marine sediment core GS10_PC15, 223 cmbsf | place: Arctic Ocean: Southern Knipovich Ridge | collected 2010 | reverse complement strand
TTTCCTTCTTTTCCCTCTTCGTGAAGGCGATTGTACATCACGCTTAGGCTGTTCGGCCTTTTCGTGTTGAGCGTAGCCATGGCGGAAAGGTAAAGGGCGTGGCGAATTCGTTTGTTGCCGCGTTTGCACATGCGCGTTTTGCCGCGCACGCTGGTTCCCGAGTGGACGACGCGTGGACTGACCCCGGCATAGGCACCCGTGACTTCCGCTTCCTCAGCATCACCGTGCGCACGGCCTTGAGATAGGTGCCACGGCAGGAACACGAGAAAAAGCGTGCCCGGCTATCCCGATCGAGATAGCGGACACGCTCACTCAACTCTCAGTCGTATGTCAAGATCTCGAATTTAGTACCACGGACGGCTTCAGGCTGTCTGAGTAGACGAACCCTTGGGCGGTCTGTCCGTTTCCGTGGTCTGCCATGAGTTTATCCAGTGGTCCGGCGTCGAGCGCCCTCGTGACACAGGCTTCGACGCAAATGGGCTTCTTGCCTTCAGCCCATCTGTCCACGCAGAGGTTGCACTTCTCCATCTTGACCTTCTCGCCGTTGCAGCTGGCGGCGAACTGGGGCGCGTCGTAGCTACAGACGTCTTTGCAGAGGTGCCCGGCGCAGTTGAGGCACCGTTGCGCCTCCGCGACGGCGGCCTCTTCGCTGAGGCCAAGCTCGACCTCGTTGAAATTGCTTTGCCGGTCAGCCGGGGCGAGCTCGGGCATGGCTTGCCGCGCCTGCTTCTCCACGCTGTCGGGAATATCGACCTTGATTTCGGCCGCGGTCAGGGTCTCTTCTTGCCGGACCCGGAGCGCGTCGCCTTGCAGGTAGCGGTCGATGTAGCCGGCCGCCTGCTGCCCGCTGGCAATGGACTCGATGATGCTGGTGGGACCCGTGACCACGTCGCCGGCCGCGAAGACCCCGCGGCGGCCCGTCATCATGGTTTCGGAGTCGGCTTCGATGACTTCGGTCTCTGTGGTCCCGATTTCCTTTTCTCCTTCGAGACTCGATAGGTCGGCCGTCTGCCCCGCTGCGAAGATGATCATGTCGGCGTCGAAGGATTTCTCGGTGCCCTTGACAACATCGAAGCTGGCACGGCCGTTCGCGTCGAACGATAGCCCGGTGACCTGATTGCACGCCGCACCAGCGACCTTTCCGCCGCCGTCTTTGATTTCGGTCAACGTCAGGGTCGTGTGAACGGCAACACCCTCCGCCTCGCCTTCCTCGATCTCCTTGTCATATGCGGGCATTTCCTCCCGGATTTCGAGGCAGACCAGATTCACTTCCTCGGCCCCGAGCCGGCGGGCGGAACGGGCACAGTCGAGGGCCACGTTACCAGCGCCCACGACGACGACTTTCTTGCCGACCTTGGCCGAAGCGTTTAGGCGGACCTCCTGCATGAAGTCTTTGGCGTTGGTGACGCCTTCGAGATCGGAGCCCGGGATGGGCAGTGTCTGCCCTTTGTGGGTGCCCATGCTCAGCAGGACGGCGCCGTAACCTTGGCCTAGAAGGTCGTCGATGCTCTGGTCCGGACCGAGTGGGCTGTTCGTCTTGATCTCGATGCCCAGGGCCTTGAGATAGTCGATGTCGCGTTTGAGAACGTCCTTCGGGAGGCGGTATTCGGGTACGCCGACCGCCAGCATGCCGCCGGCTTCGGAGAGGGCCTCGAAGACCGTCACACCGTAGCCCATTCGAATGAGGTCATAAGCGGCCCCTAGGCCGGCGGGGCCCGAGCCCACCACGGCGACCTTTTCATCTCGCAACTGAGGAAGGGCGCTGGGAAGCTCGAGGGGCACGTTGTCGGTGACGAAGCGCTTAAGCGCCATGATGGCGACCGGCTCTTCGTTCATGTCCTTTCTGCGGCACTCGGTCTCACAAGGGAAGCGGCATACCCGTCCACAAACCGACGGCAAGGGCATGCGCTGCCGGATGAGGTCGAGGGCCTCTTTGAACTTGCCCTTCCCGATCAAGGCCACATAGGCCGGGATATTCAGGTGGGCGGGACACGTAATCTGGCAGGGGGCCTCCGACACGCCATAAAGGACGCCGTCCGCGCTGTCCTGAGAGAAGATGCCGCAGGTGTTTTCTTCGCGGCATTTGTCCTGGTCCACGACGACGATGCCGTCTTCGTCGCGCTTGGTGATGGCTTCATTCGGGCACACATACGAACATACCGGCGATTCGCAGTGGTAGCAGGATGTTGCCAGGCGGCTTATCGAGACCTTCGGGTATCTCCCGGTCTCTTTGGTCTGGATGCGCATCCAAGTGGCGGGCCCGGCCGGAATGTCATTCCAGTCCTTGCAGGCAATGGAGCAAGCGAAACATCCGGTGCACCGGGCTTGGTCAAAATAGAAACCCGTTTCCATGGTTATTCTCCTTCCGTCAGTGCTACTTCAACCAGGGAGGACTTCAGCGTTGCCGCGCCTCCCGGTGAGAATTCGGACCTGGTTAGAACGTTGACACAACCGCCTCGGCAGATGCCTTTTTCATCAGGGTCGTACCAGGCGCCTTCGTAAATGGAAATCGCTCCAATTACGATCCGCTTGGTCACCCACGCCTTGATGGCCAGCTTGCCTTGATCGTTCCAAACAAAGACCTCGTCGCCATCTCTGATACCGCGGGGTTCGGCGTCCTCGGGGTTGATCGACATGACGTGGGGATCGACCTCCTCGAGCCAATCCACGTTCTGCAAGGTCGAATGGACCCTGACCCTGGGGTGTGGCGTGAGGAGTTGCAGCGGGTATTTCTTGAGAAGAGGATCTTCCCGGTTGTACGGCGTGGACACGTACCCTGGAACGGGCGGGGCCTCGGGATTGTTGAGGTCCGCGATTCGCTGCGAGTAGATTTCAATCTTGCCCGAGGGGGTCTTAAAGGGATTGTTCTCCGGATCAGCTATCTCTTTCTCGAAGGCAATGTAGGGCTCGTCGAACTCGATCCGCTGTATGCCGCTTTTCCGGAAACCTTCATGGTCCTTGATCTGCTCGATATACTCGGGGTTGTTATCGAGGAACAACTCGAGCCACTCTTCCTCGTTATGGGGTTGTTCGTCTTTGAATCCGAGTTTTTCGGCCACTAAACAGCCAATCTCCCAGTCAGACTTGGACTCGCCTATCCCTTTGATAGCCTGGTTCGCATAGGTCAGATAGGGCCCAGAAGGCCAGGGCCGGGTGAGATCGCTCTTCTCGGCCCAGCTCTTCACCGGCAGCACAATGTCCGCCATCTTGGCCGTCGGGGTCAAGAACAAGTCCTGAACGACAATGAACTCGAGGCCCTTCAACGCCTTGACGCCCTTGTTGGTGTCGCCGCGCTGAGTCAAAAGGTTGCTGCCCGCGACCCAGGCCATCTTGAGGTCGGAGGGATAACCTCCCGCTTTTCCCTCGAGCATGGCGTCGTAGATCTTGTTGACGTGAATTCTGCGTACCAGCCGCAGGTTAATGTCCAGCGTGCCGCGAATCGAGGGACCGCCGGCCTCGGCGGGGTTCTTTATGCCGGGGATGCCGGCGGAGCGGAACATGTGGCCGTAGGGGATACCCATCAACCCGCCGCAAGCGCTGCCGCCCGCTTTGCCGATGTTGCCCGTCATGGCCGTCAGCAGGATGGCGCAGCGATTGTACTGCTCGCCGACTGCCGCCCGCGCGGGGCCCTGGCAATCCATGAGGGCCGCCGGTTTGGCACCGGCATACTCTCTGGCCAGGCTCTCGATTCTCTCGGCGGGAACTCCCGTAATCTTCGAAGCCCAGGCCGGGGTCTTCTCGATACCGTCGTCCTTTCCGAGAGCGTAATCGCAGAACTTGTCGAAACCGATGGTGTACTTATCCAAGAAAGCCTTGTCATACAGGTCTTCCTTGATCATCACGTAGGCCATGGCCACCATCATCGCGGCGTCGGTGCCTGGGATGATCGGAATCCACTCGTCGGCAAAGGTCGCCGCCGAATCGCCGCACCTGGGATCGATGGAGATAATCTTGATCCCCTTTTCCTTGGCCTTGATAAGATTGGGGACGCAGTCCGTGCCGGAAACCATTCGCACCGGGTCCCAGCCCCACATGATGATGAGATTGGTGTTGAGCAGATCCTCGCGGCCGTGGCCGACCATGACGTCGCCATACGAGGACATCACGGCCCAGACGGCGCCTTCTGATGAAATGTTCCCATACTGCGTCGTGAAGCCACCGAACTGCGAGAGGGCCTTGGTCAGAGACGCCGATGTATGCAACGCCCCCAGGTGCCCGCCGCCCGCAAAGAATATGGCATTGTTGCCGTACGTCTCCTTGACCCGCTTCAGCTGGCCGACGATGGTGTCCAACGCCTCATCCCACGAGATCCGCTCGTATTCGCCGCTGCCTCTTTCTCCCACGAGCTTCATGGGGTATTTAAGACGGTCAGGGTGATGGACCCAGTGGCGGTATGCCCGCCCCCGCCAGCAGGCCCTCAGTTGTTTGTCCGTATCCGGGCAATCGTCACCCTCGATTCGCTGAATGACGCCATCCTTGACGTGTACTCTCAGTGGACAACGCCCACCGCAATCGAAGGAAGACGTGGTTCTGATGATCTGCGTTTCACTCTCAGTTTTCACACCTTGTGTAGCCATGACAGCGTCCTCCAGAGACCAAAGGGAAGGGAATTAATGACAGCCCTTTTGACAGGCGAGTGTATCGAGAAGACCGCCGCGAGTCAAGAATTTGGCGATCGGAGCGCAGATCGCGCAGAAAAGTAGGTCGGGCGCGTTCGGGAGCCGATGTGGCCTTGGACTGCCGAAGCTGCAACGTCAGCGTCCGGCTTCAAGGCTACTGGTTCGACTCCTTCTGTTTTCGCACGATCCGGGCCTGATTATCTTGGGCAAAGCGCATGCCGAATTCGCGGGCGTCCTTGGGCGGCGCGTCCGGGTCCTCGATGCGTACGAGGGTCAACGCCTCGACGGGGCACGTGACAACGCATACGCCGCAACCGATGCACTTGGCGCGTTCCACAACCGAGGCCTCGCCCGTCGGGCTGTTTGACTCCTCGGCGGGTTGCAGGGACTGGGCCTCCATGGGGCACCGGTCGACGCAGCGACCGCAAGCAATGCACTCTTCGCTCTCGCCCACGACGCGGTAGTTAGACGGGGACAAACTCGCGTGGTGTCCCAGAATGTGGTAGGCCTCGAGCCACATGCAACAGCACTTGCAGCAGTTGCAGATGGTGTCGGCGCCTTCTTGCCAGTTGGAGAGGCCGTGAACGAGGCCGGATTCGGCCGCCTTCCGCAAAATGGCGACGGTCTCTTCCTTTTCGATCTTCCGGCCGAGGCCGTTTTCGACGCAGTAGCGCCCCAGGTCGCCGAAGTGCAGGCACACCTCCGTGGGATGGCCGCAGTCTTCGTGGCCCTCGTCAAGGTTCTTGCGCTGCCGGCAGGGGCAGTGGGAGACCGTGTGGTATTCGAGATCTTCAACGACCCGGACGACGTCTTCGAAGGGCAGGATCTGACGTTTGTCGGCGATAGTCTCGTTGATCGGGAGCGTGCGCAGGCCGCGGGTGTGCACGTCTTCCCAGTTATCGAAGAACCCGTTGTAGTAATACTTGTTCGCCTGTTTGGCCACCTCGGGGAGCGGCGCGTCCGCGGAACCGTTCCAGAAGGAACTGCGGAGGTAGACGAAGAAGGCGTCGTTGAGGCGGTAGCGGATGTCGCTGCCCCGTTCGCTCCGGAACACGACGCCTTGCCGCGCGAGTCCGTCCAAGCGGGCAGTCAGTTCCGCCGGGTCGAGCTGCTTTTCCTTGGCCAAGTCGTCAATACGCGTGGCCTGGAAAGGGAAACCAGTCAAAAACGCGGCGTCTTCGGGCGTGTAGCGCGCCTTGATGGCGCCCAGGAGGCCATCCGCTTCAGGCAGGGGCCAAGCGTTTCCTAACCATTCAATAAAGCCCTGATACACGCCATCGGCGGCCATGAACTCCTCTCCTTTTGCTGCGTTCCCGGCCCGGCGAGCCAAACTAAGTGTCTGTACATTCGGCGTCGCTGAGCTCGATCTCTTCTATCACGAGGTCCCTGGCGGGCACAAGGCTGCCCTGTTGCCCGCATTGTGGACAATTCTTGTCCCACACATCTTCCATTGCCACGACTCCGCATTGGGGGCAGTTGAGTTCCGGCCCCGTCTCGACGAGTTCGATGGCGGCGCCCTCCACAGGCGTGCCGGACCAGATGGCCTCAAGGCTAAGAGTAAGACTCGCATGGTCGAGAGCGAGGAGTTTCCCGGCACGCAAGCGAATTCGCGTTACTCTCGAGCCTGGGTATCCCGCCGTCTGCCGCCGGACGGATTCGAGGATCTGCTTGGCGAAAGGAGATTCATGCACGGCAATATCGTACACAAAACGCCGGTGGCGCTCAACGGGCGGATCGTCACGAGTTTACCTCGCAGCCAATGGGCGAGTGGCGGGGCCGTGCGTGCAGCACAGGCCCTGGGCTACGATTTTGCATAAATGGGCACGCGCTTCGTTCCGGCGATTGAGCCTCTCGCGCAACAGAGAAGCAAAGGGCGTTCAGTTGACATTGTTGCGCTCTGGGACGCAATCCGTTAGAACATCCCGTAGGGGTCGGGGTCGGGTTTTAGTTGGATTTTGTGTTTGGATTGGGGGGTGTAGGCGGCGCGGAGGGCGCGGGTTAGGGCGTTTAGGCGTTTGGCGGAGTTGGAGAAGGCGCCTAGGTTCCATCGGTATTTGTTTTTGACGCGGTGGATGGTGGCGGGGGCGGGGCCGAGGAGTTCGATGCCGTGGAAATTGAGGGCGTCGATTTGCTCGCGCGCGCAGCGGTGCAGGAGCATGGCGGCGCGTTCGGCTTCGAGGAGGTCGGTGCATTCTAGGGTGAAGTTGACCATGCGGCGGAACGGGGGGTAGCCGGCTTTTTGGCGGTGCTCGATTTCTTGGGCGTAGAAGCCTGTGTAGTCGTGGTTCTTCGCGGCCTGGACGGCGTAGTGGTTGGGCCGGTAGGTCTGTATGAGGACCTGGCCGGGTTTGTCGCCGCGTCCGGCCCGGCCGGCGACTTGGGTCAGGAGTTGGAATACGTTCTCGGCGGCCCGGAAGTCGGGCAGGCCGAGGCCGGTATCGGCGTTGATGACGCCTACGAGGGTGACGCTGGGGTAATCGTGGCCTTTGGCGATCATCTGTGTGCCGATGAGGATGTCGATTTCACGGTTCCCGAAGCGCCGCAGGATTTTCGCGTGTCCGCCCTTGGTCGCGGTCGAGTCGCGGTCCATGCGCTCGACGCGGGCATCGGGGAAGGCCCTCACGAGGAAATTCTCTGTCTTTTGGGTGCCGGCGCCGAGGTAGACGAGGGGGTTGAAGTAGCATTTGTCGCAGACAAGGGGAATGCCGCGGCGGGCGTTGCAGTAATGACAGGAGAGCATCTGGCCTTTTTCGTGGTAGGTGAGCGTGACGTTGCAGTGATCGCATTCGGCGCACCAGCCGCACTGTGGGCAAAGCACGAAGGGGGAATGGCCGCGCCGGTTGAGGAGGAGGATGACCTGCTCGCGGTTTTCGACGCGTTGCTGGATGGCGGATTCCAGTTTGCGTGAGAGAATGATTTCGCCGCTGACTTCCCGGGCTTCTTCGCGCATGTCGATGAGTTGGACTTCGGGCAGGGCGGCGTTGGTCGCGCGCTGGTGCAGTTCGAGACGGGTGGATTTTCCGATCTCGGAATTGTAGTGCGACTCGATGGAGGGGGTCGCGGAACCGAGGACGCACACGGCCTTGTTCATGCTGGCGCGCATGATCGCGACGTCGCGTGCGTGATAGCGGGGCACGTCGCCCTGTTTGTAGGAGGAGTCGTGTTCCTCGTCGACGACGACGATGCCAAGGTTGGGCAGCGGGGCGAAGATGGCCGAGCGCGCGCCGACGACGATGCGGACCTCGCCGCGCTGGGCCCTGCGCCATTCGTCGTAGCGCTCGCCTGGGCTGAGTCCGCTATGGAGCACGGCGATTTGGGTCTCGAAACGGGCCAAGAAGCGGCCGACGGTCTGCGGCGTGAGCGAGATTTCGGGCACGAGGACGATGGCGTCTTTGCCTTTGTCGAGTGTGCGTTCGATGGCCTGGAGATAGACCTCGGTCTTGCCCGAGCCCGTAATGCCTCGGAGCAAGAAGGTTTGGAAGGTTTCCGCATCGATCGCGGCATTCATCGCGTCGAAGGCGCGCTTCTGCTCTTCATTAAGTGCGTGCTTTTCGCGCGCGCGCTCGTCGATGTTGAAAAGCGGAACGCGGTAGGCCTCGCGTTTCTCGCGGCGGATCAGCTCTTTTTCTTCGAGGGCACGGACCGTTGCGGTGGTGGCGTTGTGTTTTTGGCAAAGCTCCCTAATGGGGCGCTCGGGCTCGTTGCGCAGCAGGTCGAGATAGATCGCTGCCTGCTTCGGGGCACGTCGCTGAAGCGCGATCTGCGCTTCGATCGACAGGATCGCGGCCTCATTCAGAAGCGCCCAGGTCTCCATGCGCGCGCTGACGGCCGCGGGCGCGGCGACGCGCTCGGCCAGGAGGATTCCCCGCCGTTCCAGGGACAGAAGGTCGCGGGACACGGCGCCCTGCCCGACTTCCTTCTCGATCCGGTTTTCCTCGAGCGGACCAGAACGATGCAGGGCGGCCACGATTTTCCGCTGGCTCTCGCTGAAGCGTCCCGACGTGAGCCGATCGTGCAGAAGCGTGTAGCGCTTGCTCGCGCGCTGATGTATTCCGGCCGGCACGGCGCATTGGCGCGCTTCGCCCCGCGAACAGCAGTAGTAGTCGGCCACCCACGTACATAGTTCGATCATCTCCCCCGACACAACAGGCTCGGAATCGGGCAGTTCGAGCAACTCGCGGACATTTTCAACGTCCGTGGTCTCGTCAAGGCCGACGATGTAGCCCGTATCCATGCGTTTCTTGAATGGCACGACGGCGCGCATGCCGACGGCGGCGCGGCCGCGAAGATCTGAAGGCACCGAATACGTGAATGGGTGATCGACGGGGACCGGCAGCGCTACGTGCGCAAAGAGACTGGCCGGCATGGTCTATTCTCGAAGTTCAGCGTCCCAATAGGCGGCGTCGAGGAAGCGCTGCCAACTGGTTATTTTGCTCGTGGGCATGCGCGCGCCAAGCGTCGGAAGCCAATGCGGCTTAACGGGCCTCCGGATGAGTGGCATTCCCGCCTCCTTCGGCGTGCGGTTGCCTTTCCTCACGTTGCACTTAACGCAGGCCAACACGAGATTCCCCCAGCTGTCGTGGCCCCCCTTAGACCGCGGGACGACATGGTCGATGGTCAGATCGGATTTTGCGAACCTGGCGCCGCAGTACTGGCAAGTGTTCTTGTCTCGCTCGAAAATATCTCTTTTCGAAACCCGGACTACCTTGTGGAAGAAGCCGTTGAAGCCGTTGAGCAAGATGACCTCGGGGACGCGGACCTTGAGCGAGGGGGTGTGGAGAAAGCGGCCTTCGGAGCGGATCTTGGACAACTCGCACCAGTTTTCGAAATCGTAGAGCGAGTAGTCGTCGGGATGCACGGCACGGGCCAGATCCTGGTAGAGCAACGCGATCGCGCGGCGGACCGGCGCGACATTCACCGCCACCCAGGATTTGTTGAGTACGAGTACCTGTCCGTCTACCATGATCTTCTGCTCGTCCCGCTGGTTGATTCATCTTCCAGGAGGCATGCACACGCGCCCATCGTACTTAGTGCCCAAGTATAGGTGGCGCATGCGCATGATTCAACAGGATTCTGTAAGGCGCCGCGCATGGCCCAGCACACGAATCTCTCCGAAGCGTCATCAACGGCGGGCCACTGGGGCGCTGGAGTGGGTTAATGGGCGTTCCGGGCCGCAATTTGTGCAGCTTTCTGCCTATTCTGGGGTCTATTGAAGGATTGAGGCCCAAGGGCAGGGCGCGTTGGCCTTCACTCAGCCTGCTGGTCCCGTCTTCTTTGAGGCGAGCGAACTTCGGCTGAGACGCTTCACCTGCAGATGTGAGCCCTGCCGCGCGATTCGCGTGTTCGTTCTAGCCCTCTTGCGGCCGGAACTCGATGATGCCGCCCGCCTCGGTCTCAAGTTGGACGCGGTCGTCCGCGGCGTGCGGTCTTTTCGCGCCGATCTAGTGATGGTCGTACCAGATGGGAGATGTGTATGCGCGTTCCTGAATGGTCTTGGCAAGTCCTTCCGGATGCGGAATTCCCAACTCCTTGGCGTCGAACATGCTCCAGCGCGGCGTGGGAATCTCAAGAACGCGCACGTAGTAGAACGCGTTCTGTTTGGGATCGAAATCAGGATCGCTCCATGTACCTTTCAGCTGGACCGCGCCAATCGAGTTTGAGTACTCAAGCGTTTCGAGGTCGACGGTGTTCCCTATCGGCGGAAGTTTGCCCGTCTCAGAATCCAAGGCGCGATTCCCCGACCAGACACAGTCATAGACGCGTTCATGGCTCACGCCGTTGTCCGACCATCCTTTCACAATCTGGACCCTATCGAGATTCGCGCCTTCGACGTCCTTCATCGCCCAGACCGCGAAGGTGGGCACGCCCGAGCCATCCGAGGCCTTCAGGACCCCACCCATGGCCACGCCATCGCCGTACGCCGCTTCAACCCACCCGTTCTCGCCGGGTTTCACGCCTCCCATATCGAATCCACCAAAGAAACGCACCTGAATCCGGGGTCCCGTCGTTCCCCAAGTCTCCTTCCGCCTGAGGGCCTCATAGATGCCGTCACGCGTGTTCTCTTTCGCCCAGACGCCCGCGAGGCCTGACGCGCTAAAGTGGCGAAAACGCATGGTCGACGGCCGCATCACCAACCTGCGCTCAGGCGACCCGTCGCGAGAGCCTATCTTGCCTGAAAACTTGTTCTCCTCTATCGGGACTATGCCCGTGTGGCTGTCGGTCGCGGCGATGAGACCGAAGCGATAGGGGTTGAACCCTTCCTGGTCCTGAAACTCGAGTCCGGTCCGATAGGCGTCGCGCACATAACTTCCTTTGAAGTTCGTCACGGGCACATTTACGGCCACGTAAAGTTCGAGCAGCTCGAAATCCGAGAACTCGTCGTTCGGACTCAGCGCGGGGTGGGTCTCGGATGTTCCTTTGACCTGCGTGACTTCCACCAGGGGCTCGTTCCTGTTCCGGCTATCGGCATACGCGGCCGTGAACGGCTTGTCGAAACTGTCCTCGCGTTCGAACATGCGCCCGTCGGAGAGATTCGCATTGTGGGGAATGGCCAGGGCCTCATGACCATCTTCGCGTATTTGGTCCATCCACGCCCACAGGTCTTCGGGCCTGTCCGAATCGATCCTTGTGAAGAGCGGTGGCGCCGTGTCCCCCTTGAAGATGACGTTGCGATGCAGGTTCTGGCGGTCCGGAGTACTGGTCCATTCGTAGGCAATGAGCGTGGTGAACGTGCCTGGGTCGTTATGCCGGTTCGCGGAGGCGATGATCTCGTCCCAAGCAGCCTGGGACACTTCGGGGGACTTCAGGCCCTGAGCGGACTGTCCCGCTCGTGACGCGCCGACCATATCGGCAAAGGCCGAGGCCAATATGTCGGGGTCGGGGCTATTGACCTTCTCGGCTATCGGCAGTTTGGAGAGCCGATGGGAGGGATCGGCCATCTTCTTGAACACGCCCAGGTAGAACCCATGATCGGTGACGGCCATGAAATCCAGAGGACGTGATAACTGGTAGGTCTTGCCCAGGGGGTGTTTCAGCGGCTTGCCTTTCGCGAATTCGTAGGCCTCGTCGGGGGTCGCGCGTGTGTTGAAGAGATAGGCGTCAAACGAAAACTGCGTATGCATGTGCAATTCACCAAAAAGCGCTTTGCGGTCTTCGCCGTCAGCCTGTTGCGTCAGCATCGATGCGCTCAAGACTGCAACAAATAATGCGGCCGAGTTGACTGAATGAATCTTCATCTTAGGCCCCTCTACGTTTCGATTCGGCTTGGGTTTCGATGAAAGGTACGAAGAGCGCTACAATACCATACTCAGAGCGGCCCGATGGTAGCATTTGCCGGCAGTGCCTGGATCGGGATTTGGTCAGGCGCTATTCGTGGCGCAAGGCGGCGATGGGATCGAGGTTGGCCGCGCGCACGGCCGGATAGAGGCCGAAAACGATGCCGACGGCGATGCTGATGCCTGCCGAGAGTATGAGGCTGGTCGCCGTCACCACAGTCGGCATTCCCGCAAAGTAGGTGACCGTCCAGGGAATCGATATCCCGATTCCAATGCCAATCAGTCCGCCAACTACCGAAAGAACTACGGTCTCGATCAGGAACTGGAGGATGATCTCTTTGCGTTTTGCTCCAATGGCGCGGCGGACGCCAATCTCGCGCGTACGCTCCGTAACGGACGCCAGCATGATGTTCATGATGCCAATGCCGCCGACCAGCAGACTGATCGCCGCAATGGAACCCAGCACGATGTTGAAGGTGCGTTTCGTGGCCTCGGCCTGCCGGAGCAAGGTCAGGGGAACGCTCAACCGGTAGTCTTCCTTCTTGTGAAACCGTTTCA
>SDBV01010071.1_pt1 | contig 12452 bp, 11 predicted proteins | sample 2277081 | NCBI WGS metagenome assembly SDBV01 (sample SAMN10402039, study PRJNA504765) | marine sediment metagenome | isolation source: marine sediment core GS10_PC15, 223 cmbsf | place: Arctic Ocean: Southern Knipovich Ridge | collected 2010 | reverse complement strand
CCGCGGAGAGATGCTCTTCAACGACGCCACGATCTGCTTCCAGCATTGGCACAGTTGCGGAAGCTGCCATCCGGATGCCCGGGTAGACGCCCTGAACTGGGATCTGATGAACGACGGGCTGGGCAACCCCAAGAACGTCAGGAGCATGCTGCTGGCCCACAAGACGCCACCGGCCATGTCCACGGGCATTCGGGCGAATGCGGAGGCCGGGGTACGTGCGGGCATCACGCACATTCTCATGGCCGTCCGCCCGGAAGAAGAAGCCGAAGCGATCGACGAGTACCTCAAGTCGCTCAAACCGGTCCCCAGCCCGTACCTGGTCGACGGCAAGCTCAGCCCGGCGGCCGAGCGCGGCAAGAAGCTGTTCTTTGATGAGAAAGTGGGCTGCGCCAAGTGTCATCCGGCCAAACCGGATCAAGACCCCCTGTACACGGACTTCCTTGTCCGCGACGTGGGCAGCCGCGGCCAGTATGACCGCCAGGACCAGGACAACTTCGACACCCCCACCCTGATCGAGTGCTGGCGGACTGCCCCCTACATGCACGACGGCCACTACACCACCGTGAAGGATCTGCTGACGAAGGGCAAGCACGGCAAGAAGGGAGGCGGCGACGTAGACAAGCTCAGCGAGAAGCAGATCGACGACCTGGTGGAGTTTGTGCTGTCGCTGTAGTGCGATCCTGCACGAGCTTCGATACTTCCGAAAACCAATTGCCCCCGGCCTGTGGCCGGGGGTTCTTTTTGACCGTTGGTCGGTTGCTGTCCGGAGCCAGGCTGTGGCGTCGGCCCGGAGAATCGGCTATCATTGCCCTGTCTTCGCGATACCTCGACCCGTTTACCGGAGGTGCGATCTGATGTCACGGTTTCTCCCTCGACTCTGCTGGATCATGTCGTTGACAGTCTTCGCCGCGGTTGGCCGTCCGGGTCTGGCCGACGAGCCCTTCGACTACTTTCGCAACTCCTTCAGCGTGATCGGGCTGAAGGACTATCTGCGCGGCACGCGGATTACGCCGGAGAACCAACTCCAGTTAGCCGACAAGCGCGTAGTGCGGCTGCGCTTCGGACGTCAGTTAACCTTGCTGGGCCACGAGCAGACCAAGACGCTGCTGGCAGGCTGGATGCCCGTCGTTCTGTTGACCGCCGATGACGGACCGGTCCGCTACGAGTTTACGCTCTGGACTACTCCTTTGCCCAACGTCAAGGATTGGCAAAAGGCGTTCGACTGGCCCACCGAGGGAGAGAACTTCTTGAACTGGATCACGGTCAAGGCAACCAACACGGGGCAGGCACAGGCCGAGGCCAAGGTGAAAATCGAGCAGAGCGGTCCGTCCACTTCTACGGAAGGTGCATTCGCCTGGTCGTTGGCTCCCGGACGGAGCGCCCAGGGAGTCGTGCGGATCCCTTTCTCGGCGATAAGCGACACTTCGACCTTCGCCGATGCCGACCCCAAGGTGTGGCTGAAGCGGACGGTTGACTACTGGGGGGGCGTGTTGGCCAAGGCCGCTCGGATCGAGGTGCCCTGCCGCAAGGCGACCGAGGCCCTGCGGGCTGCGCACGTCTGCCAACTGATCGCCAGCGACCACGGCAAGCTGCATGCGGGTGAAAGTTTCTACGACGAGTTTTACATCCGCGACGCGGCCTATCAGGTGATGGAGCTGGAAGAGGCCGGCCTGATGGACGCGGCCCGAAAGGCCCTGGAATTCTATCTCACCGGGCAACGGCCGGACGGCCGGTTCGAGACGCAGAAGAACCAGTTCGACGCCAACGGCCAAGCCGTCTGGACCCTCTGGCAGTTCTACAAGATCACCGGCGACCGGCCCTGGCTCGAGCGAGTCTACCCCCAGATGCGCCGGGCCGTGGACTGGGCGATGAAGGCCCGGCGAGAGGCACCGGCCGACTCGCCGTTTGCGGGTGTGTTGCCGGTCGCCCCGGCCGACGGAGAATCCCTTTGGGACGCCAAGCACCACATCGTGGGTTACGACGTCTGGAATCTCCGCGGCCTGTGGTGCACCGCCGACGCTGCCCGCGCGCTGGGCAAAACCGACGAGGCCAAGGAGCTGTCGGGCGAACTGAAGCTCTACCGGGCGGACTTCGACGCAGCCTGGAGACGGACCGGCCTGGAACACTTCCCGCCGAGCTGGGAGAAGGCCGGCACCCACTGGGGCAACACCGAAACCCTCTGGCCCACCGAGGTCTTCGCGCCCGACGACCCGCGGGTGGCCGCGCTGATTGAGGAAGTCCGCCGAAACCACGGCGGCGGATACGTCGAGGGGACCATTCGCTGGCTGGGCCACAAGGACGCCATCCACCCTTACATGGGCGCCTACACTGCCATGGCCTCGCTGATCCGCGGTGAGCACGAGCAGACAGTCGAGGACTTCTACTGGTACCTGCTCCACTCGACCGCCACCCACGCCTTCCCGGAAGGCATCTTCTACAAACGCCGATCCGCCTGGAGCAACACCATCCCCCATCCCACCGGTGCGTCGAACTACGCCCTTTTGCTGCGGCACATGCTGTTGCACGAACAGGGCGACGAGTTGCACCTGCTGGCGGCCGTGCCCGACTGGTGGCTGGGTGAAGGCAAACAGATCCGCATCGAACGGGCGCCTACGCACTTCGGTCCGATGAGTCTTACGGTCCGCGGCACTGCCTCGGGGGTGCAGGTCGGGTTCGACCCGCCCAAGCGGCGGCGGCCGAAGCGGATCGTGCTGCACTTGCCGAAGTCGCGGCCGCTGGTCGGTTCACTCGCGGGCGTGGAAGTCGCCGTACGAAGCGATCAGAAGCGGCGCTGGGACTTTCCCGCCGTGGTCGAGCAATACACGCAACAGGCCGCAACACTGGAGAAATGATGCCCCAGGGCCGTCGCTGGCAGTTTTTCAGCCGGCCGCTGCAGCAGCAGGCCGAGAACCAGTCGGGGCCTCCCATCGGTGGGACGCGAAGCCGCCCCACCGAATGGGCGGTGGCCGACGGGAAGTCCGTCGACTGGCAGGTGATCGTCGTGCTGTTGACCACGGCGGTGTCGCTTACGGTGCAAGAGTATATCTTTCCGTCCAGTAACCTGGACGCGATGCTCCTCGCCGTGGAGCGGATCGGCCCTGGAGGGTTGCTCGACGGACTCTGTGCAGCGGGCCGGTCGCCGGAGAATCGGGCGCTGGCCGGGCTGATATTCTGGGTAGTAGGATCGTGGATCACGTATCTGGTCATCCCGGTGATAGCGATCAAGCTGGTTCTTCGCGGGCGAGTGCGCGATTACGGCCTGAGAGTGAGGGGGATCTTCAGCAGCAGTTGGATTTACCTGTTCTTTTTTGGTGCCCTGGCGCCCTGGCTGCTGTTCTTCTCGCGCACGCCGAGCTTCCAGGCGCAATATCCGTTCTACGGCCTGCAAGCCGGCGAACCGCTGTGGCCGCGGTTTTGGGTCTGGGAGCTGTTCTATGCGACGCAATTCTTTTGCCTCGAGTTTTTCTTCCGGGGCTTTATTCTGTACGGAACTCGCCACCGCTTCGGGGCCTATTCGATTTTCGTGATGACGGTACCTTACTGCATGATCCACTTCGGCAAACCGATGCCGGAAACCTTCAGCGCAATCGGGGCCGGCATCGTGCTGGGATTCATGAGCCTGAAAACCGGGTCCATCTGGCCCGGCGCGGTGCTCCACGTCGCCGTGGCGCTGTCGATGGACCTGCTGGCGCTCTGGAACAAGGGGCTGCTGTTCTGACAAACGAAGGAGATCCCGCCCATGATCCTCGAAAGAACGCTTCCACCTCGACCCGGTCGATCCTCGTGGGCCGCCGCGGCGATCTGTATCGTCGTCCTCGGCGGAACCGGCCTCCCGCGGGTGAGGGCTGCGGGGGCCGGCACGGCCGAAGAGTTGATCCTACAGGCCGGCAATGCCGACGACGATACAACTCGCCTGGAGATCCTGAAGAAGCTGCGAGACACGCGCGGCCTTGATCCGAAACTGAAGGCCGACGTGGACCAGATGGTCGCGGCGGTCCGGCAATGGATCGGCTCGAAGCAACTGCCCTATTTCGGCGGGCAGATCAGCCGCACGCTCGACTTCGATTTTGGGATTGGAGACGACTCACCGCTGTATCCGCTGACCTGCCTCTATCGTGGCCGGATGCTCACTTGGGTGACGCTGGAAAGCGGCGGCATCATCCGCAACGAGCAGCGGCGCCGGCAATTCCTGGACAAGGCCGTGGCCAACTTCAAGATCGCCCGGGCCGCCTTTCCCGAAAACCGGGTCGTGCGGATGTATCTCGGCCAGCCGATCCCCTGGCGAAAAGAGTACCCGGCCGTCGAGGGCGCGCCGCAGTGGGCCGCGTTGCAGCGCGAGAACCTCGAGCGGCTGGCCGACGTCATCCACTGGTGGATCGATCATCGCATGCAGCCCGACGGCCAGTACGGCGGCGGATGGGGCGACGACTGCGAGATGTGGCGCTGGTGGGTGCCCGTGCTGATCGCCTTCGAGGATCCCAAGATCGCCACCGCCCAGGCCCGCTTCTCCGACGCCCTGATGAACCAGCCGCACATGCAGGCCGGCTACACCTCCCGAATGTCCGACGTCGAACATACCGCCGAGGATTCCGCCGACGTGATCACCCCCATGATGCACCTCGATCCGGACAATCCGCTCTGGAAGAATCGGGCCTTGCGGATCACACAACTGATGGAGAAACTCTGGACCGGCAGAAACCGCCGCGGCAAGCTGCAGTTCAAGAGCACCTATTTCACCGCGGACAGGATCGACCAGAGTCCCCAGCGGGCCTGCGACACGGTCTATCACCCCCGGGTCGTCCAGCCGGCGCTGCTCTACTGGCAGCGGACCGGGGACAAAAGGCTGGGGGCCCTCTTTGCCGCCTGGATGGATACTTGGGTGGAGGCCACGGCTCGCGCCCAGCGCGGCAAACCGGCAGGCATCATCCCCTCGGCAATTCACTGGCCGGAGGGAGCCATCGGCGGGCTGGGCCACGACTGGTGGGACCCCAGGAATCACGGGGAGACGACGCTTTACGAGTGGCCCAGCGCCGCCGGCATGATGTGCAATACACTGTTGCTCACCTGGCACATGACCGGCCAGCAGAAGTATCTCGAGCCGCTTCGATCGATGGCGAGGATCCGGCTGAGGTGGCTCGAGGCTCCTTCTCGGCGGTCTCCGACCCCGGGCACCGAGGCGTGGTGTGCCCAGAAGCTGGGGTTCCTTTCCGCCACGCTGGCCAAGTACAGGCTGATCAGCGGCAGCAGCGAGTTCGACGATCTGCTCGCCAGGGATCACCGCGCCTACATGGTCTCGGGCTCGCCGGGCGATCGGGCTCCGTTGGCCGCGGCCCTGCGAGATAGCGCCGAGGCGCTGCGGGTCAACTTCGAGGGCTATACCAGCGAGGTCCGCTACACCGATCGCGTGCTCCGCTTCCCAGCGCTGTTCGGCAGGAACATGATGTTTGCGGAAGCCACGGCGTCGATCAAGACGCCCAACCCGTCGCTGCTCTACTCCAGCGCCACGGGCGACCCGGGCGATTGTGGCTACTTCCCCCTGAATGCAGTCCGCTGGCTGACCCCCCCGCGCCAGATCGCCGCTCTGGTCACGACTACCGGTCGCGACGGCTTCTCCGCGGAGTTGTTTCACTTTGGGCGACAGCGGCGTGCCATGTCGGCCGAGTTGTACTTGCTCGCGCCGGGCCGCTACAAGTTCGAGCTTTTCCACAAGGGCGCCGACTCAACCGTCAAGCCCAAGCCGCTTTCGGTCGTCGGTCCCAGGACCCGCGTGAACTTCACGTTGCCGGCCAGAAAACTCTGCGTCCTGCGGATCTTGCGCGACGAGTAGCCGCGGCGCCGAGCCGAAGAGGATGCTCCGGATTGAGTACGTCTAAAGACTGTAGGCCGGCGGATTCACCGGGTTGCCCGGAATGGGCGGAGTTCTCGGCCGATTCTTGACCGGCGTTCCCGCCGGCGTCTTGGCCGGAGCTGGCTGAGAAGCCTTCTTTTGGGGACCCGCCGCGGGCCCACCTCCCGTGGCCCCTCCTCGCGGCTGACACCCGGCAAACATCAACGCCCCGCCCAGCAGGACCAAGCACGTCAACAGCCGCTTCATCGCTCTGACTCCTTCAACAACGGGCCATCACGGGTGGCTCATGGCTTGGGATTCTATCGACCCGGCGGCGGCGAATCAATGCTCAAACTTCGGCGGCCGCGGAGTGCGTGGACTGTGGCTAAATCGACACGGTGGCGCCATCCTGTTGACTACACAATCGAGCCGCCTGTGTGCCTTCTGGGATTGGGTGCTCTCCCTAAGGTGCTGCGTGTCAACATGTTATGGATCTGTAGTCCTGTCCGGCCCGGAAAGTGCATGCATACTAGCGTTTGGCGGAGAGAGGCCGTTTCGTTACCCAGGCACTGGATCGTCTTGATTCCCTCAAATGTGGAAAAGGAGAACATTATGCGACGCGCAGCACTGACGCTGGCGGCACTTGCAGTCATCACCCTGGCAGCCGGCACCGCCCTGGCCGGACACGGGCATCGCGGGTACTGCGGCGGCCCTTACGGCGGGTACGGTAGCTACGGCAGCTACGGTGGCTACGGATACGGCTACTCTTATGGTTCTGGTGCGTACGGGTACGGCTACCGCTCGAATTCCTTCTCCGATTCGGTCAGAAGGGTCCAGGAGAAGTATTCCACCTATCGGTACAACGCCCATCCGAGATCCTCCGACAAGAGGATCCCGTACCGGTACCAATACCGGGGCTGGTGACCCGACCGGTCACGGCACGATCGCGGTTCTCGGATGCGGCAAGGCCCGGCACCTCCGCTACGGGCGCTTGCGCTGCTGCTGTTTTTGCTGCTGGGCCTTCTCGATCTTGGCCCAGGAGTCGCGCAGCGACACCGTCCGATTCAGTACCAGAGCTTCCTTGGAAGAGAGCGGATCGACGCAGAAATAGCCCTGCCGCTCGAGTTGGTATCGACTCCCCGGTGCTGCCCCCGCCAGGCTGGGTTCGACCCGACAGCCGGTCAACGTCTCCAGCGAGTTGGGGTTCAGATTGGCCGTCAGGTCGGAACCCTCCCCGACATCCTCAGGGTCCTCTTTAGTGAAGGGGTGATCGTACAGCCGCACTTCGGCCTCCAGGGCGTGGGCGGCCGAGACCCAGTGGATCGTGCCCTTCACCTTGCGGGCCGCTTGGGGTGAGCCGCTCTTCGTCTGGGGGTCATAGGTGCAGTGCAGCTCGATCACCTCGCCGGTCTGCTGGTCCTTGACCACGTCGATGCACTTGACGATGTAGGCGTATCGCAGCCGTACCTCGCGGCCGGGGGCCAGGCGGAAGTATTTCTTCGGCGGGTCCTGGCGAAAGTCCTCGCGCTCGATGTACAGCACGCGCGAGAACGGAACCTTGCGGGTTCCCATGGTGGCGTCTTCCGGATTGTTTACCGCGTCCAACTCCTCGACCTGGTCCTCCGGGTAGTTGTCGATCACCACCCTCAGCGGGCGCAACACTCCCATCACCCGCGCCGCCCGGCAGTTGAGGTCTTCGCGCAGACAGTGCTCCAGCAGCCGAATGTCGATCACGCTGTTGAACTTGGCCACGCCGATCCGTTCGCAAAAGTTGCGAATCGACTCCGGCGTATAACCCCGGCGCCGCAGGCCCGAGATAGTCGGCATCCGGGGGTCGTCCCAGCCGGCCACGTGCCCCTGCTCGACGAGTTGCAACAGCTTGCGCTTGCTCATCAGGGTGTAGGTCAAATTCAGCCGGGCGAACTCGATCTGCTGGGGATGGTAGACGCCCAGCGCGTCGAGAAACCAGTCGTACAACGGGCGATGGTTCTCGAATTCCAGCGTGCAGATCGAGTGGGTGATCCCCTCGATGGAATCTTCCAGGCCGTGGGCCCAGTCGTACATCGGATAGATGCACCAGTCGGCTGCGGTGCGGTGATGCGGCGTGTGGAGGATGCGGTAAATGACCGGATCGCGCATGTTGAGGTTGGGATGGGCCATGTCGATCTTCGCCCGCAGGGTCCGCGAGCCGTCGGGAAACTCGCCGGAGCGCATCCGCTGGAAGAGATCCAGATTCTCCTCGACCGGGCGGCCACGAAACGGGCTGTCCTTGCCCGGCCCGGTCAAGGTGCCGCGGTACTGGCGGGTCTGCCCCGCGTCGAGGTCGCAGACGTACGCCTTGCCGGCGGTGATCAACTGCACGGCCCAGCCACACATCTGCTCGAAGTAGTCTGAAGCGTAGCACTCGCGATCCCCCCAATCGAACCCCAGCCAGCGTACGTCCTGCTTGATCGACTCGACGTACTCTTCTTCCTCCTTGGTCGGGTTCGTATCGTCGAACCGCAGATTGCACTTCCCGCCGAACTCGTTGGCGATGCCGAAGTTCAAACAGATCGACTTGGCATGTCCAATGTGCAGATACCCATTAGGCTCCGGGGGAAACCGGGTACACACCCGCCCGTCCCACTTGCCAGTTTTCAGGTCGTCAGCCACGATTTCGCGGATGAAATCTAGAGAACGGGTTGAATCGTCCGTGGTCATGCTCTTGACTCCATCACCTACTCCTATCAGACCAGAGCATCCATCTCAACACGGGCCACTTCGAAGCCGGCGGCCCTTACCTGTGCCGTTGCTGAGCGAATGGCGGCCTCCAGGGACTCGGCCTCACGGTCGAAGGCGATATGTGTCACGCCATCTCGCGTTACCACCGTCCCGTCGTCACACCCGGCTTCGAAGAGGACCTCGCAATCCTTGTCGGACAGACTGGGCTCTTCCAGGATAAGGACAAACTCGTATCTGGTCATCAGTTTGGCAGATGGTTCGCGCAATTGGTCTCTGCTGGCTTATAGCGTCTCTACGTCCCTCTCGACAATCAGAATCTCCTCCTGGCTGAATTCCCTCTTGAGGTCCTCCTTGAGGTGCGACAGGAATCGGCGGGCATCGGGGGCGTCGGCTGCCAGGATGCGAAAGATGACGATCTCATCGCGGTAGGTGACGCCCCCCATCCGCCAGAAGCCCTCGTTTGCCTGCGGAAAGAACGTGAGGTCAAACTGATTCAGCAGATGCTTTTTCAGTTCCAATAGCTTCTCGGCTTCGACGGGAGAACCGTCGTTGTAATACAAGGGCACGAAAAGGTCATATTCTTTCACCGGACCCTACCCCCTCGAAACCGGAAGTGGCAGCCTCCCTGCCGAGTTCCGTAAAGCGCACTCCCTTCTCGCGTAGTCTGCGGGCGGCGTCCGCGGTGAGCACGTAGGTTCCGTTTTGCAGCATCATTCCGGGTGAGTGCCGCAGTAGAATCGGTAATGCCTTTAGCTCTTCGTCTTGCGACATTTGGATGACGACTCTCATGGGCTTTCTCCTCCGATCAGGAGATCGCCTGCTAATCGTGCAACTTTTGGGAGAATCAACATAGGGCCTCCGTTTCGGGCAGCAGTTTCATCGCACGTACTCTTCGAAGTCGTCCAGATGCCCATTATCGTCCTCAAGGATCGTCAGCTTACCGACGGCACTGCCGGGCTGGCGAGGCGACTTTTCAATCGTCAGCGGCTCAATCCGTTCGTGGCCAACGTGCCGCCGGGCGTAGACCAGGCACGCCTGCACGTCTTCCGGCTCGAGCCAGGGATATCCTTCGAGGATGGTTTCGGGCCTGTCGCCCGCGGCCAACATGCCCAGCACGTGTTCCACCGCCAGGCGCCGGCCTCGAATGATAGGCTTTCCGCCGAAGATCTTCGGGTTGACGGTAATACGCTCAAGTAGCTGATTCTCGTCCATTGGATTCTCCGAGCCGTACGCGGTTGCGTCGCGTTTCCCTATTATACACGGTCGGCAAGGGATTCTACCACCAGGATCCGACTAAAGCCGCTCCAACGCCCGGTCGATCCGGGCAAGGCAGCTCTGGCGGCCGAGGATGGCCAGCGTCTCGAAGAGCCCAAAGCCTATCGTCTTGCCGGTTACGGCCGCGCGGACCGCGTGAATGATCTGGCCGATCTTGATCTGCTCCGACTCGACAAACTCGTGCATCAAGTGCTCCAGGGCGGCGGCCTCGAACGGTTCGGCCGCCGCCAGCCGGTCGCGGAACTTGCGCAGCAGTTCGGCCGCGTCGTCGAGCTTGCGGATGCGTTTCTCGAAGGCCTTCTCGTCGTACGGGAATTGGTCGTCGGGGAGGAACAGTTCGGGGTAATCCAGGATATCGCCGGCCACCTTGATCCGGTCGCCGGCCGCTTCGAGGATTTGCGCCAGCTTCGTCTTCACGTCGTCGGGCACGGGATCGGCCACCAGGCGGGCCTTCTGTAGGTAGGGCAGGACCATGGCCGTCTTCTGCTGGATCGGCAGGTCCTGCATGTGGCGATCCTGGAAGGCCCAGAGTTTCTGCGGATCAAAGCTGGCCGGGGCCTTGTTGATCCGATCGAGTGAGAAGCTCTCGACCAACTGCTGCCGAGTAAAATGTTCGGTGCTGTCGTCCAGCGACCAGCCCAGCAGGGCCAGGTAGTTGATGATTGCCTCGGGCAGGTAGCCCACCTGGCGGTAGAAATCGATAATCACCGGATTGAATACCTCGGGCGAGGTCTCCAGTCCGATGGCCTGGGCGATCTTTTGCCCGTGCTCCACCCGCCGGGCGAAGTCGCGGTTCTTCAGATACTTCTTCAGCTTCCGCTTGCTGAGCTTCCTCTTGCTGCCCGGCTCGGCCACGTAGGGCAGGTGGGCGTACTGGGGCAGTTCGTAGCCCAGCGACCGGGCGATGAAGACCTGCCGCGGCGTGTTCGAGAGGTGCTCTTCGGCCCGGATTACGTGGGTGATCTTCATCTCGTGATCGTCGACCACGCTGGCCAGGTGGTACAGACACGACCCGTCCGCCCGCTGAATCACGTGGTCCTGCTCCCGGGCCCACTCGAATTCGACCCGGCCGCGGACCAGGTCGTCGATCGCCAGGGTGCCTTCCCGGGGCATTTTGAGCCGCACCACGGCCTGGCGGCCTTGGGCCTCGAATCGGGCCCGATCTTCCGACGTCTCGGCCATAAAGCGGCGGCTGTAGACGAAGGACCGCTTCTGGCTCAGGGCGGCCTCGCGCTCGGCCTGGATCTCTTCGGTGGTGGCATAGTCGCGATAGGCCGTCCCGGCGGCAAGGAGCTTCTCGGCCGCGGCCCGGTGGTTCTCTGCCCGCTGCGACTGGTAATACGGCCCGTACGGCCCGCCCACCTCCGGGCCTTCGTCCCAGTCGATCCCCAGCCAGCGGAGTCCTTCGAGGATCGGCTGGAGGGCCTCTTCGACGTTCCGCTGGCGGTCGGTGTCGTCGATCCGGAGGATGAACTTGCCCTGGTTGCGGCGGGCGAAGAGCCAGCAGAACAGGGCCGTGCGTACCCCGCCGATGTGGAGATAACCGGTGGGACTGGGAGCGAAACGCGTGCGGACGGTCATGGTGAGAATGCAGAATGACGAAGGCAGAATGAGGGATGAAGAGTCAATACTCGGTGCGCTGCGGACGGTCAGGCCGGCGTGACCCGGCGGAACTCTATTCATACTTCATAATTCATAATTCATCGTTTTGCAATCCGTCTACCAGCCGCCGTGTTGTTTGCGCTCGCGCTGTACCCGCTCTTTCAGCAGCCGCTTGCGCAGGGCCTTCTTCTCTTGTTTGGTGAGTTTGCGGCCGACGGGGCTGGGGACCGGCTCCGCTTCGAGGGTGCGGGCGCGGCGTTTCAGGACCGGGCGGGGGGTGGCGTGCGCGGAATCGACCGTCACCCAATCCCGAGCCTCCGAAGAGGCTTCCTCCAGGTCGTGCTCGTCTTCCAACTCGTCGTGCTTCGGCTCGCGCCCCGGCAGCAGGCCCTGGGCGTCGAGGATCACGTACCGGACGTGGAGTCCCATGGCCAGCAGCAGAAACAGGTTGCCGACCATCTCGGCCCCTTCTTCGATCATCACGGCCCGAGTCAGCCCGTCGCCGGCCACCTGGGTCGCCACGGCCAGGCTGTAACAACCGGCCGTGGTCAGCAGCGCCAGGGTCGAGAGCTTGCACTGGCGCATATCGACCAGCAGCCGGGAACCGACCGCGCCGAGCAGAAAGAAATAGGGGACCACCCACCAGATCGAGCCGTCGCCGTAGATCTTGGTGCCTGTAACGTGGGTCATCATCCCCATAAAGCCCTCGTGCAGGCTGGAGGTCTCGTCGATGCTCATCATCGTCCAGCACAGGGCCGCCCAGAGCCAGACGCGATAGTTTCCCCGGTAGTCGTCCGTCTTGTGGCGGCGGATGGTGTAGACCAGCACCGCGGCCAAGGTGGCCAGCATCAGGACTGCCGAGGAGAACCAAACGGCCAGACTGCCTTCTCCGTCGAGGTCGAAGGCGGCCACGGTGCCGTCGGTGGTGAGTCGATTCAGCGCGGGCGTGGAGGTCCAGGCGTAGAGGGCCTCCAGTCCGGCCACCAGGGCCAGCCCCAACAGCAGCAGCAGCCCAAAGGTGGCCAGC
>SDBV01010070.1_pt1 | contig 12452 bp, 9 predicted proteins | sample 2277081 | NCBI WGS metagenome assembly SDBV01 (sample SAMN10402039, study PRJNA504765) | marine sediment metagenome | isolation source: marine sediment core GS10_PC15, 223 cmbsf | place: Arctic Ocean: Southern Knipovich Ridge | collected 2010 | reverse complement strand
TGATCATTCCAAAGGTGAGTATCTCCTCTCCCTGTGTGCGGGTTCTCCTGGCCACTGAATGTACCCTGGCCACCAGCTCCGAGAGGTGAAATGGCTTTACCAGGTAATCATCCGCACCAACTTCAAGTCCCCGAACCCTTTGTTCAATGGTGTTACGCGCCGATATGATAATGATTCCCGACCGGTCGTGGTTCTCCCTCGCTATTTTCACCAGGTCCAGTCCATCCCCATCGGGAAGATTCAAATCGATGAGTAAGCAGATATAATCATGCTTATCCATGGAACAGATCGCAGCATGGTAATCTGCTGCCTGTTCACATCTGAATCCTTCCATTTCAAGGTATGATACCATGGACTCCATGAGCGAAGCCTCATCTTCCACTATCAGTATTTGCATGGATCAGATTTTAGGACAAAGTAAGTAAAAAAGAGGGGGATCGCCCTAAATTGAGCCAATGGTGCTAAAGCGCATATGGCAATAAAGCCAGCCCACAACAAAAAATGGCTATTTTTAAGCATCTAAACTAAAGGGCATCTCAAAAACCAACGGGTATGAAAAGCAAGCTCCTGATCCTCGGTGTATATATTGTTGGAACATCGTTGATTGCCGGAACCTCACTGAGCGCCCAGGTGAAGGAACCGGTTCTAACCGGGGCAGCAAAAATGGAAATGCATGAAACTCACGAGCAGATGCGGGACAGTTCCGGTTACAATGACCTGCACTGGCAGTTCATAGGTCCGACCAATATCAGTGGAAGGTGCACCGATGTGGAAGCCGTCGGACCAAAAGGGAAAAACTATACCATATGGGTGGCCACGGCATCGGGAGGAGTCTGGAAAAGCGTGAATGAGGGAGTTACCTTTGATCCGGTATTTGAAAACCAGGGGACTTCCACAATAGGTGACCTGGCAATCACACCGTCCAATCCCGATATCATCTGGGTGGGAACCGGTGAGGCCAATATCTTCAGGTCATCCAATCCGGGGTGTGGCATCTGGAAAACCACCGATGGCGGCAATACATGGAACCACATGGGACTGGAAGAGACCTTTACCATCTCCAGGATTCTGATTCATCCTGAGGATCCCGATATCGTATATGTGGCAGCATCAGGCCACGAGTGGACAAAGAACAAGGACCGGGGATTGTTTAAAACAACCGACGGCGGGAAAACCTGGGATAAAATTCTTTACAAGGGACCCGAAAGCGGTGTGAATGATATAGTCATGGATCCCCGCGATCCGGATGTGATCTATGCCACTACCTGGCAACGGACCAGGCTGAAGTGGCACGATCCCCGGACCTGTGAGAACCACAAGAACAACGGCGTCTGGAAAACCACCAATGGAGGTGAAAGCTGGGACAGGCTTTCAGAAGGACTGCCGCCATCAAAATATATGGGTCGTACCGGTATCGATGTCGCACGATCCAATCCTGATGTTGTTTATGCTTTTGTGGATGATTACGAAATTGCTTTCGAGGCTGAGGAAGGGGAACTGGATGCCTATGACAGGCCTAAAAAAGATGTGATCAAAGGGGCCACACTTTACCGTTCTGACGATGGTGGCGGATCATGGCGCCAGGAGAGCGGTCTCACCGAAGAAACGAAAAAATATATGTCGGGCCACTCGGGAACCTATGGATGGGTATTCGGCCAGATGCGGGTGGATCCCAATGACGAAAACCGGGTGTATACCCTGGGCCTCTGGATCAATGTTTCTTCAGACGAAGGTGCAAATTTTGAGCCCATCAAACAAAAGATACATGCCGATCAGCATGGCATGTGGATCGATCCTGATAACTCCAATTACATCCTGGCGGCTCATGACGGAGGGATCAGTGTCTCTTATGACATGGGTGAAAACTGGCGCAACTTAATCAAAGAGCTGCCCCTGGCACAATTCTACAATGTGGAATATGACATGCATGAACCCTTCCGTGTATATGGCTCCATCCAGGACCACCACAGTTTCTTCAGTGAAGTTGACCTGTCCGGCGGGCGGGATCAGGTCGGTCCCACACAGTGGGATTATACACTTGGAGCCGAGGGAAGCACACATGTGGTGGATCCCAGGGACAACAATACCATTTTCGCATCGATCTTTTATGGAGAACTGGCCAGAGCCACAGTGGATGATCCTGAAAATAAAAAAATGGTGCTTCCCAAAACCTTTCCCAAGGATTCCGAATTCAGGGGACAGTGGGTAGCCCCCACCCTTCTTTCATTGCATAATGCCGACATTGTATACCATGGTGTACAGTATGTATTGAAGTCGACCGACAAAGGCGGTACGTGGAAGAAGATCAGTCCGGATCTTACCTACAATGATCCCAAGAAGCAGGGTGATATCAGCTACCAGACCATCAGTGCCCTGGAAGAATCCAGATATAACTCTGATCTGCTCTATGCCGGCACAGATGATGGCCGGCTGTGGCGCACTAAAAACGGGGGCGAAACGTGGGAAGATATCCGGAAAGATCCGCTGCCTGTACTCTGGGTATCCCGGATCGTAGCCTCGGAGCACGATTTCGGCACCGTGTACGTGACCCAGACCGGTCGAAGGGATGACGATGCCGCGGTGTATGTATGGCGATCCACCGACTTCGGAACCACCTGGAAAGACATTTCATCCAATATCCCGGCCGGACCGGTGAATGTGATCCGGGAGGATCCGGGGGATAAAAACATCCTGTACCTGGGCACCGATGTGGGCGTATACGTTTCAAAAGATGGCGGACAACAGTGGGAAGTGCTGGGAGACCTGCCCTGTACCTATGTACACGATATGGCCATCCACCCACGTGACAACATGATCATCATTGCCACCCATGGCCGTGGCATGTTCGTGCTGGATGCTGATCCCATCAATAACAAGGCCAGTGATGAGAATTAATTAAACACCAAATATATTTAGAATATGATCACAGTATACCACAATCCCCGCTGCAGGAAAAGCCGTGCAGGTCTTCAATATGTCATCGATAAGAAAATGGACCACCAGGTGAGGGAGTACCTCAAGGATCCGCTTTCCGAAGAAGAATTGACATCACTGGTGATGAAGCTCCATGTAAAACCATTTAAGCTTATCCGTACCCAGGAGGAATATTACCGGAAAGAGTTGAAACGTCTTAACCTCAATGATGATGAGTGGATCAAAGTGATGGTGGAAAATCCCAAGTTGATCCACAGGCCCATCGTGGAAGCCAAATATAAAGCTGTGATTGGAAATCCGGTTGAAAACATCGACAAATTGTAGGCAACCTTTTGCGTACCTTTTGCGTAGTATTCAATAAAGTTAAGGTCATGAAGATGAAGCGTTGGTTTGCCATTGTAGTGGTTTCGGTCATACTGCTATCCTGTGAGAAGGATAGTGGACCTTTTGTCCAGATCAAAGGAATTGAGAACCTGATCTATCTTTCCATTAAAGCATACCGAACCGACAATGGCCTGGATGGACCATTTGTCCACCAGTTCGTCATGGTAGTTGAGGCCCAGGTTTATTCATACAAAATGGCCAATGGTGTGGAACCCGTAGGCACTCAGGGTCTGACCGAACACTGGAACACCATCCACGAGAAGATCGGTGGATACAACGATCAGGCGCTTGTGTTGAGTACAAATACCACCGATGAGGACGAAATACTCTTCCAGTTATTGCAATTGCCCAATGCAGATTCTATCCTGCTTGAAGACCTGACCCAGTGCGCTGTGGGAGTTGAAGCTGATACAGCCGGGCTCAATTATATCACCATCATGATGATGAAGGTGGATTCCTAGCTCCCCATTTCTTTCCAACAACATTTTTAATCTTTCTTTTTCTACCTCTCCTTTCTGTATATTTAGGGCACCTGAAAAAACTATTTTTTTGGTACCTTATAATCAAAAATATTGGATATGGACTACAGGATTGAAAAGGATACAATGGGTGAGGTACAGGTACCTGCCGACAAGTACTGGGGTGCTCAGACCCAGCGATCAAAAGAGAATTTTAAAATTGGTGATGGCCGCATGCCCATTGAAATTGTCAAGGCTTTTGGATTCCTGAAAAAGGCAGCGGCGGCAACAAACCTGGAACTCGGTGTGCTTCCTGAAGAGAAAGCCGAATTGATCATGCAGGTGTGTGATGAGATCATCGAAGGGAAACTGGATGACCAGTTTCCCCTGGTGGTCTGGCAAACCGGATCAGGCACCCAGTCCAACATGAACGTGAACGAAGTCGTGGCAAACAGGGCCCACGTGCTCAAGGGCTATAAACTGGGTGAAGGGTCCAGGCTGATCCATCCCAACGATGATGTGAATAAATCCCAGTCCTCAAACGACACCTTCCCTACGGCCATGCATATCGCTGCATACAAAGTGCTTACCGAAGTAACCATTCCCGGTGTGAAGGACCTTCGGGATACACTTAAAGAGAAGTCCGGCACATTAATGGATGTGGTGAAGATAGGCCGTACGCACTGGATGGATGCCACACCCCTTACCCTGGGGCAGGAATTCTCCGGGTATGTATCGCAGTTGGACCATGGACTCAAGGCTGTTCTTAATACCCTGAGCCACCTTTCTGAGCTTGCCCTTGGAGGAACCGCTGTGGGAACAGGCATCAATACCCCTGAAGGCTACGGCGAACTGGTTGCAAAGTACATTGCAGATTTTACGGATCTTCCTTTTGTGACCGGATCCAATAAGTTTGAGGGACTGGCAGCCCATGACGCCATCGTAGAGACACATGGTGCACTCAAAACACTGGCTGTGAGCCTTATGAAGATAGGAAATGATATCCGGATGCTGGCTTCGGGTCCGCGCTGTGGTATCGGTGAGATCTCCATCCCGGCCAATGAACCCGGATCCTCCATCATGCCCGGCAAGGTTAATCCAACCCAGGCAGAAGCCCTGACCATGGTCTGTGGTCAGGTCATGGGAAATGATGTAAGCATCAACATAGGTGGCAGCAATGGGCATTTTGAGCTGAATGTTTTTAAACCCATGATGATCCTCAATTTCCTGGAATCAGCCCGGCTTATTGGTGATGCCTGCCGGTCGTTCAATGAGAATTGCGCAGTGGGGATCGAACCCAACCTTGAAAGGATCAAACAAAACCTGAACAATTCCCTGATGCTGGTGACCGCACTGAATACCCACATCGGTTATGAAAAAGCAGCCGAGATTGCCAAGAAAGCTCACAAGGAGGGTGCTACCCTGAAAGAGGCTGCATTGGCATTGGGTTATCTGACTTCTGAGGACTTTGATAGCTGGGTGGATCCATCAAAGATGACAGGGTTGCTTTAATCCCTGCGTATAAAGATAAAGTCACCACCTTCATCACCCACATTCTGAATGGTGCCATACTGCGGCATGTTGGGACTGTTGTTCATCACTGCTATCCTCAAACTGGAGTAGAGCTGTTCAGAAGACAGGTATTTCCTGTTGTTTTCATCCAGGCGCTTGATAATATATTGAATGAAGACGCTTTTGTCCGGCACTTCCTTCAACCTTCCGCTGGTAATGGCTTTGCGGCTGGTGAGTTTGTAAAGTTTTTCAATGGCCATCACATCGTTGAATGCTGCCCTTGATATGAAGATTCCCCCACTAAAACAGGCATCAGCTATAAGCAGGGTATGCTTGGTATTCAAAACGTTCAGGTAATTGGTCAGGTCGGTATTGGGAAGCCAGTTCACCGGGTTATCCCTGCGGGCATCACTTGGCAACCAGTAGCCCATGGTCATTTCCTCATCCCAGTGGCCATGACCGGCATAATAGATTAAGAAGTTGTCCTCAGGGGTAAGCATATTACGCATTTCGACAAGTGTTCCAATGATATTAGCTTTGGTTGGATTCTTCAAGAATCGGATATTCTCCTCCTCAAAATTGTACTGGGTGTTGATGAGGTTGTAAAACCTTTTTGCGTCATTGATGGGTTCATCCAGGTCATTTATGGCCGGATCGTTGTACTTCTCCACTGCAATGATCAGGGCATAATACCTGGCACTGGATATGTCATAGACGATCTCAACTGAACTTTCAAGTTTCTTGCCGGATACAGTGACCGCTTCAATTTTCATATCGTTGCGCCCCAGGTGGAGGTCCATGGGTTCATCAATCACCATCTGCTTGACTGTGGATACAGGCGGAATGATGTTTCGGTCGAATTGGCCATTAATAAACAGGTTTATAAACCTGATGTTTTCTTCGGAATTGACCGTGACCTTTATTTGAAAGGTGCTTTCAGAAGTTTTAATGCTACTCATGGTAGGCGAGATCCAGATGAAACCATTCACCTCACCGGTTAATTCAACGGCCTCTTTTTGCACCATGGGAATTACTGCAGGCTGAGATTTCCCATTGGTACGTGTGGGCGTCTTTTTCATATTCAGGTGGATCACTCCACTTGATTTTTCAACAGTTTGCCCGTTCACCTGGAAACAGAATCCCAAAGCAATCAATACAGCAAAAGAAAAATATACATTCTTCATGACCCTGAGTATTAAAATACAATTCCAATCCCGAAAATCACATCCCCATAGTACACATATGGTATATACGAGAAGCCCAGCGTAAGGTTCAGCCTGTTTCCAATGACTCCGATAACACCACCTTCAAATTCAAATTCATCAAAGAAATCGCCCATGCCAATTCCGGCATAACCATGCAAACGATGCTTCTCTTTAGAAAAAATATGCTTTGTTACTCCCGCAGAATAAGAACCTTCATACGACTCCCAGTATTCATTGAAATAACCTATTCTTAAGCTTCCATAGAATCCCCAATTCCCAATCATACCTGCACTGACTCCAAATGGATTGAATACACTTCCGTTATAGGCAACAAAGCTTCGTCGATCGAATTTAGTCTTTTGTTTAGTCTGTCCGGATTCAAAACCAGGACCAAATGCACTTGTTTCTTGTTCCTGCTCAGGCTCAATTCTCTGCTGCACTTCCTGCTGAGGGGTAGCGACCGAGGTGGACATATCACTGACCAGTTCAACCCTAATAAAAAACTCCACACTCCCCACCTCTTCAACATCTTCAAACACATCCCATATCACTGTATTGAAGCTCTTGCCTCCCCTTATATTCTGACCCACATCACCAATGACAGCCCTGGGTTCAAATCGTTGTCCGCCATCCATTAAGCAGGTAAGAAACACATTGTAGAGCTGTGATTCGGTGCTTCCTCCAATCCGATAACTGATTTTTATGTTATCTCCCTCGGATTCAATCCTGATGTTTTCAACGGTCTGCGCAATTGAACCCAGGCTTATTGTCAAAGCGGTAAAAAGAAGGGAAAGTCTTTTCATTGATCAGTTAATTTGATGTTCATCTATATCACAATATTAGGACAATTCTTATCACAGTGCAAGAACCCGGTCAAATATGCATGAGACACCATCAGAATTCTGATACAGAATAATGGATTAAAACATTGACAAGATGTTTCCAAAGTACTTTCTTTGTACTTCATTTTTGAAGCATGAAAGAGGAAGGATACAAGCAGTTATTTACAGGGTTCCCCAAAATCACCACCAGGGCATGGGAAGACAAGATCAAAGCAGATCTGAAAGGGGCCGATTACCAGAAAAAACTGGTATGGGAAACCGATGAAGACATTCAGGTGAAGCCCTATTACAGGCAGGAGGATTTGGATTCCCTCGGTTATCTGAAGGATGCCGGAACACTGCAAAAGGCGGGTAGCGAACCAAACTCATGGACTATTTGCCAGGATGTCACTCCCGGAAGTGATCTTATGGAGGCCAACTCCAGGATAAAAGGCGCCCTGGCAGGAGGTGCACAGGCCATCCGGATCCGCATAAAGGATTCTCCGGTGCCGGACAGGGAATACATTGGATCCCTGCTGGATGGTATCCCGCTCGGCGAGACAGAGATCATATTTCAAGGCTCCATAAATGCAGATGCATTGTATGATGTACTCTGCGAAATGGCCTTAAAAAAAGGAGTTGATCCTTCCAGCCTTAAAGGTTCTCTTGGTGCTGATCCCCTGGGAAAAATGACCGAATCCGGCATTCCCATTGCCAGCATGGAAAACCTGGGTAAACTGGTACTGAAGGTAAAAGAGAAGTCTCCGGGACTCAATGTCATTGATGTTGATGGTGCCTTGATCCAGAATTCAGGATCTACCCTCGTGGAAGAGCTGGCGATTGCCATGGCCATGGCCAATGAATACATGGCCGTACTCACTTCACAGGGAATCGAAACTGATATAGCCTTTGACTCCTTGCAATTAAGCCTGGCAGTGGGATCAAACTACTTCATGGAGATGGCCAAACTGAGGGCTGCACGCATTCTATGGGGAAAGATCAGTGAGGAATATGGCGTTGACCCTTCAGAGAAAAAGATCCGGATCCATTCCACGTCTTCACAGTGGAACATGACCATGTATGATCCATACGTGAACATGCTCAGGGGAACAACTGAGGCTATGTCTTCCATTTTGGGGGGGGCAGATCTGGTAAGTGTTCTACCTTTTGATTATCCCTGTGCAGGAAACACCACATTCTCTGACCGAATTGCCAGGAATGTCCAGATCATTTTACGTGAAGAGGCTTATTTCGACCGTGTCGCTGATCCGGCCTCAGGATCTTATTTTATTGAAAACTTAACCGATTCCATTGGAGAAAAAGCGTGGGATCTGTTCCTTGAAATTGAATCAAAAGGAGGCTACAGGAAAGCCTTCGAATCCGGATGGATCCAGGAAAAGGTGCTTTCCTCCCGTCATAAAAAGAAAGACAGTACATCATACGGCAAAAATCGCATCCTGGGTACCAACATATTTCCCGATTTCAATGAAATGATCCTCAAGAATGTTGATAAACCCGGAATGGATGAATTGCACGACTCTCCGCTGACTCCCCTCAGACCATTCCGGCTCTCTTCCATGTTTGAAGAGGTCAGGCTCGAGACGGAGAAAAGCAGTAAAAGGCCACGCGTGCTCCTTTTTAAATACGGGCATCCGGCATGGATGACTGCCAGGGCCATGTTCTCCGGAAACTTTTTTGCCTGTGCTGGTTATGAAATCATTGATCAGCCACCTTTTGAATCCATTGAAGAGGGTATTTCGGGAGTGAAAGAAACAGGTGCCGATATCATTGTGCTGTGCAGTTCGGATGATGCCTATGCGGGAATGGCCCAAGCTGTCTGCGAAGCTTTCAAAGATCGTTCCATCATCGTGGTGGCCGGCTACCCCACCGATTTGGTGGAAGAACTGCAAAAAGCAGGGATCGGACACTTCATCCATATGAAAAGCAACCTTCTGAAAACCCTGCAGGATTTCAACAAGATCCTGCTTTAATTTTAACTTTTTACTTTCAACTTTTAACCCGAATGAGACCCGATTTTAGCAAGGTAAGTTTTAGAGATATTAATATTTCACCGGAGAAGCATGAATCTTCGCCCTCCTGGGAAACTCCTGAACACATCAGCATCAAACCATCTTACAGCAGGAAGGACCTGGCGAACATGGAACATTTGAATTATGCAGCCGGGTTACCACCCTACCTTCGTGGTCCCTATTCTGCCATGTATGCCATGCGTCCCTGGACCATCAGGCAATATGCCGGATTCTCAACCGCTGAGGAATCCAATGCCTTTTACCGCAGGAACCTGGCGGCCGGTCAAAAAGGGCTCTCTGTAGCCTTTGACCTGGCAACCCACCGTGGATACGATTCCGATCATGAACGCGTTGTAGGCGATGTGGGTAAAGCCGGAGTGGCCATCGATTCCATCCTCGATATGAAGGTCCTCTTCGATCAGATCCCGCTTAATAAGATGTCTGTATCCATGACCATGAATGGAGCCGTGTTACCCATCATGGCTTTCTATATAGTAGCCGGACTTGAACAGGGGGCTTCACTGGAAGAATTAAGTGGCACCATTCAAAATGATATCCTTAAGGAGTTTATGGTGCGTAATACTTACATCTATCCTCCAGCCATGTCCATGAAGATAATTGCAGATATTTTTAAATACACCTCCGGAAAGATGCCCCGGTTCAACAACATAAGTATTTCGGGTTACCACATGCAGGAGGCAGGTGCCACAGCTGACATAGAACTGGCATATACCCTTGCAGATGGTCTGGAATATCTTCGCACCGGTGTAAAAGCAGGAATCGATATTGATGCATTTGCTCCCAGACTCTCTTTCTTCTGGGCCATCGGGATGAACCATTTCATGGAAATTGCCAAGATGCGGGCAGCCAGAATGCTATGGGCAAAAATCGTAAAACAGTTTAATCCAAAGAACCCAAAGTCCATGGCCCTCAGGACCCACTCCCAGACTTCCGGGTGGAGCCTCACAGAACAGGATCCCTTTAACAACGTGGCCAGGACATCTATTGAGGCCATGGCTGCTGCCCTGGGACACACCCAGTCACTTCATACCAATGCGCTGGATGAAGCCATTGCACTTCCCACAGATTTCTCAGCAAGGATTGCAAGAAACACCCAGCTCCACATCCTGGAAGAGACTGAGATCTGCAGATCCCTTGATCCGTGGGCCGGATCCCATTATGTGGAAACCCTTACCCACGAAATTGCCCGCCGGGCCTGGGAGCATATTGAAGAGATTGAAGAATTGGGAGGGATGGCCAGTGCCATTGAAACCGGTCTGCCCAAAATGCGCATCGAGGAAGCCGCAGCCAGGAAACAGGCCAGGATTGATAGCGGAAAAGACATCATTGTGGGGGTGAATCAGTACCGCCTGGAAAAAGAAGATCCCTTGGATATCCTTGAAGTAGACAATACTGCTGTCAGGCAATCACAACTTGACAGGCTCAGCAAGCTGAAAAAGGAGAGAAACCAGCAAAAGGCATCTGCAGCTATCGATTCCATAACCAACTGTGCCAGTGGTGGTGATGGCAATCTTCTTGAATTATCCGTAGAAGCAGCCAAGAGCCGGGTTACCCTGGGAGAGATCTCATCGGCCATTGAAAAAGTTTCTGGCAGGTACAAAGCAGTGATCCGATCCATTTCCGGCGTTTATTCATCCGAATCAGGCCAGGACAAGTCATTCTCTGAAGCATGTGGACTGGCCCGGGAATTTGCTTCCAGGGAGGGCCGCCAGCCGAGGATCATGATTGCTAAAATGGGACAGGATGGACATGACCGTGGCGCCAAGGTGGTAAGTACCGGTTACGCAGATATTGGATTCGATGTGGATATCGGGCCCCTGTTTCAAACTCCTGCCGAAGCAGCAAAACAGGCGGTGGAAAATGATGTCCATTTGCTGGGAATCTCTACCCTTGCCGGAGGTCATAAAACCCTGATTCCCCAGGTTATTGAAGAACTGAAAAGACTTGGGAGGGAGGATATCATGGTTATCGCAGGAGGAGTTATACCTGCCCAGGATTATGAATTCCTTTACAATGCAGGTGTCATTGCAATTTTTGGTCCCGGGACAAAGGTCTCCGAAGCCGGAAAAAAGATCCTGAAAGTGCTGCTGGAGACCTACGGATAATTCCTCTTCTCAGTGACCGGATCATGAAAAAAGATCAGCCGGGAAGGCCTTTTTATTTCATTTAGAAAATCCAGTTTTTCCCGCAGGGCCAATCCCGGATCCAGGTCATAACCACTGTTCACATCTGGTTCCATGAATATTTCCATGGGTATCAGGTCACTCACATAATAGGTATCCATCTCCGAAGACAAGATCTTCGGAACGATCATTCGCCTGGTATGTCCGTTGTATAACTGAAACTCCATCCATTCATGTTTCCAGTCCTCAAGCCAGTTGATCTTATCAACATACTTGAACAAAGCAGTGAAAAATGAATTGGCCTCTTTCGAATCAAGACTGGAGGCATATTCGAAATGCTCTTTTAAAACATGGTATTTTGCTCCCGGGAACCGTTTCTCGATGTTTCCAGGTACCCGCCTGAAAGCCCCGCTACCATGATCAAAATGGAGGTGGGTGAACACAACATCAGTGATTTGTTCAGGGTTGAACCCGGCGTTTCTCAAAACTTCCTCCACAGATTCCGGCATGTAAAGCCCATAAGAGTCCACCAGTCCGGACGGAAGGAAATCAGCACAACCCGGATCAAAGAGTACCACCTGGTCCCCTTCAACAACCAGAAGAGCGTTCATGGAAATTCTCATAGATCCCCGGGAATCTGTCTCGTAGTAACATCTGACCCTTTCAGGCCTGAGGTGGTTAAACATCACCTCAGGCCTGACTGTCAGAAATCCAAAATGAAGAATTTTTATCTGCATTCATTCCAAATTTATTAAACAAATTGGTTACTTCCCATGGCAAATGGTTAATAAATTCCGGAAGAACCAATCAAATCCACCTGAATATTCCATTATTTTTATAATCGAACCCCATTGGTTGAATCCTGAACCCCACAAAATGAATATTCATTTTATCGCGATCGGAGGAGCTGTGATGCACAACCTGGCCATTGCGCTTCACAAAAAAGGATACAGTATAAGTGGAT
>SDBV01010069.1_pt1 | contig 12454 bp, 23 predicted proteins | sample 2277081 | NCBI WGS metagenome assembly SDBV01 (sample SAMN10402039, study PRJNA504765) | marine sediment metagenome | isolation source: marine sediment core GS10_PC15, 223 cmbsf | place: Arctic Ocean: Southern Knipovich Ridge | collected 2010 | reverse complement strand
GAGGGCTTATACACCAATCAAGCCGATTTAGATGAGGGGAGGTTAGCACCGCCACCGATGAATGACTTTGACTCAGGTGTTCTTGGTGAGCGTGAATCAGAGGGTATGAAAGTCATCACCTGGGACTTTCCATCACCCGTCCCTCAAATCTCCGCTGCACCTGACCCTGACAGCGAGATATATACCACTGTGACCACTACCTTTGTGCTTGAGGGACCAGAGGGGCTAGGAATTTCCAATTTTTTGGTGAGGACGAACCGTATTGATATAGGCACAATTTGGGAATATAAGCCCTTTATCATTACGGCCAAAGCCTATGATGATGAGGGTGCTGTGGTAACCACCATTACGGTTAGAGCGTCTAAACTTAGTGCCGGGGGTACAGCATCAATAACACACTGGAAGGAGGAATGAGTGAAAATACACAACCACCAATATGACATAGTTTTAATTGAATGGCTTGATAGTAAGGGCTGTGGGGCAATGGGAATTTCTCCATAAAATTGAGACAATGCCCCCTTTGGAATGTCGTGCAGTTGGGTTTTTAATTGAGGACAGAAAGGACTATAAAACGATAGCACTTTGCCTGAGTGAAAACCAAGTGCTGGGCCGTACAACAATTCCGTCAGGTTGCATTAGAAGTATTAAGAAGCTAAACAAGACGTGAAAACTATGAATTGTGCGAAGACCTAAGAAAAAGCTCGCCAGCCAAAGGGAAACCAGCGAGCTTTTCTTAGCGGCGGGTCAAGCGTTAAGAGCCTTTTACTTTACAGGCATCAGATGCTTTGATGAAATTGGCAACTCCACCACCACCACCCCTGAGGGCCTGTCCCATACACCGGGCACGCGCATTAGGCTTCGGAGACCATCGCATACCCAACGGTGGAGTGACTTTGCTATGAGCCGCATGACCTAAAGTTCTTCCTTTTCCCATGATCTGCCTCCCTATCATATTTTCATCACTGTAACATGGAAGAATAGAGCTGTCAAAGAAAACGCTTAAACGATAGCCTTCCCATGGCAATCTATTAAAACAAGGGTCGGAATAGCTTCAATCTTATTTTCTTTAATAATGATCATCCCCTGGCTACTATCAAAAGGAATCTGTTCAATAAGACCGGCCTTAATCTCGTTAGCAAATTCTTCTTGTGCCTTCTTGCAAGGCTCACAATCAGGCTGAACCAAAAGAACTAATTTTGGGCCGCACTCATCACCATCATGTCGTTGTACCATTTTTGTAACACAACTGACTACTTGTTCTTCCTCCATGCAAGTTTCAACTTCTTTTTTTAAACTTGAAGCCTCAGGCATTTAAACCCTCCTCAGGTTTCTCAACTTCTTCTGAAGGCTCTTCAATTTTCCCAAAAGGTTCCAGCAATGTGAGGAAATCCATAGTAACTTGACCAGAAGCATGAGGAAGAACAACACAATGCTCCCCATGGCAAACTCGGACTTCTTTGTCATCAGTTCGACTAAAAACAATCTTGGAGCCATCATCTAATACAACACTGACTAGATGTTCCAAATCTACTTCTGAATCTGAAGCTGGTTCTGTCATAATTCACACCTCTCCGGAGAACATTCTTCATGTTCTCTTATAATTTGCAAGATAACCTTAGCATCAGCTTTGCCCGTGTTTATAGCTTGTATCAATTCATCAACAGCTTTCACCTCGCAGTATTTTTGAAGGCACTTATCCATTGCTCGAACAAACCGCTGCCGGGCAGGGCCACCGCCGACAAGAGCGGCCTCTACAACATCAGCACCTATCTCTTTTTTAATACATTCATCAAGGAAGGCTTTTTTACGGGCAGAACCTGTAAGACTAATTCCACTGCGTAAAGCTTGACCTATTGATTTGCCTTTTGCCATTATTCCCCATTTAGCTTTTTATTTAATCCTTCGCAAAAAGCTATGAGCTGGTTTCTATCATCCAAATGTAATTTAATTCTTAATGTTCGTAAATGTGATCTTACCGTCACCGGGCTAATTCGGTTAAGTTGGACCCCAATCTCTTTGGTATCCAATCCTTTTGCGAGCAAAGGCACTATACGTTTCTCAATCTCTGTTAGTAAGGATACGTAATCAATCACTGGCCGCCCAATCGAAATAGCTTCTTCTTCGTCAAATGCTATTTTGCTATCGCTTTCTTCAAACAGAGTAATTTCCAGGGTGTAGCCTTTGTCTAAAACTTTACTTATATATCCATAGCGATAAAAACCATTTGGAGATACTAATTTAAGATATTCGCCAGGCTTCATTTTAAGTCCTTATTATAAATCTTGAGGCGGCGCCTTTCCCTTCGGTTTACTGAACGTATAATACCATCCGCAAACTTTATTCGTTTGACAGGTGCAGGTGTAAAGTGTTCTGGTATTAAAGTTTTGCCTATTGGTTTCGCTTTCATCAAGAAACCCTTTCTTTCAAATTGTCGTTCTCAATAGCTTCTTGGATGTCACCCATAATGCTAGCATTAGCTAACCCTTTACCAAGGTTATATTCTCGTAAGTTTAGGGTTAGTATTTTAGGCTATCTGGAGCGGTGATTGTCAGGATGTAGCTGTCTTCTACAAGCGCCATTTGTCCCTCCCTAACTGTTATGTTCGTCCCATTGTATCAAGCACATTTTCCTTACAGGTGAAAATTCTTTAAGAGAAGCAATCGGGTTTTTCCTATAACATTCTTTGATGAACTGCTTCTTATCTTTAATCTTTTCAACTTTCTCAACTTTCCCACACGCACATTGCTGGAGCATTTCTGTTAGCCGGCTAACAGTCAATTCTTCCTCCGCATTTAGAAGCGGTGTTAAACAAGCGCTGATCACGGCCATCTCTTTGCTACAATCAGCGGTCTTTCTTGATTTTCGTTTTTTGGGCTCTTTAGGAGGCTGTGAGAGACAAATCTGGCGCGCTTCCTCTTCAGAAGCCGCCTTGCCAGAGCAGATTTTTGCTCCTGTGCAGAATCGTAGCTTCCGATCCGGGCCGCCGCCCTTCATGAACGGAATCATACAGGAGGTATAAGCTTCTCTACCTGCCATTAGTTCCTCTTCCGTTTCAGATAAACCCGGGCCCATAGGTTCTTATTTAAATCACGGCCCACAACCCAGTTAAGATAGTCCGGTAAGTCCTGTTCAGTCAGATCCAACTTAAGAATATGAGCTGCTTTGCGGATAGAAGCCATTAGCAGCTCCCACTTTTCTTCTTCTGGCATTCCTTCTGGCATTCCTTCTACCTCTATGCCTTGTTTTGATTATCCAGCTTTGCTAATACTTTAGCCTTTGTATCAGGTGAAACCTCCGGCATATGGTCTAACTTTTCAGAAAACCATTGCCTACCTATTTCTTGCCGGACCTGTTGAGTTTTGGCCGCTAGATGCTCTAGGTCATCGGCAGTTGAAACAGCTTCTATACTATGACGTAAAGACCGACTTTCTTTTAAAACTTCTACAGCCAGTTCCTTTTCCCAACCAACTAAGTTCTCAATCATCTGAGGACGTAAGTCCACACGTTCCATTGTGTTAAGCTCGTCCAGGCACATATTCAATCTATCAAAGACTTCCGGGCCCATTCCATCTTTATGAACAAACCGCACAGCTTCATTCATCAGTCCCGAACAAGTCCCGACATGCCCTAAACTACAAGGAACGCAGCCAGTCTCAATAGCTGTAGCTTTATTTGGGCCTATTTCTTGTTCCGCGGGCCTTGGTTCAGATACCTGGGCCGAAGGTTGAGAAGGTTGAGAAACCGGGGCCGAAGGTTGAGAAGTTGGGGAAATTGGGGCAGCTTGGGCAGCTTTTGGGGATTGGGTATTTTCGACTCGTTGAGTGTGGCGAGGTCTTATTCGGATGAGTTCTGAAACTATCTTGCCTCCTTCTTGGACTAGCATGGCAATGATATTTATACTTGGCATATTTCACCTCATTTGTTATTTTTAACACAACAAAGCATTTAAGTCAAGCTCTTTAAGTCCTAAAGTTGACATGTACTCGAAAATATGGTATTAGGATTATAAGGAGTTAGGACTTATGGGTGAAGAAGACTTTGGTGGCAATGGACAAGCCCAAGCTGGTGAAGGTTATGGCTGTATATGCGGCTTTACTTGTATAGAAAAAGGGGATTTGGGCAGCCACTTAATGGTTCAGGGGAAGAAAGATGGAAAAGGAGTTCATAAAAGCCTCGGGCGCATTAACCTTCAAACTCATGATGTAATTCTTCCGCCTTACGTAGAAAGAACAGCAGAACAAAAAGCACAAACCGTCTATAAAGTAACCAGTCGAAAAGCAAAAGGAGAGCCGGGACAGACGGCGGCAAAAACCACCGAATCGTGGGAACAAGCAACCCAATTTCGGGTTGTTCCTCGTATATTTCAGATGGACTTTACACCCACCATGCGATTAGCGAAGGTAGCATCTATACGAGAGTTCGGCTGGGAAGATATGCCCTGGGCTGATTTTTTTGACACCTGTCTTCATATTTTTTTTAAAGAACATGGTATTACATTAGCCGGCTATATAGTCCACGAAACCGAAACAAAGGAGGGAATAGCAACATCATGACAGTCAAAGACGTAAACGTGCCACCAAGGACAAAAGAGGAAGATATTGTAGGGTTAAAAAGGGTAAACGAATCAGATACTGAATACTGGCAAAGGGTCAAAGAGTCAAAACGAGCTAGACGAGAAGCTTTAGAAGAAGAAAAAGCGCTTGACAGCATTGAAAATCCGAAGGCGCCTGAGTCTCCTTTTAAGGTTGAAGGCTCAATAAACCTGGGAAAATTTGATCTGCAGGAAGAAAGCAGAAAAGCGCATGAGCTTGCTGAAACGACCCGAACAGAAGCGGCTGATCGAGAAAGAGTGCTAGCAGAAAAACTAGAGGCCACCCAGAAAGATTTAGCAGATACCAAAATGACGGCTGTGATGGAAAAAATGAGCAACCAATTCCTCGCTGTGATAAAAGAGATGAACACAAAAATAGATGGTGTTGCTGCCGGAGCAGATCCATCGAGTGTCAGTGGTTATTTAGACACTTTAGAAACGCTGGCTAAAAAAATGGGTTATCAGCGAGAACTTGGAGGCCCGGCCGTCGGAGATCCAAATTTAGCCATCGAACTTCAGAGAATGAAAGCTGAAGAAGCTGACAGGGAAAGAAAATGGCAATTAGAGTTAAAAAAGTTTGACTACGAAATGCAACGACAAGGGCGAAAGGATGATGCCGAAATATCTTTTCGCACCGCTGAAGAAGCAAGGCAAAAGAAAAAGGATGAAATGTTCGCTTCTGCCCCAGAAGTACTTGGCAGAGCCATAGCTCGAGGAATGATGGAAGAAGGAAACGGCGGGGGCACATCTGCTTCTATCAATCAAAAAGCAAAAGCAAACGGTTATCAGGTTACAGCCGCTAAAGGGGAAGTTGGTGAGGTAGATTGCCCTCAATGTAAAGGACCTATTATGATCGGCCCAACAGCTAAAAAGGCCGTTTGTGCAGGTTGTAACTTGAGTGTTTCTGTAACTAGAACTGAATCGAAACCAGCAGAATCAGAGCCAGACCCGGAACCAAGCGATGAAGAAATAGCTGCCGGAAGAGAGAGAAGATAATGGATGTGAAAAAGCTTGGGGGACCCACTCTGCGTGGGCTTAATAGTCATTTTGCCCCTCAAATTGCAAAGGGTCTCTTGGTAGAATACTTAGTCAAAATCAAAATATCGGAAATTATCACTTACGTGGAAAAGGATATGTCGCTCTGGGCACAAATGACACCTGAATATCAAGCAAAAACAAAAAAGATTTTCAAGATGCAAAATGATTTGCATTGGCTAACCTCTAAATGGCTCATTGATTCAATTCGTAAAGATATTCCCCGTTTGGCTTCTTTGTTTTTAGGTTGGAAAAAGGCTTTAAACTGGTTAGACAGACAGGTAGCAGAAATACGACAACAGAGCATGCTCCCTTAACCGCTTCTCTTGACTTTTCATTTATATTATGCTATTGATAAAACAACGGGTCGCTGTGACCCGTTTTGCTTTTGGGGTCTGCTGGGAGACGACATGCAAAAAATAGCAATGGACGACCAGCCAATATCTTCCCGGTTTTTCGGCGAAGGCAAATGGTTAAGTGAATTTGTTACTCCTGAAAGCATGGAAGTCTTTACTCTGCATAACCAAATAACGGAAGGCCTTGAGTATCCCGTCGAAAGAATAGTTGCTTGTTGGCAATGGGTAGCCTCCGAAGTAAGATACGTTAAGTTTGTTCACGGTACCCTTCGTATTGAAAACACGTTTCGAAAGCAAGGAGATTTATGGTGCGATCCTTCTTTGACAATCCGAACAAAAGTAGGAAACTGCGCTAATAAAGCTTTCCTACTTACATCACTCCTGAGACGAGAACTTCTCCCCGACCAGGTTTTTTGCGTATTAGGTAACCTAAATAACAACGGAGAAATAGGTGGGCATGCCTGGTGCCAAATTACACTGGACGGGGTTGATTATATTATGGAGTCAACTCGATCAGACATCCCTGCTATGATTCGCAGGGAAACAGCTACCAGATATGAAGCTGTTCATTTATTCAACGATGAACAGACTTTTTTAATTGAAGGCACCACAGTAATGGAACCCTTTACCGCTGCTTATTCCCCATGGTTAAAAGATTATCTGGATTGGGCTTATATTGAGGGCGAAGGGCAAAAGGAGATGTAATGCCAGATGTAATAGCTTTACCGGGATTGGAAGGATGTATTACCGACAATTGGCGAACAACCTTAGGCAAAGCACTGGAAAATGAAAATTTCCCCAGGGACAAGATTAATACTGTAATAAGCATTATTCCACGTTGTGAAGATCGCCCGGCTGCTGTGAAAGAAACTGGCACCGTACGAAAATGGGCTTCCAGATGGCCGGCCGCCATATACATTGATGAGAAAGGCGAGCAAGAGACATTCGATAGCCCTAGTCAGCTTTACACCAGATTAACCGGTGACAAGGTCTCAGGGCAAATCTGTGATATTACTACTGTTGCTGGTGGCCATGTAAAATCTTGCCGCGCTCTATCCCTTGTTGATAATTTCACCATCCACGGTTACATTGTACGTGGTAATGGTGCACCACCTCCACCCAGCACCGGTTCTAAAACTGAAATTCATGATGCTCATGAGGCCTGGAAACAAAAATTATTGGACGAAGGCAAGAGCTTCATCGTGATGCACCCAAAAACTCCCACTTTGCAGGAAGCTCAGAAAAAGGCTGAAGCTGGACCGAAAAAGGGGAAAAGAGGGAAATGAAAGGCGGAGTTTCAATCATAGTTGAATCCGATACCAGGACAAGTAAATGGTTGGATGAATATTTCCGAAATACCATCCGACTTCTGGAATCAGATGGGGCTGTTTATAGTACCTACTGATGAAGTGCCATACGAAAAGGAAGATTGAAGGTGGCAAAATGAAAGACCCTGAAAACAAACCTACCTCTTATTTCCCAACCTGCAAGTGCGGGATGGCAGTTGTTGCATTACTGCAAGAAGCTGGTGTCGCCTCTGTTGCGACAGATCCATGGACTGATAGCACTATCACCGAGATTTTTGAGCCCTTGATTAAAGAAGTTGAAGCTTCTTGTTCCAGTATTGATTTTCCGCAGCTCAGAGAAACAGTCCACAAAGTTCTAAAAGAGAATGAGCTTGATTTTCAGGGCCGGAATAGCCAAGCGTTCTTTTCCCCAATCTCGAACCAGCTAATGGAAAACTTCAGAGAGTGCCATCCAAATCAAAATACTGGTTCTGTCAAAGAAGAACTTCAACAAAGCATAGCTGAAGAAAAAGAGGCCACCCACAATTATAACAGGCGAACAGAAAATGCAGACAAAGAAGGTGATTATGAAACATCAGCCCTCTTTAATCATATTAGAAGAGAAGAAATACGCCATAGTAAAGAGCTTGAAGACCGAATTAAAATCTATAAAACTGTAAAAGAAGCTACTCCAGAGGACGCCCGGGCGCTCTACAAGGAAATCACCGGAAAGGAGATTGACTAATGAATCTCAACGAAGCAATAGCTCACGAACAATCACTACCATCTGGTAATTACCGGGTGCAATTTGATATGACAGAACCAGCACCTATCATAGACATCAAAGATAAACTCAGAGAAAATGGTGTGGAAGTGCTTGATGTAAATCAATGGCAATCCCAAGGTCTCTGGCATCTGGGAGTAAGTTACAAAAAGCCTGAACCAACCACCGGTATCTCTTTTCTGCCAATGGCCGTTGTCCCGCTAGTCGCTTTTGCAATTGTTGGACTTCTGATAACTGTCAGTATCTTTAAAATTGAAACCATAGCGAACAGCTTAAGCAAATTGTTATTAATCATTGGCGGTTTTACTGTCGTAGCTTTATATATAAACAGAAAACCTGCTACCAGGTGAGAAATGGCAAATTGGGAATTAGTTTACGAAAGCAAATTAAACCAAGGTTATCAAGGCAAGGCGGAGCAATGCGATTACACATTGAAAATTAACTTACCGGATCAATTAGGCAGTCGTTCACAAGCAAAAGAAGGCCTCTACGCCCATATTGAAGAACTACAGAAACAAGGAAGCATTGTCTTGGAGTATTATTTATGGGAGGATAGTTCTGCTACTTTTACTACCGACTATTATGTACGAATAGTAGCTTCTGCTTCACCCATCGTATGGTCTATTATAATTGTTGCTACTTTAGTTCTATTAGGGCTGATCGCATTTTGGACCATAAAAGAAATAAGAAAAATTGCAGAATATCTTGGTGGTGCCGCCGGTAAAACGATAGCATCAATAACAACCGCCCTAGCAGTTATTACCGTTGCTACCGTTGCCGGAATATATCTGGTCAGGAAACCAAAAGGAGGCTGAAATGGCTAATTTTGCGAAAATCGTTGAAATAGATGTTCCATTGAGCGCCGATGAAGGTGAAATGGTCGATGTTTTCGTTAAGGTGAAAAACCTTTATTCTGAAGGAGCAATAACAATAACAGTTACAGGAGTTGCGAATTACACCGACCCACTCCCGCTAGCTTCACAGGAATTAGTGGGTCCCGGGGAAATTATGACTTTCCAAACATCTTTTACCATGCCCAACAAAAACACTGTCCTGCATATTGGTTCTTGGTATCTAGGTGTATCAGGTGAGTTTGTTCTTGATGACCGTGTTCAAGCTAATATTTCCATTTCAACTGTTGAAGAACCGCCGCCACCGCCAGAAAAGAAAAAAGCCATGGAGTGGCCAACTCTAGCTGTAATTGCAGCAGTAGCTGCGGTGGGCGTTGTTTTGGTAAGGAGGTAAGATTAGATGATTTTTGCCGGTGAAGTAATATCATTAGACCCAGCTGTTATACAACCTGGACAAGAAATTAAACTTTTAACGAAATGGAAAGTTTCGACTTCCTCATGGTGGGAGGCCAACCTAGGTTGGTTTGCTGAAATCGAAATTTCACTCGGAGGTATGAGTGGGAAAAAAAGGAGTGCAATGTTTTACACTCCTACCCGAGAATTTAGTCATTTAATAGACGTAGGCCCGGACACCATGCCTTCCCATGACTTAACGGGCGATATATCTATTACATGTTACAAAGGCGGTTTCTCTTCTTATTCCGAAGTCGTATTTTTTGAGCCAATCAGAATTAGAATTCCCTCTGGAAGCGGAGGGAATGGTCAAGAGGAAGTTGTCGAAAAGAAATTGCCGATAATTCCTATTGCTATTGTCGCTGCTTTAGGAATAGTAGCTATTGCAGCAAAAACAAAATAATAAAGGTTGACAAACAGAAAAAAATATGTTATTTATTTATTAATGCCCTGTAGGCAGATACACAAATGACCTAACGGTCGATCAGGGAATGTTTTAATACGGCGGGTCAAGGGATGTAAAGTCTGGTGACCCGCCGTGCTTTATAGAGCTTGACCCGCCGAGGAGAAGAGAAAATGAGAATTAATCTTGTTAACGATCTCGGTGCTCCATTAGCTGTAACAGCTGTAGACCTGACTACCGAAGCCACTCTACCAGGCTGGAACGAGCCAGCTGCCTATGTCTTGGCTGGCGGTGGTTATCTTGCAGCCATGCAGGGCTTCGGCGGTGACTTTGCCTTAAAAGTCGGTATCGCTTCTTTGCCATGGGCAGCCAAAAAGATCTACGAACGTGTTCGTGGTATCCAACTGGGCGGTGGCGGAACCCAACAGCTGGCTATGCGAAGAGTATCCCGCCACAGCGTGAACAGATACCCCGCACCCGCTTATTCTGAAGAATTCGCCGGGGTTAGGCTAGACTAAATCCGGGCTTATGGCCCAAAAAGTTTAGCAAGGGTTAAGTTAGGCTGAACCCTAAATAGCCTAACAAAGGAGAGTCAAAATCATGAGTTACGCAATTGGGGTTGACGAACTATCAATCGCCAAAATCGAGCAGTTTCGAAGCGCTGCCAAAGCGGCAGCTTTACGAAAAGCCATGAAGCTAAAGTTGGCTACTTCAATGGACGAGCTTACCTTTAAGGAAGCTTCTCCGGGAACAGATCTAAGCCAGCCAGCTGGTACCGGCTACACCAATGAAGCCTACATCACCGGTGCTGTTGTGGTTAATACCTGGACTTCCGTCTTCGATACTGCCGCGGTGCCAAGCCTGGGCATGCGCCAAGTCGCCGTATTCTACAAGATTGTAAATATGACAGTGCCGGCGCAGATCACTGCCATCCGGTTCCGCCTGGGCCCAACTGGTGCCACCACCCTTGGTTGGTTCCATATTGAGCAAATCATTCTTATCAAACAGACACAAGAATGTTACCTCAGTGAACCGATCGTCTATGGCCCGAACGAACGTCTCTTTATCGAATGTTACTCCCGTCTGGCTATCCCGGCCGCGGGTGAACGACTTGGTTTCGGCTGCTACATTGCTGAACCGGTCGGTGAGGCGATCAGCTAAAACTGTCAGGATGCCGGGAATTAAACACCCGGCATCCTAGACCCATTAGGTTGGAAGGAGGATAAAATGGGTTTACCTGGTGAAGTAAAAAGTAGTTTTCAAGCTCTCGTTGAGACAGGCAATATCCGGTATCAAGCATTACCTGCAGGTGAAATAGCTTGCGCCGTAGGTGCTTGGGCACAGCTGTTTGCCGCCGCGGCATCTCCCGCTGTACCTTGGTGGATAGTCGGCTTCCAAGTTAGCTATGCTACAGCCATTGTTGTAGAACAGAGCTGGCGAGTAAGTATAGGTTTTGGTGGTGCCGATGGTGCGGCCATTGCTGCAGGCACGGTGGTAATCACTGCCTATCCGATAGTCACCATAGGTGCTGCCGCCGCTTCCATGGGTGGCAGTCCCTTGAACATCCACCTACCATTCCCCGTCAAGATACCAGTAGACATCGTTGACCCTGGCAGTCGTGTAGCATACTCTGTCGTGGATAACCCGGTTGGCGGCGCTGTCGGCATGACATCCTGCCGTATAATCATCGCTACCGCTGTTGGTTCATAAAAGAATACGAATTAGTGAGGGGGGTGCAACGATCCCCCCTCACCTCCAAAGACAAACGAGGAGGAACAAATGAATTCGAAAAAAACAAGCACTCCTGAAACATCTCCCAAAGAAGAACCAAAAGTAACAAAACCTTCATCTTCCCTGAAGAAGACAGGGCCTTCAAAGGCTCCCCCTAAAAAGAGTCCAAAAGTCGTTCGAAAGCCCTCGGTTGCAAAAGTTCGAAAGCCCTCGGTTGCAAAAATTCCCAGAGTTACTATCCAATCGCTTCCTGTAGGCGCTCGTTTTGAATATGAAGGTTCTCTTTTCAGGAAGGCTTTACCGGTTGATAAAACAAACCAAATTGGTCAAAGACTTGTAAAGGCGCAGTTTAGCGATACTCTTTTACTAGGTACCGCTAAATCTTTTCCGTCGAAAACTTTAGTAGTACCAAAATAATACCTTGGTTAGACAGAACCTAAAGGAGGTTGCCATGCCTGCGTTACCGCAATTATACCCTTATAAAGCCGGAGCAATTGAGCCGATTGTAATGCCTGGTGAAATTGTTGGTGTCTGGGTCAACAAAGTTTTCAATTTCTTCAAGGTGGAGTATATTGAAGGCATTAACAGGTCAGAACCATTGGAAATAGATCTGGGGGCTGTTGCTGCCAATGGGCAATCAGCTGTTACCCAACTGGCCCTCCTTGAAATGCCTACAGCCGAATTCGGACAATTTAGGGCGCAAGCTCTCGATGACATCTCCGCCATTCTCTTTCAGGGCCGGGCTGACCAAAGGCATAAACTATTCACCCGTGTAGCAACCTACACTCGTTTTAGTCAGGACCCTGACGGACATGTAGGTGAATTTTATGTGAATGAAGATAATTTGGCATTCATGCAAGCTCAGAACCAAACCGATTATGCCTTAACTCAATGCAGAATAGCGTTCTGGGGATTCCGTTATGTGGTTGACCCTCTGCCCGAATATAACGGGAAGCTAAAAAAA
>SDBV01010068.1_pt1 | contig 12454 bp, 12 predicted proteins | sample 2277081 | NCBI WGS metagenome assembly SDBV01 (sample SAMN10402039, study PRJNA504765) | marine sediment metagenome | isolation source: marine sediment core GS10_PC15, 223 cmbsf | place: Arctic Ocean: Southern Knipovich Ridge | collected 2010 | reverse complement strand
CTAGACTAGCGGTATTGACAGTGTTGGTTAATCTGACGCCATCAGTTATTGTGCTCGCCGTTCCCTTGATGGCATTCAAACCACCAATATCAAGAACGTTGTATGAAGAATTGACTGACTTCTTCGCGTCACTATCTACGTTGGAAGTATTATCTCGAACTTGATGCGTTACGCAGAGCTGATCTGTAAAATTACTAAACCCAATGGTTAGACGAGACTGTGGTTTGACGCTTGTATCATCAACAGTATCCCTGCTAATTATAACAATACAGGCCTTAGGTGTGCCAAACCCTGCTTTCGTAAAATCTGCCGTACCAGTGGACGAACTGCTAACTTGCCCGCTAACAACTGCGACGTTGACATCACCCGCCATGAGCTAACTCGCCGCTTCGGTCAGACGCGCAACGATTGAAGCGTTGGTCGAATAGAAGCCCAAGTCACTGTCGCCGGCCAGCATCAAAACGTTGTCGAAGGCTTTCCGTAAGCGCAGCCTCTTGGCGTTGGTGTTGGCCGTATCCCAGATGCTCTTAATTACGTCCAGGTCCGACTCATCATCCGATGTCAGATCGAACGCGACGATGATAGTCGCACGCGAGAAGCCTGTCGCCCCGTCCGCCCATTCACTCATGGCAGCTTGAAACCCGTGAGCGTTAAGCCTGGGCTGTTCGGTCCCACGGAGACGGTTAAGCAATCCCATTAGTTGTTCTCCATATCTATGATCCTCGGCGGATTGTCCTGCTTCACCGGGTCGTGGCTCCAGTCCTTCACCCGTGGGATGGGCGGCTCCCAGGGTACGCAGTTTGTCCCCTCGGCATCGCAGCCCCAGCCTTCCTGTGCGCCCCAGAAGATCGCGTAGCGTTCGGCCCAGCCCTCCGGTGCAGGAATCGGAACGCTCATTGGAAAGCCTCCGCTGACCAACAATCTTTTTGTATTGGACTTAATATGGTCGTAAGCATATTTCAGGCCGTCACTCGCTCCCTCGTAATAACAATCTCGGCGGGCACTAAAGGTCCGCACCACGCCGTCAGGATCGAATTTACAAGACGCTGACAAAGCTCTCGACTCAGCTACCAGGGCCTTTTTAACGCTACCAAGACCGGCGATGGGTCTGAGACTACCGACCCCAGCCACCCCAACACGATTGATGCCTATAGAGTTTGGCATGAAGGCCAGCAGCACGATAAAGCGGTTGTCCCTCACCTGATGGGTAAAGAGCATGTCGCTTGCTCGCGCCGCCTCAAATCCCTCGTCAAAGAGCGGTCTTGCCTCCGCAACCTCATCCCAAAAGATTGGGTCCTGATATGCCGGATCAATCGGTCGCAAGGGCTCCCAACGGTCCTCAGCCAAGCGTCGTCCTTTGTTGCACGCATACCAAGCATGACGAGAGCGGAAGGTCATGATCTGGCGGATGTCATTGGAAGTGCGATAGATGAAAGTATTATCGCGCACCACTGTTTGTGTGCAGCCATAGAGGTCCAGCGGGTGGGAGCCGTGATGCCTTCTGCCAGAGTAGCGAGGGTTAATCGGCTGTTGCCCGTCGAGCCCGACGTTGGAAATGACATTGCCCTCGATCAGCGACGAATGGGCCAGGTTCTTGAGACAGTGCCCCCAGCCTGGCGCGAAGCAGATGTTGCTCTTGTAGACGAAGCGGCCCACCGAGCGCTCGTTATACTGAACATGGGATTTAGCATAGGCGCTGACGTTGCCGATCATCTCCAGATAGGTCCGCGGATAAGCATCCTTGGAAACTCCAAAGAAATGGGTATGCCCACCGCATTGATAGAACTCGCTGTCATGAATCACTATGAAAGTCGCTTGGAGCAATCGTGCCTTGTCGCCCTTTGCCTTAACGCACTCCCCAGCAACTTCGGCCAGAATCAACCCGCGCACGATTAACCCGAGCCCACCCTCACGCAAAACGACGTTGGCCTTGAGTTGAGGCTTGCGACCAGCGTCCAGCACGCCGATCACCTCCAGGCATTGCGCCGACCCGCCAACGCCTTCGGTATAGGCTATTACGTCTCCTGCTTCGTTCTTCCGTGGATATAGATAAATTCGCACGTTGGGCGTACCATTGAGGACAGCAGTTTTAATCTTGAACCTGCTATTTAGTAGTTCGGCATTGGTGCGCCAGTGCAGCTCAGCCCATTCCCCCTTACAAATCGCATCATAGTCCGGGGCGCCAGGTAAGCGTTCGATGGGCTGGTTCCAAGGCGCGGGTTGCCAAGCCCCAACCTGTACTGCTACGCCACCAATCGACGGCAGGTTGTCCCGGTCGATGCCCCACTTGGCTTTCAGGTCCACTCCCTCCACGGGCACAGGTTCCGGGCCGGGCAAAGGCTCGGGTGTAGGTTCGGGCGTAGGCTCAGGCGTAGGCTCGGGTGTTGGCACAGGTATTGGTACAGGAGCAGGCGCTGGAGAACTGGCGGGCTTGTAAATCCAAAGTCCATTCTTTACCCCAGACGCTCCAATGCAAGTCTGGGACTCATCGTCCCAGGACCACTTGTTCATGACCCGGCGACTGTTAACGACAGGAGGACTGTTTGGAGCGCTCACCACCGACCAAGCAGTACCGTCGAAGCGGAAAAGCTCGGCAGACTTCGACCACACCAGAATTGATCCATCCGGCACGACGCAGATTCCCGAGTTTCCGCCCATGCCCGCCCAGATATCTTCGGGAATCTTTCCCGTAACATTCAGGTCTTTCTCCCAAATACCATCCACACGCCGCAGAAAACGGATTCCCTGACTCGGTGGATGAATATGCCAGATACCCTTTCGCTCGGGGTCCCAAGCCGCGGCCGAGTTGATCGGAAAATACAGGTTGTGCTTACAATCATAGCTCCCCGCCACCAAGTCGGCATCGCAGATATTCCATTCCCCTATAAAGACCTGGCCATCATCCGTCGTGACCATCATCGCCGCTCTACCGATAGTCTTGCCGTCTGAACGCCTTCTATCCGGCAAGCGCTCCCAGCGTTTTTCTACGACGTGATAACGCCAAACCTGTCCATCTTTTGTGCCGCCCGAATAGACCGCTCCGGTGATGAGGTAGAACCACGGATGCTCAAAGTATTGACCGAAACCAGTGTGTGAGGAGCGCGGCAGAATTTGTGTTCCACCGGAATCCGCCACGAAGGGTTGTCTAGTCTCCAGGTCCGCATTCAACTCTACATGCGGCAGGACAAGTTCAGGCTTGCCGGCCTGAATGTCGTAGCGGTAAACCCCATTATCGCAGCCGTCGGCATGGCCGCCCGAGGCCGCGACGTAGGCATATCTCAAGCCCTCCCGTGCCCAGCCGTTCCAGGCCCCGAGGATCGCACTAAAACGCTTGCCGCAGGGGATGTTTGCTGGCGCGGCATCTATCCAAGGTGCCCCGTAGTTCAGCCAAGAACCAGGCTCCATCGCTGCGATGGCAGCGGGCACACCAGTCGGCTGTGGGGATGGGTCGGGTGTTGGCTCCGGCTCAGGTAAAGGATCAGGTTCCGGCTCAGGCAAGGGATCGGGTAAGGGCTCTGGCTCTGGTTCCGGGTCAGGCGTAGGCTCAGGCGTCGGGACCGGATCGGGTTCCGGCTCAGGTGCCAACTGATGCAGACCAAAGAGTTCGATCACCGTATTCTCGATCCTATCCAGTTGATCGAGAACCTCGGAGATCGTCCGCTCCTGGCCGTAAGCCGCGCTCGCGAGCGCCACGCTCAACAGGAAGGCAATGAAGCCAGCTTTTATTTTCGTCGCTTTCGCAACCATGGCATTTTCTCTCTGTTTAGCCCCCGAACTAGCTCGTTGGCACGAAGTTGACATCGAGAGTGGTGTCCCCGGCGTAAGTGCCAGTCGTGGTTAGCTTCGCGCGGATCATGTCTCCGAGAATGCCGTCCTGGATGAGATTGTCACCGAGTGTTCCATCCAAGGGAGTAACATTGGTACGAGTAGCAACCACTGCGGGTATAACTACTGTGTGTACCTTTCGCAAACTCGTAGTAAGGAAAGCGAACTGTGCGATATCAATCCAGTTGCTTCCACCATCGAGCGAGGTCTGTATCCACACATCTACTGTAGTCCCGTCCGAGCCGTAGACAAAGTTGGCCTCTACAGAAAGCTGCTTCATTCCATAGAGGCCAGAAGTGTTCCCGCGAATTACCGCAGCGAGCGCGGTAGTTATCGTCTCGCTGATAAGAGTTCTTCGAGATAACATTACCGCAACTCCCGGTTAGGACTGTCCAGTCGTGATCCCAGCTGCCACCGCCGCAGAGCCCTGACAGAACCATTTGACACCGTCGCTGATACACTCAACCCAATCACCAACTACGGCGGCGGCGGTTACGAAAGTGATAACGTCTCGATCTACCGCAACATCAGAAGCATCGTCGATGCCGCCGGCAGTAAGGATAACAGCCATCAAGTCGGCACCTGCTGGCGTAACAATAGTGTAGCTTGCGCCAGAAGGAGCAGCGGTGACTATGAACTTATACCTCAGTCCCACTCCTACTGCTGGAAGCGTCGAGACGAACTCCGCACCCGCATTTAGAAAGAACGTCGCTCCGCTTTCTGCTGCAACAATGACGTTCGTCACAATCACGACTTCAGCGTTGACTGAGCTATCCGCGGCTTGATTGATCTCAGCCGCAGTAGCAGACACGGTAACTCCGGCAAGCTTAAACGTAGAGCCAGACTCCATGTCCAGATCGCCCCCAGTGAGCACGTCGATGGAGCCACCAACTGACCAACGACCACCGCCTTGCTCTTGGCAGTTATCAACGTTGCACGCCGCATTCGCTGCCCAAGCCGTGGTGATACGCGTGATCTCCTGAGAGAAAAGCAAAGCCGATAGGCCGAGGACGCCTACGGCGAGTCCTAAGATAAGCTTTTTCATCCTTGTTCTCCTCCTTGAAAGGGGGATTTCTCCCCCTCCCAAGCTTTCAGTTAGGTCGCCTGTGCAGTCGTGATCCGCTCGTCGGGATCGCCCAAGAGAGCGCAGAAGGCACAGAAGATGTTGCCTGCGGCGTTGTCTACAGGAGTGATCGTCAAGCGAACGAATCGCTTCTCGCCAACGTAGCCGAACTTCCGTGCAGAGTCATCATCAGCAAAGTCGAAAGAAGCGATGACTTCTGTCGGGTCCATCTGAGAGTCAGGAACAGCAGCAGCATCGGAAAGGCCACTGTCGTCCCCGTGCTCCATCAGGAAAGTAGTCGTCATGTCGGCGTCAGTGTTAACACCCAAGAGAATGAGCCAGACCAGCGACTTGAAGCCTCTCATGTCAATGATCTGACTGACATACGCAGTGTTGTCCGCGACAGCCGCAGCAGGGCTAAAGCCACGACGGACCTCGATGTTGTTATAAAGGTCTCTCATGACATCCCTCCTACGTCAAAACTTGGATTTTGAGAGCTTCGAAGTTCACAACGTCGCCGCCCACTCTACGAGTCGTGTAAAGCTTGATGAAGGGTTTCGTTGTGAACGGATCACGAAGCACTCGTGTGCCGAAACGCTCGACGATGGTGTAGCCCATCTTGAAGTCGCCGAAGAGAATCGACAGGGAGCCCGCAGACACCGCGGCCACGTCGTCAGCCTGGTGCATTGGGAAGCCGAGGATGTTGAGTGGCTGACCAACCTGGAAGTTGCGCTCCCAGAGATAGTTGCCCTGGCCATCCTTGAGCTTACGAACGTCCCTGATCGTCAACCGAGCGGCCAAGAACCTCGCATTCCTGAGGTATGGACTCTTGATTGAGTAGACCAGGTCGAACAGACCATCAGCAGTGACCGCTCCGGACGTTCCGGAGTTGATCTGTTCGATGTTGCCAGTCGTTGTGCCGCTGGGATACGTGTTGATCCCTCTCGGCTGGCCGACGCCCGTGCCACCAACAAAAGCCGTAGCTTCTGCTCTGGCAAAACGCTCGGCAACCTTCTGGCTCAGCCAAGCTTCGACGTTGAAGCCGGCGTCGTCGAGAAGCTTCTGCGTCACACGAGGCTCTGCGTAAAGCTCATGCGCGTGAATGGTCTTCTTCCCGATGTCAGGCGTGGTCGTCTCGGGCCGGGTTTCCTGCTCCGCAACCCAGCCGAACCCGGCCTGGTTCTCGTCTCGGATCAGTTCGAGAGAGTCGCTTGCAATCGTCTCGATCGTGGCGAACTCGCGGACTGGAGACGTCTCGAAGACGATCTTTGAGATTCGAGCAGACATTTCCGGCTTGACCCAATACCCGCCGCCTGGGTCACGATCGACCGAGAGGAGACGAGTCTTGAGATCGGGCACTTCCAACTTCTTCAAGAAGGCGTCGGCGTCCCGGCGAATGTAGGTGGAGAAATGCCGGCGGTAGAGCTTGAAAACTTCAAGATCTTCATCGGCAACGTCCGTCGGGTCAAGGTCAAGCCTAAGACCTTGATCGAAGTGATCGGTGCGGATCAGTTCGCAAGCCTGTGAACGAAGCTCAAGCTCCGCCGCTGGATCTGGTGCGGCGGAGCCTGCTCGACTGAGGGCGACTTCAAGTTCTTCGATCTTCGCATCATGAGCCTCAACGACAGACTTGCGCTCCGCAGCGATCTCGGCTTCCCGAGTCTCGATTGTGGTTTGAAGTCTGTCGATCTTCTCAGTGATGAGAACATCAACGTCGCTCTTTGTCGCTCTCTCTTTGAGCTCCTCAGAGTGCGTCTTTTTGAACTCCTCCAGCCCGTGGCCGAGGTCGTCAATGGCTTGCTGCACCTGGGCGTCATCCATTGTTCAGTTTCCTGATGCAGTTAAGGATTCAGTGATGCGCCGAATACGCTTCACCATATCTTCACCGCCCTCGGCGTCCCGCTGAGCTGGCGGAGTCCAGCCAGCAGAGATGTATCTGCTGGTTGCTTCGGAGAACCCAGCGTCCCGCAGGGCGTTCTCCAACTCTCGTTTCGTGGTAAGCTCCTCTGGCGACATTGCTCGTACCGAAGTAACGAGCGCATTCGCCTGTGCAGGAATTGCCACGAGAGAGATTTCAAAGAGATCAATCTCCAATAGGTTAAGGGTTTTCTTCTTGTGGTCGAATTCTTCCTTGATCGTTCTGAAGCCGATGGACAGACCGTCCAGGGCCTTGGCTTTGAGCAGGATCAGTGTTTCTTTCGCTGATTGAATCTCGGTCAAGAGCCTGCCCTTGACAAAGAGCCCTTCGGCATCTTCACGAATCTCTTCCCAAACCCCAATAATCATGCCTTGCTGATGCTGACGGAGCATTTTTACTTTGTGCTTGGATCGCGCTCTTAATGACTTCTTGAACGCTCCAGGCACTACGATCTCGTCAAAGGAGTTGAGTTTGCCGAAGATCGCAGCGTGGCCCTCGAACGTGCCTTCGCCGTCATCCGAGGAGCACAGATTCAGCTCGGTAGAGATACTTCTGGTCAGCATGGCGTTTTCCTCAATCTCTGCTTCTCGTTTCTTCCTAAACTGACTAAAGCAAACTGCAAGCCGTTGTTCTTTATTTGGAAACTCTTTTTTCATCTGGGCGCTGCTCATGCATCGGCTCACAAACTTGTCCCGAGGCTCTTCAAGCTTAGGCTTGAGGAGCGGCATAGCTCTGCTCCGAGAAGTTTAATCTAGCATATTCTCCAAAGTGCAACATCGCAGCTTTGTCATAAGTAGTAGCAGCTTCTTCCTCCGATCGAAAATACCCTAAGTATAAGCTTTTGCCATCTACTCTTATTCCAGCCCCCCAACGATTAAGTCGATTAATCCACGACACTCCTTTGAACTGAGATGAATAGCCTCTGTTTAAAGTCTTCTTTCTGTTAGCTTGCTGTTGAGATTGGTCAGCAAGACGCAAGTTTTCTCGTCGGCAGTCGGTTTTTATGCAATTAATGTGATCGACTTGCTCTTTTCCTACTAAGTATCGTCCTAGCATTCGAGCCATAATTACACGATGCAAAAACATAACTCCATAGCCGTTGTTACGCGCAGCGTAACCTTTATCATAGACACCCCAGTAATGCTTTCTCAAGAGAGATTCGTCCTCTGGAGAGATAAGAATTCTCGTATCCGAGAGAGAAGGTTTAATCGCCCGCATCTGCACTGTCCTTTCCATTAGGCTTCGGCTTTTGCTTGACGATGGGAGCCGCGACCACTTTCTCTCCTTCTTCGCCAAGTTCTGCTTTGTTAACCGGAACTAATACTACGTCGCCCTTGCCATCAGGAAGCGGCTCATACCCTGTGGCCTTGCGCTTCTCGTCCACAGTAAGAAAGTCCGTTTTGTTAATCTTGTCCCAAAGCACATGCCTACGAGATATCAGAGCTGGAACTTCGTCCAAATCGAACTCCAACTCAAGATCAGTGTCGAAACGCGGTGTCAGCCAATTGTTAAGCTCCCCAAGCATGAACAACATGAGCGGGATAACAGTCTGCTCCCAGAGCCAGAGTCTCGCCTCCTCCATGTTCCTGTGAGTGTTGTCGCCTGGGATTCCAAGCATCTGAGCCGGCATCCCAAACACCATGGCGATGTCACGGGCTGTGGTGTGCTTGCCCTCAAGCCAATCCTGATCGACCGCACTCATGCCCATCTCTTTCCAGTCAAGACCGCCCTCAAGGAGAAGCGGTCTACCAGCATTGGTGGCGCCAGAGTACATACGGTCGATATCAGCCTTTAGCTTATTGTACTGGTCATCGTCAAGACCAGTGCCGCTCTTCGGATCGACAATCAGCGCACCACTGGGTCGAGCATCGTTCTGGAGTCTTGCCATATTCCAACGGCCAGCTTCGTTGTGCTGGTCTATGGAGAAGGCCGCAGCTTCGACTGGGCTCATACCATACCAGTCGTTAAGAGGATGAAAGGCTTTAAGATGAAGGATCGCTGAACTTCCTGGAATAGTTGGCAGTCGTATTTGCCGTCCGTCGAAACCGACTCTCCATTTAACAGTTTGACCGCCTACAGTGTAGACGTAGGCAGAAGGCATTCCAAAGTCTCCAGCCTTGATCGTCATTCTGTCTGGGCGCTTTGGCCAGAGTTCTGTCGGGGGCCTAGTCTTTGGCCCCACACTTTCAATATAGCTATTGCCAGCGATCAAAAAGAACCCAATCAATGACTGAATGAAAGCTGCCCGTCCTTGCAACGGGTTTGGTCGTCTAACAAGATCAAGGAGGGGGTGATCGAGAATTTCGGTTCTGTCCTCTCCTTTTCCTCTGAAGAGCAAGAATGGGACGGAGCCTGCGCACTTCGCAATCTCGCTGATTGCGCGGAACGCAACAGCATTCTTAGCATAGGACTCTTCGGCGAGTTTATCATACTGTCTTGGTGTCCATACTGGACGCCCTGCGACAGTGAGGGAAATTAACCTCCCTGCCTTGGACGCGTGAGTTTCTACCGGATGCACCGCGCGCCAAGCGTAGTTAATTACTGACTGGGCTAGTGTGGTCGCGCGCAGCTTTCTAGCCATAATAATTATACCGATCTATGGTCCAGCGACATAGACGACAGAAGCTATACGTCCAAGTCGCTCGTCTTGATTTTGCGAGCCGCCGCCCCATACGACGATGGTGGTTTTTATGAAACCACCCACACCAAAGTCCTCGTATGATGCCCCAGGAACCGAATTGTACTGGGTGTCTCATCACTTCATACTCTCGGACACCGCATTGTGTCAAGCGGATCAATTATTAGCCCATAACCTCGTATGCCATGAACGTCAGTCTTTGGCTCGCCTAAGATAAGCATGTCGTGACCATGACACATTGGGCCTTCAACAGCCAATGGCACCCATGAACCTGTCGCCTTGCCATTACCTCTGTCCTGCTCCCACCGCCAAGTAATTTTAAGACACTCATGAATCACTCTCAAACAAATGGCACAGACCCAGCGCAGCTGTAAAAGCTGCGGCTTGGGAAATTTCTTGACCTGCTTTCGTTTTTTGACATTGCTCATAATGACCGAATGCGCGGCGGAACTAAGTTTAATCCCCCCATGAGTTCTGTCAATGCCCAGACCAAAGCATCTGTACGGTCTGGACTCTTTTTGATTCGACCTGGAAGAAAGAGTGTCATCTCGTCTTCAAGATCAGGAAAAGTTCCAACATGGTGTACCCTGTGCTGCTCGTAAAAGGCCGCAATGGGCTCTGCTCTCGTGACCTTAGCGCGAGAGGCGTGTACGAGCTTGACGTTGACAGAGCTATCAACAGCGTGGATAGTGGCTTCTACCATGTCGCCGCCCTGGTTCTTTTCAGCAACGACGATATCAGCCTGTAACTCTTTGTAAAGAGTGACTACCTTTCTAGCCCAGCCCTCGGGTGAGGCTCGTAAAGAATGCTCTCCAAGAACGTATCCGTGCTTGTCAGGGCCAAGGCCAGCAACGATAATTCCAGTGAGATCTGAGCCTTCCTCGCTAGTGATCGCTGGATCAACTCCGACAGCGACTCTCCTGAGCGTGGGATGCTCTGAAACTCGGCACTCGTCAAGTACCTTATAGCTCCAGAGGGCACCTTCGAACTCAGGGAGAAGCTCCCCAAAGATTTCCTGTCGCTCAAGACGAGTTCCTTTGTACTGTGCGATAATCTCCTTTACGAACCGCTCGGGGAGGTTATCGACGTTGTCGTGAGTTGCGCCAGAAGTCAGAGCAACATCTCCGTTCGGAAGACTTTCAGAACGGATGCGCTCCACCAGATTCTTAAGTATCTTCCTCGGACGTGGAGTAGTAGTCACAACGCATTGCGGAGCATCGCCATAGCGCAGGCACAGCTGAAGCATCTCCCAGGTCTCGTCCAAGTATCGCCACGCGGCGAGTTCATCGCACCAAACCTTGTCCAAGTTTGGCCCGCGCAAGCGGTCAGGGATTTCGCTCGTGAAGAGGCTTGTTATAGCTCCGTCGGGCCAGATAAGCTTGGAAGTGGCTGGCTTGTACTCAGGGCGGAACCAATTAGGAGCTAGGGAAAGAATTCCACTAGGTCCCTCTACGCAGAAGCGTCGAAGATCCGCGCTTGTCGCAGCAATAATTGCTGAGTTCTTTGCGCGCTTTGCAACATGCTCATTCACTAACCAATTACTTCCAGTCCAGTTCTTTCCCCAGCCTCTCCCCGCCATCACGACCCAGATGAACCAGTCCCAGAGCGGAGGTATTTGCTCACGCCGAGCTTGAAGGAACCAGTCACCAGAGGCGTTGATGGCCTCGTGATCGGTGAGAGTAGATATGATTGTTTCGCGAGCGTCCTCTTCAAGCGTAGCCAGCACTTTATTCCAGGAAAGATGCCTGGGAGGTAGCTCGGCTTCTGTGAACTGAAGGCTCATTGTCTAACCATAGTGCAGTGGAAAGGTGCCACCAGCGATTGGTTGGGCACTACAGCGTAAACATTCAGCAACATGCGGCGCGTAGCAAGCGCCGCATTTCGGACACTCCCAGCCTCGGCTAGGACTCATATTGACAAAGACAGTGCCACAGGAGCAGACAGAAGCCCCTTCGTCACGACCACACCTGATACACTTAGGCATCAGTCACCTCAACATATTCTGCCTCGACTAGCTGCAAGTTTTTGCCGCCAGCCTGCTTTATGAGATCGACGAAGCGCAGTCTCGCAGCAACGACAGAGGCCGTCTTTTCTTCCTGGCCCCGCTCCACGTCGTCTCCGTTAAGGAAGCGACAGACTTTTGTCCAGCGGTCAACGGCCTGGAGCCTTTCTCTTGTTCCGCCACTTTCTAGGCCAGTCCGCACGGCGGCGGCCACGAGCGGGAAAAGGGCTTTGAAGTCTTTTTTGAAGCTCTCGTCAAATTCACCAATCAAACTTGTCGCGAGGGGATCAGCTAGCACACGGTAGACAGTAATTGCGGAGACGTTAAACTGTTCTGCGATCTCCACGCCTTTCATGCCGTTTATATGGCACGCGATGTACTGCTTGTGCTCTGGCTTCAAGGAGTCCAGCTTGAGCGCGCCGTCGTCTCTTCTCTTCCCCATGAATTTTTGATAGTGGTATCTATCGGCGATCAGCTCTTTGTTGAGAGCATACTTCGCCGCGGCAGCATCAGGGTCATACCCAGCACGGGCGACAGAGAGTGGCTTGATGTTCAACTCGGTCATGGCTTAATCTCGACTTGAGTTAAGCATTGTGGTTGTGCCATAAACAGAAAGAGCCGCCAAGTCATAGGCTGCAGCTGCTTCTTCTGGGGTTGCGAAAATACCCAAAAAAGTTCTTTTGCGGTTCTCAGTGATACGAGCCTGATATTGTACATGACCCGCTTGAATTACCTTAGTCACTCCTTTGTAGTTCAGAGGGTTATCAGAGTGAGCCTTTGCTCTGCCTACGTTGAAAGATCTCGTTACGATCCGAATGTTGGCTCGCTGATTATCCAGCCCGTTTCGGTTGATATGGTCAATCTCCTGTTTGCCTATTGGTTTGAGAATATGTCTGTGCATTGAGATGGTTGTCCTCGGCCCAGGAAGCAGCCTAGAGGTCGAGCGTATAACATATATAGTATATTTACCAGGGCAAGATCTCCAGTTATACTGCATTAGCTCATCGT
>SDBV01010067.1_pt1 | contig 12455 bp, 9 predicted proteins | sample 2277081 | NCBI WGS metagenome assembly SDBV01 (sample SAMN10402039, study PRJNA504765) | marine sediment metagenome | isolation source: marine sediment core GS10_PC15, 223 cmbsf | place: Arctic Ocean: Southern Knipovich Ridge | collected 2010 | reverse complement strand
CGCGCATTTACGCATATATGGAACATTTATTGTCAGGATCAAAAGAATAACAACTATTTCTTATTTTTAATAGCAAGTTCAAAACGTTTCTGCCTGTCTAAAAGGTCCATTTCTTTTAATTCTTTTTTTACCGCTCCACCGCCGACTCTAAGACCGCCATACTGTGGTTCCTTGAGGGCTTTTATGATCTCTTTCAGATCGTAATAAGGATTGTCAACTATAACAGTGATTATTCTTTTCCCCAGGTCGTTTGATGCACCTGAATCGGTCTCTGCTTCCGGTTTTCCCGCTTCAGGTGACGGCGAAGGTTCTTTTTTAATCTCCGGGGCAGACTGTGGCGCAGATGTTGGTCCTTTTGCTGTTTCCCGCGCCGTGACCTGAGGTTTCACGGGCCCCCGGCTTTCTTTTTGGCCCCCCTTCCCTGACAAACTGAGAATAGCATCTTCAATTGATTCGAAAGATTTTAAGATAGAAGAAAATTCCATCAGCTCATAGACATCAAATACATCAGATGACATGTTGACAAGCACAAGATCACCGTTGTTTTCCCGTATTTCCCTTATCTCACTGACAAAAACCCCCCACCCCGCACTGCTCACATAATCTATATTTTCCAAATTTACAATTATTCTGTATTTATTGAGCGCTAACTGCTCCTCCAGCCTTTTCTCCAGATCAGGTGCAGTTGTTGTATCAATAAACCCGCGCGCAGAGATTATCGCGATCTCTTCATCTTTTCCTGTATATGTAACGTCTACCTGAATGTCTGCCATTCAAACCACCTCCGCTTTATACATTATAATTATTACTCACTCTAAAAATAAATTCAACTGAAAAACAAAAAAAAATCACAAAATTTATTCCTTATAATTAGTTCTTGGCGCCACGCCGAATAAAACACGGAGTAGCCGTGCATGCCCGGCTTAATTAGTATTTTCACTTTAACCAAGTATTCTTAAGATTAGTCGCAGTGAAACGGCTCAATATTATTAATTAAGGTAATATAAACACTCCTCTATCATTTGTATACAGCCCAGGAGGGCATCTTTCTTTTGGCGAAGGCCACTCTCTTTCCCTTCGTGTCAAGCTTCATTCTGATGAGCTCCCGCCGTACGATACTCTCCTTTATTTTATGGCTGCCATATTCCCCGGTGCCCAATAATTTTGAGATCTTTCCGACGCCATAGTCCGGAAAGAAACGCACAATCTGAACGAGCGCTTTTATCTGGTCATCCGTCGCATGAGTGAGTTCGATCTTTTCCTCTTTTTCACCCGAATCAACTCTTAACCCCTCATCACCATCTCTTTCCCGCATCTCTTTCAGCACAAGATACTCTTCGTTGGATATACCTGTCTTCTCGAGCGCTTCCTCCAGAGGATCACCTTCTTCAAGATATTGAAACAGACTGAGCTTTTTTGAATATTTGATCTCGGCAAGACTCATCTCGAGTTTCAGCACAACAAAAGTAATGTCATCGGTTTGAGGGTACCCCTTGGTAAAAGTCGCGATTTCTTCGTTCAATCTCAATTTGAAGTCCGAAGCAGGCAGATGATTATACTTCTTGATAAACTCTATGAGCCTTTTTTCCCCGTACTGCTCTCTTTTTTCATTCATAGCTTCAGTTATACCATCAGTATAAATAAAAAGAATGTCACCCTTTTTTAATTTGAGCTTCTCGCTTGTTATCCTCTTGTTAAACTCCTCCGGGTCACCCAGGTCAATACCAACTGCTATCCCTCCCGGGTTTAAAAAACTCACTGATTTTGTCTCGTCCCTGTAAAGGATCATCGGGTTGTGACCCGCGCTTGCAAAATTCACTGACCTCTTTTTTGAATCCAGAATAACATAGAACATCGTGATATACATTCCCTTTCTAATATCGCCGATAGCAACCCTGTTCACCTTGTCCAGTACGTAGCTTGCCCTTTTGTTTCCCCTGGCCTCGAGCCTCATCGCAGTCCTGATCATTGTCATGACCATTGAGCTGCCGATACCTTTACCGGAAACATCAGCGACTACTATCCCAATGGAGTTTTCATCCACTTCAAAAAAATCGTAATAATCCCCTCCTACCTCCAGAGCTGCCCTGTAGGCAGCGTCAATCTCAAACCCCTCGAGCTTGGGTACTTCTTTTGGTAAAAGTGCGTTCTGGATTTCCTGCGCTAGCTGCAGCTCTCTCCTCAATCTTGTCTGGTCGGTCAGCTGTCCCTGGGTGATTCTTAAATTCCTCATGATCTCATTAAAAGCTTCACCAATTCTGCTGACTTCGGGGTTCCCGGCCTTCAATTTTAATTCCCGGGCCTGTCCCGTCATGCTTACCCTTGAGATTTCATCAGCAAGCTTACGGATCGGCACAATGAATGTCGAACCGATCACAAATACGCCGATTATGGTTGTGCTCCAGAAAAATATTGCGATGAAAGCAACACGCAGGCGCTGGGTCACCATATCGCTCACCTCGATAAATTTATCTTCCGGGATACCCAGATGCACTTCCCCGAGCTTTAAATCTTTGTATTTTACGACAGCGACAAAATCATTGTATGTCTTTCTGTCCCTCCCAGTGTAGGTGAATACAACTACCGGCTCTTTTGCACTTAAGGGTCTTACCCCGGGCGGTCTGTTATAAGTGCTGAAGATCTGTTTTACATCGGTATGAGCAACGATACGTTCATTAGAGTCTGTTATTATTACATATTCAAGCGGCGCTTCGCTCTGTTTTATCGAAGAAACAAGATTTGCGAGTGCCAGATCATCACCCTTCAGGATAATGTCCAGTGATGTTGCCGCGACCTGACCGGTTACCGACTTATATCTGTCGATAAATTTGTCCCTGATGGTCCTGACCTGGTACCTGGTCCCGAAATTATACAGGACAACTACCAGGAATGTTATCAGCGCAACCGCATAAAGCGCAAACCTTACCCTGATCGAGACCCTTTGTTTCAAACCCCCCAGCATACCAGGTGCACCAAGGGTCTCCAGGTAAACTTTCATGGAAAGTATATTTGTTCCTTCAACCCGGCTGTATTCAACTTCATCGATCAGTTTTTTGATAAGCCAGATCCCGAGCCCGCCTTTTCTTCTTGTTTCAACGTACTTGTAAAGATCAGGTTCAAGGACCGAGTGCCAGTCGAATGCGACGCCCTGATCTTTTATTTTAATCACTACCGAATCCTCCTGCCGGATCATCTCTACCTGGAAACCGCCTTTTTTACCTTCATACGCGTGTCTGATAATGTTCGACACAGCTTCATCAACAGCGAGTTTCACTTCACTTACCTGTTTTAGCGTAAGGCGCATTTTTCGTCCGTATTTTATGACAAAGTTACGGACCCTGAGCAGATTTTTACCTTCGGCGCTGAGACTTAATTTTTTTGATTTTCCAGTCTTCATCGTTTTTGTCAGAGAAACTTAAAAAATTCACTCTAATCTATTTTGGATCAGGAGTAAAAAAAAAGTGTTCGCGCTACTATTATCGACCGTTCACATACCCGATTTGACTTATTAGTTGCCCGCGCTGACTTCCCAAACCTTGTTCACGCCAGGCTGCTCAAAGCCGAAATCTGCCTCCGAACAAGCGGCTTACACGTTGACACAGCACTGTATCAGTTTACTTACAAAATGAATAACTGTAACAAAATAATCAACCAAAAATGATCAATCTAAAACTCTCAGATTTAAAAACGAAAACTCATTATTCTTATCCAGTCTGAGAGATTCCTTGTACGCCTTCGCAGCTTCCCTGGAATTTCCAGAATAATGCTGAGCCACGCCTAAAATCGTGTATAGATCAGAAAGTGCAGAAAAGTCCAGCTTAATATCACTTTCGAGGCATTTTTGTACGGTCCGGATGGCACTCTCATATCTTCCAGCCTCGATATATTTCAGCGACAGGTTGAAATAAGCTTCATATCTGTATGGAAAATCACGGACCAATTCATGGTACAGATCAAAAGCCTTTTGATCGTTTTCTACTTCCGCCTGGAACAGGGACAGCCTGTAGTACTGTCCGGTGTGGTCCACAATATTTTTAGCATTAACCAAAAAATCTCTTGTTTTATCAGTATGCCCAGTTTTCATGTAGATCTCTGCGATCTCCATATAGGGTATGTAATTTCCGGGTTCTAAAGACAGCATCCTGTGATAGAGCTGAAGGGCGTTGTTGTTCAGCTCATTTTCCTGATACAGCTCAGCGGCCATTGAAAGATAGCGCAGATCCTCCCCGGCTAATAGAACCGCTTTTTCAACCAGCTCGCGTCCCTCGGGCTTCCGTTCAATATTGAAGTAAACATCAGCAAGACATATATAAGGCATAGGTCCGTCAGGGGCGCTGCTTATGAGTTCCTCACTTAAATCGACTGCTTCACTGTATCTTTTTTCTTTTATATAAATATTTACAAGATTCCTGAAAGCACCTTCATTCTCCGGGTTCTGCAGAGCTTTTATATAATATTTTTCCGCTTCCCGCAGCTCACCCAGTTTTATGTATATATCACCGATAATGTGCGCGATAGAAGTGTCACCTGTACGCTCGAACATGTCAAGATAAAGATCAAGCGCTTCAGCTAGATTTTCACTTTTAAACAGAGCCATTCCAAGCAGAGTATCAACATCCTCCTCCTTCAGCGTTCTGTCCACGGATCTCAACAGATCGACAGATTCCCGGTACTTCTTCTGTTTCATGAGAAGAAGAGCAAGATTGTACCTTAGAACGGGGTTCGATGGGAATACATTCAGGGCAGCTCTCAGGTACCTGACAGCCCTGATTGGGTCACTTTCCCCTAAAATACTGCTTAGTGTGAAATAGCTTACCCCTTTCAGGCTCTCCTCTGAATCGGGATCCTCAATTACTCTGCTCAGCAAATTAGCCGCATCCTCCGGTCTGTCGAGATTTAAATATGCTGCAGCTGCATTGATCCTGAACACCCCGTCCACATTTTCATGACCTTCATATATCGATAATGCCTTTTCATATTTTCGGGCCGCGTAATAGATATTCCCGAGAAGCAGAAGATTCGGCGCGTATTCTTTCTGCAGCTTATAAATCTTCAACACATTTTCCAGGGTCAATTCGGGATCACCCATTTTCATATAAGACTGCGCGCTGTTGAACAGAGCGAATACATTTTTTTTATCATAGGAAAGAGACTCTTGAAAATACTCAATGGCGCCGCTGTAATTACCCCCTTTATACTCTATATTCCCCAGATAGAGAAAAGCTATGCTGTCCATTTTTTTCCGGTTCGAGCCAACGGAGGCCCTTTTCAGCAGGATCCGGGCTCTTTCGTAATTTTCTAACCTGTAATGATTTATACCCTCGATGAGATCTCTGTTAAGATAGTCGATACTATCGTCTCGAAAACCCTCCCTTTTATTTATCGCGAAATACACCAGAATACTGATTACCAACGGCAGTACGACGCCAGTGTACAGAAGGATCTTCCCGTGTTTTAAATAAAAGTCTTTTGCCGCAGTTAATAAATTCTTGAAATAGGGAAGGTGTTGTTCCTTTTTATCCATGATGTTTCAATTTCAGGTATGGTTTTTGTAATATTACACAAGGGGCGTGCACATGTTTAAGGCCCGGATACAAACTGCTGATTGCTGTCCTTGCCTTTACGGATCCCGTCCAGCACTCCATTAACAAATCGATATGAATCATCAGTTCCGAACATCTTTGCGAGATCAATTGCCTCATTTATCACAACGGTATCGGGAACATCTTTCTGAAAAAACAGTGAATATGTCGAAAATCTGAGAATTGCCCTATCAACATATGACAGCCGATCCAAATCCCAGTGCTCAAGCTGAGTCACGATTTTCTTGTCGATCAACGCGGTTTTCCCCATGGTCCCTATAATTAATCCCCGCGCAAAATCCAGCGCGGGCGGGTTGACTTCTTTATCCAGCCAGTCGAAAGTTAAAACATCTTCAATTGTCTTATTACCAATGTCTATCTGATACAGGGCTTGAAGCGCAATTATCCGCGCACTTCTTCGCGAACCCAATTTTTACTCCATTTCGATCATATACTGGATTGAGACAACCTGTTTTTTTTCAACCAGCCATTCCCTGAATATTTTTTCTCCATTTTCCTTCTGTAAGTAACTGGTTATGCTTCCATAGGCTTCCTCATAAGAAAGAACTTTTTCTCCCTGCTTATTTTCTATTTTGTATATGTAATACCCACCCATGCTCATCATCGGTGAAGCTACATCGCCCATATCAAGAGAAAAAATCAAGGCGGCCCCCTCGGGACTCAATATTGTCAAAAGCTGTTCTTTTGTAAAAGAACCCTGAAAACCCCCTTTATCTGCACTTTCCGGTGTATCTGAATAAGTTCTGATCAATTCCCGGAAATCTGCACCCTGTGATGCCTGTTCATAGATCGCCGTCGCATGAGTTTTTATTTCTTTTGCCTCTTTGTAAGACACGTCCCCGGGAACAGGGATAAAAATACGAGAAAGCTCGACAATCCCCGGGGTTGTAAACAATTTTTTATTTTCAGGAACATCATAAAAAATTTTCACTTCTTCATCTGTAACAATATTGACCCTCTGGGAAATAATCTGACTGATCAATCTCATCCTCAGCACATCGTTTCGATAATTTTCCTTTAAAACCTCCAAAGAAAGATTCTCGTTTTCAAGCTCCTTAACAAACTCCTCTCTTGTCAAATTATTTTGAGTTATCATATCATCCACAATACCATCAAGCTCTTCCTCGGTTACGACGATCCCTTTTTTTTCAGACTCCATTTTTATCAGAAGGTTATCAATTAGAGCATTCATAACACTTTTTTTTTCGGGGACCGGAGTACCGGTAAACAGAGACCTTAGCTTTTCCTGCTCATACGCGGTTTCAAAATCCTGGATGGTAATTATTGAACTGCCCACCTTGCATGCGATCCCGTTTATAATTTCAGAGTAAACCGGGTTTAGGACTAATAGGAACAGGGATAATAATAAAATCACCTTTCTCATAAAAACCAGCCTCACTCGCATTTAATCATCAAAGATTAACATAACAGAAATTTCATCATAAAGAAAGAAAAACTGATTTGCCTGTTATACGAATTCGAAGGAGCCTGGTGCGTTGGGGGACAAATAAGACAAGCTGTCTATACGGGTTTTTATTCAATTTTCCTTGACAAAAACACATTTATAGATTATTTATGTCGAATCATGCCCGGTACGGGCACCCGGAACTGATCATTATTTCCCGGACAATTAAATTGAGGATACAGTATGAATAAAGCTCATCATCTTTTCACTTCAGAATCTGTAACAGAGGGCCATCCTGATAAAGTGGCGGACCAGATCTCCGATGCTATACTGGACAGTGTCATAGAGCAGGACCCGGCCGGCCGTGTCGCATTAGAAACACTTGTCACCACTGGCCTCGCGTTTGTCGCCGGAGAAATGACGACCAAAGCTTATGTGGATATTCCGAAAGTGATCAGGGGAACGATCAAGGCAATAGGCTACACAGAGCCGGATCTTGCCTTTGACTGGGAGACCTGTGCTGTTATTTCGAGTATCGACGAACAATCGCAGGATATTGCCCAGGGGGTCCTCGGGACAGGGCTTCACCACGAAAAAGGCGCGGGCGACCAGGGAATGATGTTCGGCTACGCTGTCGACCAGACTGATGAGCTGATGCCTCTTCCGATAATGCTCGCCCATAAAATTCTGCTCAGACTCTCGGAACTTCGCAAATCCGGAAAGATAACATACCTTAAACCTGACGGAAAATCGCAGGTGACTGTTGAATATGACGAAGGCAAACCTTTGAGAGTCGACACTGTCGTTGTTTCAACACAGCACTCGGCGGAAGTGTCCCACGATGAAATAAGAGAAGATATGATCACACAAGTTATCAACCCGATTCTCCCGGAAAAACTGGTCGATGAAAAAAATATTACCTACCACATAAACCCCACAGGAAGGTTTGTGGTCGGCGGGCCTCATGGTGATTCGGGTGTTACAGGAAGAAAAATCATGGTCGACTCCTACGGCGGTTTCGGCAGTCACGGAGGAGGGTGTTTCTCAGGTAAAGACCCGACAAAAGTCGACCGCAGCGGCGCCTACATTGCACGGTATATTGCCAAGAATATAGTAGCGAGCGGCCTTGCCACTGAGGCTGAACTGCAGATAGCTTACGCAATCGGTGTTGCCCAGCCTGTTTCAGTGAGCATCGACACGCACGGTACCGGCCAGGTGGATGAAGAGGGAATAGTCCGGGCCATAAACAAAGTTTTCGACCTCACACCCCAGGGAATCATTGAAACCCTGGATTTGAGAAAACCCATCTATAAAAAGACCGCCTCTTATGGACATTTTGGAAGAAATGAGTTCAGCTGGGAAAAAACCGATAAGATAGAAGATCTAAAAAGGGCAGTAAAATAATCCTTCAATTACCCTGCACTTGACGGTTTAATTAATAGGACCGCCTGTACTTTATTATTCGCCATGAAAAAACTGGTTCTTTTTTTTATTGACGGCCTGGGGCTCGGTCCTGACAATCCCGATTGCAACCCTTTGAGATCACTTTTTGCCAGGTTAATGTCAGGCAGAAAACTGGTAGACACGGAAGGACCTCTGTTTTTCCCCAACGGAGTGCTGATCCCGACAGACCCGACCATGGGTGTTCCCGGCACCCCCCAGTCCGCCACCGGTCAGACATCGTTATTCACCGGGGTGAACGCTCAGAAACAGATCGGCCTGCACCTGCCGGCTTTTCCAAACAATGAACTGAAAATGCTGATCGAAAAGTACAGCCTCATGAAAATGCTGAGGCAGGGAGGAATTAAATCCACATCGGCCAATCTTTATTCTCAGGGATTCTTCACAAAAAGAAAGCACCACAGGAGGAACCTTTTTCCAGCGTCCACACTGACAATAAAAGCATCGGGGAGCAGGTTCAGGTTCAGGGATGATTACCTTGCCGGGCAGGCAGTTTTCGCTGACATAACCAACGAGTTGATCCGGAAAAGGGGATACAAGATCGATCTCATAAAACCCGAGCAGGCGGGACGGAATATGCTCAATATCCTGACAGCTCACCAGTTTGTTTTTTTTGAATACTTTATGACCGATCTGTACGGGCACAGCCAGAATAGAACGGAGCTAAAAAAATGCAAAGATATCCTGGACCGCTTTACCCAGACCCTGTGGAACGGTATCGATAATAAGAGCACCGGAATACTTGTTGTAAGTGACCATGGTAACGCGGAAGATATTTCTATTATAAATCACACAACCAATAAGATCCCTACCCTGCTTTTTACATGCAACAGAGAAGCTCAAAAGCTTTTCGCACGGAGAATCAAAAACCTGACGGATATTTACCACACTGTTCTGGAATACTTCGACGTCTCTTCGACAGCGCACTGAAAACTTATTTTGAACCGCTTTTTTGTGTGTTTTTTGTTTAAAACTATTTGACTGGGGGCTTATTCAAATACCTGCTTTACCTGAAGAACCGTAGACCTTCATCTTGTACCTGACCAGCTCTTTCATGAATATTTCCCCGCCTGCAAGAATGTCCTCTTTCAGTCCTGACCCGATACGGTATTTTGGTGATATGTTTTGCGAGCCGGATTTTTGTACACTGTCCATGCCATCGAGGAACGCCTGATTCAAAGCAGTGCCAAGGTTCATTTTACACAACCCGCGTTTTATCAACTCATTTATATCTTCGTCAGCTATGCCGCTCCCCCCGTGAAGTGTTAAAGGGATATCCACAACGCGGTGTATACGCTCAAAAAGCTCAAAATCCAGAGAAACCTTTCCATCCATCAACACTTCCACATTCCCGATGGAGACACCAAGAAGATCTATACCTGTCGCTTCTACAAACCGCTTCGCACTTTCAGGGTCAGTTAGAGAATGCGAACCGGTGCGCAGTCTCAGGTCATACTGGTCGGCGGTCGGGAGCTGTCCGAAATTAGCCTCAACGGAAACACCCTTGAGGTGGGCTTTCGCCACCAGCCTGCCGAACATGGCTATATTCTTGTCTATATCTTCGGATTCAGGTTCAAACATAACAGCGTTAAACCCCAGGTCTATCCCCTGCAAAGCATGCGCAAGCACCGGCACTTCATTTAAAATAAAGGATACCGGAACCGGGGTAATTTCTGCGGCTATTTTCCCGATTGCCGCGTAATACAATAGGTTGTCCGGTTTCAATACCCTGTCGGCATTTTTCAGGACCCCGCCGTTAAACCCTATTATCACAGGTGAGCTTTCTTCCTCAGCCGCACTTACAACAGCTTTTAGAGACTGCAGGTCCCAGGATTCAAAATACCCTACGGCATACTTTCCTTCACGTGCTTTGAGCATCAAATCTGTCATTGCCACAAGTCCCATTTTACCCCCGCTGTTAATCTGTAAGATATTCAAGTCTCATTTTTAAAATCCTTGCTACTTTTTCTATTTCACTGCTTATCTCAGCCTGAACCAGAGCAAAATGATGGCACACGCCCGCTTGAGCAATTCGGTTAAAATAGTGGTCCAGGGAAACATTCGGCTTAAACACGGTATGCTCATAGTGGATTTCAAAGGGAGGCAGGTCCACCGATTCACCGCGCGCCAGCCTCATCTCATACCCGGATTCCGCCCTGAATAAGGTAAGCAGGTTGACCGGACCGGGGTTTGTAATAAATTCGGGCAAAACTCCGTGATAAGGTGCCCCGGGGATTTTGCCGAAATTGACATATTGGGTGCTTCTGAGCTTCGGGCGTGTCCCTTTCCTGGCCATGCTGAATCCCGCAGACCCCCCTTCATGACCGCCGAGAACCCAGTTCTTTTTTTCATCAAACATCAAATGCTCCCAGAAATGGACCGGTTTTCCGCAGAGCTCGTTTATTATCAATGCTGACACAGCTACCGACAGATCGCCCTCGGTGGTGACTATTATTCCTTTGTCGATAAGCCTTGCCATCCCCACACAGGGAATCATTCCGCACATAGGTATCATGCCCGGGCCGGTGTCGATCATAATAGCGTCCAGACCGGCTTCGGTCACCAGCTTCTCTAAAGCGATCGCCTGTTTTGCCGCAAGGGAGATCTCCTCGGGCGGCGGCTCTATTACATCGCACATCTCATAAAGCTCTTCGGTCAGATTTATTGTTTCCGGACCGGGCACCTCCCCCATCCTGTCCAGAAGCTCCTTTATGTAATGATAACTCAATTTTATCCCGGTCTGACCAATCATGCGGGACTCGTCAGGGTATGTATCATACATCGGCACAACAGCGCTGCGGTGAGGCAGAAAACCGACCTTTTTGCTTTTAAGGTTTTTTACGCATTTTGCCGCTTTCGCGTAGCTGACAATTTCAGATAAAGCGCGGGGATTATCAATATGCCCGAACACAAACCCATGATCGTAATCCGGCCACAGCCTTTTAAGGCTGCTGGGAAGCTGGGCCGCGCTGTTGACCCCCCATGTAGTCCCCGCATCGGTCAAAGAAAAACTGTCCGGGATGCCCGCTCGGCCCTGGGACAAAAACAGCACGCTAAAAATCCCTTTCAGCTCTCCTATCAGTGCTACGCTCATGGCATCATCAATATAAGAAGCGTGATACATCAGCACAATGTCAACATCATTTTCCAAAAAGATCTTTCCGGCCTTTTTAGCGTCAGATTCATTCCCGACCAGAAACGGATAAATTACTTCACAATCAATCTCAAGAGAGTTTTTTAATTTTAATATGTCCTTCTCAAGAGCGCCGGGCAATCCATCCATGCCGCATTCTGTCCAGTATTGCTCGATACCCCCGGCGAACAGCCCTATTTTAGGTCTTCGGGTTTCAGTCATATTTCCTCCTAATTTTGGTACCAGGATATTAAGAAATAAAAAGTTTGGTCAATATTGTCGATAATAATATGATGAGAAAAGAAATTAAAAAAAAGCTGCTTCTCACTTTTTCATATATTGCCCTTTTTAGCCTTTTTGTTATTTCATTTCCCGAATACAATGCTGTTTTTTCTAACGACGACCCGAAAAAGCCCCATGTTTCATTGCTGTCAGTTAAATACGGGGCAGGCATTGTTACAATATACTTTGAACCCCTGCTAAACGTAAACCTACGCTACAGAATTTATAGATCGCAATCATTGATAAAAGACGATGCCAGCCTCAATGAGGCAACTTTAGTTTCCGAGATCTCTAAATACGAGCTGCCTTTTAACGATACCCCCGGGACCGACGGTAAATATAATTATTTGATCACTATAGTGGAAAAAGAAATCGAGCACATCGTTTTTATTCCGTTTCAAAATATGAACATCAATCCAATTGATTATTCACCGTTCCCGCAGATGGTTGAGAGTATAGAAATAAAGCCTGGATCTGAAGAAAGCGTGGAAATATCTTTCAAGCCTGTAAATCCGGACTCCACTTATTTTCTTTACAGGAGCAACGAGATAATCGATGAAATTACGCAGCA
>SDBV01010066.1_pt1 | contig 12455 bp, 20 predicted proteins | sample 2277081 | NCBI WGS metagenome assembly SDBV01 (sample SAMN10402039, study PRJNA504765) | marine sediment metagenome | isolation source: marine sediment core GS10_PC15, 223 cmbsf | place: Arctic Ocean: Southern Knipovich Ridge | collected 2010 | reverse complement strand
TCGTCTTCTAACTCTTCATTAATACGTCGAGCTAGACTGACAAAATATTGATGCATAAGTTCATCAGCTGCCTCGTCTTCTTCATTTAAAACGAGTTCAAATGCTTCAATCAACTTACGAATTTCTGATTTGTTTTTTGCCATTCGATTACTCCTTTTTGAATTCCTTCAATTGTAACGATATTTAATGATTATAAGAAGAAACCGGCAAGAAACCGGTTCAAAAGATGCATTTTGGCTATTCTATGAAAGGAAAGATATCAATTTTTGGAGTATTTTAGAATTCAGCGGCGGCGTCTTCTGCTGGTGGGTTTCCATACATTGCAGCCCAAAACTTTTCTCTCTTAACCATATCTAATTTTTTAGCTTCTCGCATTTTACGAAGCTTATTGATATGCCTCAAAGTTAGTTTTGGTTTACGAAGATCTCCATATTCGCGACGGTTGCCAGTATCCTGCGACGGATCGTAATGAGGATTGCCTTCTTCTTTAAGTTTACTGAATTCACTTAATCTCATATTATTATTTATCAAACCCTTCTTTATATTCATAGCTTAATTTAATTGGAAATTTTGGACGTTGAAGTCTATTACTCTTCACAGCATCCCACTTATAATCTAAAGTAATATGAGGTTTATAATCATCATGATCCCATTTGATATCATGTTTCTTTCGAAGCATAAAATGTTTTTTGCACAATGTATCACTATCAAATCGTAAAACTAATGCACCTTCGAATATATCAAATTTATAAGTTTTTGGATTTAATACCAATGGAGGATCATATCTTACAGGAATATATGGAATTTCTTTTTCTTGATCAAAAATTAGTGTTATATGAAATGGTTCACAATTAATATTATTCTCTTCGCACCAAATTACCAACTGTTCATTTGAAACATCTGTTAATTTAACACCAATAAATGTACCATTAGTTTTAGATTCACATATCTCCGAATATTTCATTTGTTATCCCATTGGTGGAGGAGGTGCTGACCCAGGAACTCCTCCACCACCTAATGGTGATTCCTCAGGATTCGTAGTTGGATCAACTGCAATTTCTTCCTCTTCGTCATCGCCAAATTCTATATCTTCAGGTGCCTCAGGTCTTACACCAAATGCACGAAGGTCATCGGATGGATCAATGGCATCAGCAACAGACGCTTCAGATGCATCTGGATTCTCTTGTTTCCACATTGTTTCATTTTCAACAATCTCATCTTCATTAAGTCCTAGATATCTTTTTAAAGCCCAACGCTTTGAAATATATCTAGATTCAGCAATACTTGCCCAAGATGAAATTTGAGCAGAATCTAATTCAATTTGACGATACTTAGCAAAATTTTGTGGAACGTTTAATCGTAATTCAAATAGTGATGCTTCAATCATATATCCACGATTCTTTAAGAACAGTTTAAATTCTGCATCAAATGTTTTGTTAAAAAATCGTTGAATTCTTTCACAAAAATTTGAAAAACAAAATTCTTGTATAAGAGCAGTAGTTGCTCTTCCATCACTATAAACTGCTGTTCCATCATCTGGTCCATCTGGGATGTACGATGAAGGAACTTTTAGTGAACGCTTCAATGAATTATTGAAATAATGTAAATCATTGATTTGTCCTAAATTATCACCACCCGGTAAGGTTTCAACTTTTGAACCACGTCCATCAGCTGTTTGTGGGAAGAAATAATCTTCCGTCATTGACATTGGGTTATACGTTGAATCCATTACCGAGGAGCCGCCGCCTGTTCGACTCGGCATTCTCCGTTGGTTTATCTCGTTTTTAACACGATCCAAATGAGCCATTACGCGATTGGCAGGCATGTTTCCAACATCAATATAAAATACCCTACGTTCAGGTGCTCTATGCACCCTGTAGATTAGTATTGAATCCTCTAGTAAAGATTTTTGTTTAAATGTTTTATAGGCTGGTTCTAAAATACTATTACCGAAAGGCCAATTTGCATCAAGCCCTTCGTTTAACGAGATGTGAACCATATGAATTGCATCAACTCCCATGCTATTTTGAGCATGTGTAAATCTACTAGTAGATGTTGATGTAGATGAAACTGGGCTTGGACCCGCAGCAACAGGAACATTTCTACCTAAAGAAACTGCCTTGTCTGTCATAGTATGAGTAGATATTGATAACGTTTGCAGATTCAAATCTGCTTATTTAATCCAATATTCCTAAGTATTCTTGCCATCGGCTTCATTTACAATAACTTTTTCAACTTTATAAGGATCAACCCATAACCATTTAAATGTTTCGGGATCTCTTACAAAGAATTGATCTCCATACAAAATAGTATTTCTAACAATTCTCCATAGTCGAAAATCAAATTCATTCAATGTAACCCATTGTTGCAATGCTTCTTTTAGAATTTGTATTTCACTTTCACTTGCATCGTCTTTATAATGGAATTCAAAAGCTACTTGAGTTTTTTCTTCTACTTGTGTACAAAATTCTGCAATAATATCTAATGATGCTGAAATTTGACTATCGTTATCCATATCTTCGTATTGTGAATAACGTTCAAGTCTGTTCGGCGGGCCCGCGTACACTTCCGGAAGCCACGAGATTTGATTATTTGATGTTGAAGCAGTAGCTGAAGATGATTGCTTCAACCATTTTTCAAGTTTTCGAGCTTGAGGGACTTCTTGAAAATGCCGTTTCCATGCCATATTATTTTCCTTGGTTATCCACTCTTTTATTTATCTTAGAAAATTCGTGAGAAATCATTTCCAGTTTTTCGTTCTATTTGTTTGAGTGTAGTATTTTGAGTTTGAGCTTCTTGTGCTGTAAATTCAATTCTATCTTTAATATCCTCTAATAAACTACGGATATCATCAAATGTTTTCATTTCTTTTTTTGATCTTTTAACTTCAGCAACAGGAATTTTTAATCCTGAGGTTAATGGAATTGCTACTTCAGGACCAGCTTCTCCAAACATTGATGGAACTCTAGCAATCCCACCTTTAGCATGAAGTGCAAATCCTTTATTAAAGGGCACATTTTGAGCTTTGGCTTTAGTTGCCGATTCTATTCGTGAGGTTTTTCCGCCGGTTCCAAAACCCAGTTGCAATCTACGTCTCAAATCGGCATTCTCTTCGTGTGCTCGATCAAGAAGCCATTCTTCTTTAGATTTTGATGTTCCTAATATCCCGCCTGGTGACATATCATTTAATGAACGTTCAATGTAATATTCAAATGATTCAACTATTTTTTGAGCTAATCCATCAAATATATTTTCAATAGTATCAACTATACTTTTAAAAGGATTTTCTATATCGAAATCGTCCCACCATTTTCGAAACTTTTCTATTCCTTCATTCATCTTTTTTTCTGTAACATTATCATTTAACCAGCCGGTAAAAATTTCTAATCCTTCTTTTAAAGTTCCAAACAATCCCCTAATAATTCCAGAATCATTTAATATCTTTAAGAATACTGTTGCTATTTCCATAAATCTTGAAAAGAACTGTTGTTTAATATGATCCCAAGCTATATAAAATTTGTCTATAGCACCTTTAAACTCTAATTGTTGTTGATAATTTTCTCTAGTTAACGTTTGAGCAGCTAAAGCAACTGATAGACCTCCTGCTACTGCTTCATTTTGAGTAGAAATATAACCTAAATTTTTACCATGAATTTGAGCAAGTTGTTTTCCTTCTCTATTAGCTTGTTCTATCGTTCTTGCCTTTGTTTCTTCAGATACTGTCTGTCCATCTTTAATAGATTGAATCATTCCTCCAAAGTTTTTAACAACCCCTGGCATCAAAGCTGCTACTCCTGCTGTTGTTTCGCTCAAACCAGTTGTCCCAGTAAGGATCAGATCCTCTACCATTTGAACTGCTGCAGGACCCAAAGTCGCTCCCATGGCTATCATTTCTTTCATTTGCAATGCTGCTGTATCTGACATACCAGCTAAAACTGCGGCAATACTTGTCTTTCTAGCAACTTCTTCCACTTCAGCTTGAACCTGTTTTCTTCGTTTACCAGTGAATAAAGATAGTCTAGTTAATTCTTTAATGTAACTGCCCACTGCTTTTGCTGTTCTGTTTCTTTCCATTTGCTGAATTTGCCCAGAAATCATTTGACTATCTAAATGCTCACCTAAAATTTCATTAGTTTCAGCAATAGTTAATCCAAAATAATCATATTGTCGTATATTTTCTCTGACTGCTAAACTCAATTCACCAAATGCTGCTATTCCTTTATTATTTTCAGTACTCATTCTTGTGATTGATGCAGAATGAGCTTTCACTGCATCAATCAACTCAATTAATCCAATGTTTGATTGCCCAGCAACTCGCATAAGATTAATAAAACTTCCATTCAAACTTACACCATGATCATATAAGTCGACCATTCCTGAAACGGCTATTTGGACGACTTCAGTTAATTTTTTAAAACTAATTATTACGGGTATTAATACCGCACCAAGAATTGGGACTTTAGCAAGTGTTTCTCCAAATGATTGTAGTCCTCTTTTAATTAATGTTTCAAAAGATGCTCCACCAACAATTGCACCTTTAATAGATCTGGCCAATGTATCACTTAACCATTTATTATTTTTCTCCATAGATTTATCAAACTGATTGCCAAGGCCTATTAGTCCTTGCTTTTGGTTTTTTGCATTTTTTCTTCTAAATTCAGAAGCGGTATTATCTAATTGAACACCAGTTTGCATTAAATCTTTAATACGATCCTGAGTTTCCTCAGTTGCCCACATTGGTGCTTTTATACCACCTACTTGTGTAATATTTACAGAGTCGACCATATAATTATTTACCTTTAAATTAACTACTCACTTAATTCTATATAGGTAAATAATTAACATACTAACATTATCAAAAAGGATTACCATATGAGTGAAGAAAATGTATTAAAACAATTCATGCGGACAGAAAAAATATTTGTTAAATTACCAAGTAATGGTGAATTTTATGATGAAACTGTCGCAACATTTACAGATAATAATGAGATTGGTATATTACCAATGACTGCAACCGATGAACTTGCGTTGACTAATCCTGATGCATTACTAAATGGAGAAGGAATAAAAAAGGTAGTTGAATCGTGCTGCCCATTAGTTAAAAATGCAAAAAAGCTTTTTTCACCAGATATTGATATCTTATTATTAGGCATACGTCATGCATCATATGGAGATGAGATGAAATTTACAGTTAATTGTCCCAAATGTGAGGCTGAAAATAATTATGTAGTTTCTCTTAGAGATTTAATTGAAAAAATTGAATTTCTCGATCCACCATACATCGTTGAATTTGATTCAAAATTAAAAGTCCATGTTCGACCTTATACTTTTGAAACAAATTCAAAATTATCTTTGCAAGCATTAGAAATTAGTCGACTTTTGAAAACAGTTGGAGATCAAAAATTAGAAGAATTAGAACAACTTGCACAATATGGTGATAAATTTAATAAAATTGCAAATACAACTGTTGATGTTTTACTTGATGGCATTGAAAAAGTTGAAATCATTACTGACGAAATGGAAAAATTATTCGTCAAAGATAGGGATGATATCAATGAATGGTTGCATAATATAAATCGTAAAATGGTTGAGGAAATTAGAGATAAAATATCAGAAATAAATCAAATTGGTATTGATAAATCTCTAAATGTAATATGTGAAGCATGTAAAAATGAGTGGACAACTCATATTGAATTTAATCCAACAGATTTTTTCGACTAAGGCTTTTAAGTAATAATCCAGAAGAAATACTTAGAGGCCTAAAAGAACTAGAAAATGATTCAGCAGCAATTGAAAATCAAATCAGAGAAGTCTGTTGGTATTCTAAAGGGAGCGTTACTTATCAAGATGCAATTCGAATGTCTCCTAAGGAAAGAATGGATTGGATTAAATTTGCGGCAGATAAATACGATAAAGAAGGTGGTACTGAGATATTTAGGCAAGAATTACTTTGAAGTAACATTATAAAAAAATAGCTAAGATAATTAACAACAAAATAATTGGAGATAGCACCATTGTGAGCCAGATGATAAAGACAAAAAGTCCAAAGCAAACCAAACCAACTATGGCACATGCTGCCAGCAATACTACACACGCAACGACCACCTCAAACATTATCTCCACCAGGTAGATTCATAATCTACTCCTTTCAAAGTTATTATAGCATCAAAAATTCTAAAGTCAATCGAATATCAGATAAATATACAATAAAGGAATGAATTGGATTGAATTACGTTAGATATAAAGGAAAACAAATGCCGTTTATTGGTTATGATCCCTGGGAAGAAATATATTTTAAAAATGTAAAAGTTCCTAAGAACATAATCATACCTGTCTCTGATGTTAATGCCTATCAATTGTATCCAGAATTTAATTGGATATATGATAAAACAAAAATTTGCAAAACCCAAAATATACTTTACGCTCCAACTCCAATTGAATCTGCAGAATATCCTGTATTCGTTAAACCTATAACTAATTTATGGGGAATGGGTGCTGGCGCACATCCAATTCATAGTTACATTGAAATGAAAGAGACCTTCCAACCAGGATGCTTTTGGATGCCTTATTATAAAGGTCCTCATTATTCATCTGATTGTGTAATTATCAATGGTGAATTAATATGGGTGTGCCATGCAGAAGGATTTCCTTTTACTAATCTTCCAGGAACCTTTGATTATTGGGAAATAAAACCAAATGATATACTTGATATTTGTATTTTAATTATTGATTGGGTTCGATTATATTTGCCTACTTATACTGGCATGTTAAACATTGAAACTATTGGTGATAAAATTATAGAGGTTCATTTGAGATTAAGTCCACAATTTATAGACTTATATCCAGCCGATTTTCTAAAAGCTGTTGTCAAACTATACGACAAAAGATTATGGGAATTTGATAATATAAGAGAAACAGGATATTCATTGGTATTATTTGCTACAGAATATATAAAGAATTTTAAATTGTTAGAAAAGCCCAGAGAAATTATGAGTATTCAAGATTGTACTATAGGTGATTTAGTAAGTGCTTCTCAGCCAATAGGTGGCGTTCGATTAGCAGTTATTAATTCTAGGAATTTTAAGGAAGCAAGTAAGTATCGTAAGAACGTTATTCTTATTAACAAGTTGCTGAGTTTAATTGATTAGTAATCATTATTATCATTAAATAAATTTGACAGAACATGTTGCATCTCTTCTTGACCTTTTGGACTATCTTCATCTTCAATGTCAAAATAAGTAAAATCTGGAATAACTCGTACTTCACCAGTAATATCATTTGTTATTGCTAATGCAACTGATCTATGTCCTTGTCCATATTCAGGCCCAGGGTCACCGTATTTATAACTATATGTTGGTTCTCGAGGATTTCCTCCCTCTTCAGACTTCAGCGGTGCATCAGCAGAAACTCGGCCGGCACGCCAATTATCACCTTCAGGCATCATTTCTTCCCATGGCTCGCCGCGTCTTTCTAATTCTGCTACTATATGATTAATTTCTGGAGAATCATCGAAATTTCCAGCTTGTTCTATTTCAACCATTCTGTTTATTAAGTCCCAACTATCTATTCTAGATAAATTAGCTTCAAATATTTCTGATTCAGTTAAGTTAATCCAATTACGCATGTTTGTCATTTGTTTCTCCATTGACAAATTATTTATCAATTATAACATATTCGTATCAACGATATATCTTTTAGAACCATTTTTTTGATTTTTTTGGATCGCTTTTTTTGATAGACAACAATATTTGAATTATTAATTTTCTTATTTGAACCGAAGTCAAATTTCTCCCCCTACGAGAAACCTGAAATAAGCGGTCCCAACGTAGGGGGAAATTAATAATTCAAATATTGTCTTGAACCAGAAGTGTGTGTTTGAGAATTTCGAGGAAGGCGGCTGCCCGTTAGGTCCTTGCCCATAGTCTCAGTTTCCAATGCCTCTCGGCAAACAGCGGTTAGAGATAAACTCAGCCTTGACATTTGCTAACACGATCAACAAGATGCCAAGTTAAGAATGTGATTGTATCACAGTGTCTTAATCTTTATTGCACGGTTTTTGAGTCGGTAAGAGGAACCGGTCTTGATCCAGCTGCTTATAATTTACGTGCCGCACTCTCAATAATATTGACTCTATATTGTGCCTAACTGAATGCCTATGTAATGTGCCTAACTGAATGCCTATGTATTGTGCCTATAGTTTGTATATTACAGTATAAAGTAGTTTTAGTCTATATCTTTATTTGAGTTCTTTTACGAAGTTCATCTAAGGTTGGTTTGTAAATTCGTTTTGGTTGTTTAGGTTCTGCCGGAACTATAAATGTACGTGAAGCCGGAGTTGGTCTTTGATTTTTATGAACTCTAGTTGGTCTTTTCATCTGTATTTTTGCTGATCCTTAAAGAAAGATGAATGAGCATTTGGATTTTGTGAATCTAAATAATTGAGCAAGTAATCCTCACGCGGATTCTTCTTTAAATCAACGCACCATTTTGTGCTATTAGTTGGTATAGTGTTTGGCCATTGATGCAGTATTAAAATATCCCAATGATTCCTTTTTACATTTGCTTCAACAATGAGAGGTTTCTGTAAATATGGTATCTTGATACTTGTTTGATTTGTTTGAGAATCGAATTCGATAATTGTAGCTTTTCTGTGTAATTGAATATGTCTTTTCCTTAGTGAGTCTAAATTTTCTAATAGAGTAGGAGCTTGACGATATCCATCACCAATAGTAGCAGATAGAAGTGAAGCTTGCTCACTATAAAATCTAAGCATTTCAACTCCCAGATTACGTTTTGTTCTAATTGAAATTTGAGTTGGGATAGTAGCTAACTCAAGGACTCGTTGTGCATTTTCAGAAAGGAAAATTAGATCATGTTTTATTACTCTTAAGCTATCGGGAGTGTTTTTAATAGCATCTTTAATATTGATGTTGTGTTCAATAAGTTCACCAAACACACGAAGATTTACTGCTGCTTCAGTAAAGCCATCAGGTATTTGTCGGACTAATTGATTCATCCTTTGGTTTAATTCATTGTAGAAGGTTAGTTCTTCAGCGATGTATGAAAGTATACGTCTTTCTTGTGCGGCGGATAACTCAATCTCGTATCGCCATGATACTCGTTCTTTTTTCATTTATGTTCTCGGGTGATTTGTAATCAATTTTATTTACCATTTTGATGGTTGGTAAATATTAATATGCTTCATGGACATTGGGAATATCCAAAAGAATTTGACGTAAACGATTGGTTTGGCTTTACTTATCGAATTATTGATAAATCGAGTGGAAGAATGTACATTGGAAAAAAGCAATTTTTCAGTATTAGCCGTGTCAAGGTTAAAAATCGCAAGAATAGAAAAATCAAAACGAAAGAGTCAAAGTGGAAGACGTATACTGGATCATCGACTCATTTAAATGAAGATATGGAAAAGAATGGGATTAATAATTATACGTTTAGGATTGAGTCGCTTCATAAAACAAAAGGATCTCTGTATTACGAAGAGGTCAGAAAACAAATTACTGAAGATGTATTGAGGGCTAAACTTGATAATGGTGAATACAAGTTCTATAACAAACACATTGGCGCTATTAAATTTCGACCGCCCGAAGAACTTACTGAAGAAATCTTAGCTAAAATCTAAAGTTAGACGATCAAATCGTACATTCATTTCTATATAATCATCAAACTGATATTCAGTATCTTGTAAGAAACAACCTTCAAATAACCACTTATCTGATTTCATTACAAATTTATAACCAACGTGGTCATTAGCTTTATAACATTCGGTTTGTTTATTTAATTGTTTCGCTATGATTTTCAAAGTTTCAGCAGTTAGGAGAATCTTTATTTCAATAGGTTCTCCTAGTTTTGGCGTTGTATGTTCTACAACATCAATTCCTAATATTTTCATAATTTTATCCAAATTCTAAATAGTTTTTCCAATACTCCGGAATGTTAGTCAAAGTTTATCTCCGCAATTTCTCTTTGAATTGTTTCAGCTACAATAGCAGGCAGATCACTAGCTATAATAGGTCTTCCAACTACTATATAGTCAGCACCCTTTTTAAATGCAGCTTCGACAGTAGTTATTCTTTTTTGATCATCAGTTTGCGCTTGCCTAATTCCAGGGACCACTACTATTAATTCATCATTTATTTCATCTCGTAATCTTTCTATTTCAAGACCGGACGAAATTACACCGTCACATCCAATTTTAAGTGCTCGTTTTGCTCTGGATAATACAAGATCAGATATACTAACTTTAAAGCCTAAGTCTTTCATATCATCTTCATCTAAACTTGTTAAAGCTGTTACTGCTAAAATTTTTGTAGTGAATGATTCCATACATGCTGCTTCTAATATCTCATCGTTGCCGTGTACTGTTATAAATTCAATCGGACGGCTCTGTAATTGACGAACTGCTGACGCTACGGTCTTAGGAACATCAAAAAATTTATAATCAACAAATACTTTTTTATTTTGGTGAGCTAACCATTCAATAAAGTCATGAGCACCAGGATCCATTAATAATTCCAAGCCAACTTTATAAAAATTAACCGTTTTACCAAGTTGCCGAACTAAATCTCTGGCAACTGGAACAGTTGGTACGTCTAATGCGACTATAAGTCGTTCGTTTAGTGGTATCATATTATTCCCTTGTAAATTTTAAATCTTGTACACACATAGTATATCGTATACCATTGTCCCATTGTACTGCACAAAAATAAGGACTGCCAGAAGTTTCTTTCCAAAATCCACTTATGATGTATCCATTTGTCAGTCTGTCAAAATTAGGCGAGTATAACTTTCGTGGAGTATATTTAACTTTTGCATTTACAATGTTTATATTGATTACACACCTCTTCCTCGACATTTTATACAAGCATCAACTAATGTTCCTTGCCAATATACCCGAATTGGATTATCAGTTATGCCAGTTCCATTACATTCTTTACATATTGGAACATCAGTCCACCATTTTTTACTAAATATTTTCATTTTTTATCTTTATGTGAAAATATTCCTCTAAAGAAGGTTTTGATTTCTTCTTTATATGCGTCAAAAAGTAAAGCAATTAATGCTGACATTACTATCGCTGCAATAAATCCCATTTTATTTCTCCCACATTTGAAATATAGGTGTGATCCAGTTTGAACATGGTCCTCTTGCAAATATTACTACACCTATATTTTCTCGACCATCTAAATCCCAGTGATAATCTTCCATCGAAGTTCCAGTTGTTAAGACGTCATCTACTATTAATGTTTTGGAAGTATATTCATTCGCATATTTTTCTAATTTTTCAGCTAGTGCTTCGCCACCAGTTGGAATACCAACGACAGAATTAAACTCAATTTTATCAGAAATTAACTTGGCAAATGTTTCAAGATCAACATCAGTTAATGCATCACATTCAATTTTGAAATTACTTGTCTCACCTGAATGTAAGCTAAATTCACCACTTTGAAAAAGATTCATGTGCGCCTTTCATTTTATTTCTTTTTAATATATTTTTTTTGTATATCTGTACAAATTCCATAAATAGCATTAATAGTAATCCATCCATTTGTTCTTCCACGAGCATTTCCAATTTGAAATTGATTTCCTTTTATTGCTAGAACTTTATGAAGATATTCTCTTCCTTTTACTTTACATAATACTATGTCACCAACTAAAATTGGTACGGTTACTTTAGAAACTGATTCAATATAAACGGTATCTCCGCCATCGATTAGGCCAGCCATTGAACGACCAGCTGGTCTGAACGATACATTCTTGCCAGCTTGTAATTTTTTAATATGATGTATAGCCCAACCCATATTTAACTTTTGACTCCGCTGAATATTTCATATCCAGGCTGACCACTCGTCGATCGCTTAACCTCTGGAGGTAATAATGTAAATCCTGTCTCTTTAATCATTTCAAGTGCTTTAGTACCTGCTCTCGTTTTTTCGTCATGACCGCTTGTTGCCCATTTCTCAAGGCTAATGTTCAAATAAGCTTCTAAAGTTTCATAGTCAGCAACTGGAACAGTTTTCGTAATCTCAACTGTAATATATTTATCTTGTGCCATTTTATACTCCTATACGTTTTAAATCATATTCGCACATTGAATATAATTCACCACTATCAAAATGTACGTTATAAAATAAAGGACTACCTGAACTTTCTTGGAATCCTTCGCCTACCATTAATCCTTCACCTAAAGGTTCAGTACCAACACTTTTTGGTACATGTACTACTCTAACACCTTCAAATTTAAAAAGTGGTATTTGTTCTTTTTTCATTTAAACTCCTATCATATTTTCAGTATCATCATCTACTTCAAAAGTAGTGAATCCATTTTCAAAAGTTACCATCATAACATTATGCACACGATTGATTAATTCTTCTTTATGTGAGATAAGGAAAATATCTTTACCTCGTTCTCTAGTCATCTTCTTTAATACTTCAAG
>SDBV01010065.1_pt1 | contig 12459 bp, 17 predicted proteins | sample 2277081 | NCBI WGS metagenome assembly SDBV01 (sample SAMN10402039, study PRJNA504765) | marine sediment metagenome | isolation source: marine sediment core GS10_PC15, 223 cmbsf | place: Arctic Ocean: Southern Knipovich Ridge | collected 2010 | reverse complement strand
TTGCTTTTGAAGTACCAAAAGGAATTTTAATATTCATTGTTTTGGCTAACTTCTTAATCTCCTGGAAATTCATATCTGTCAATAAATCTTCATCGGTTTTAGCTTTTGGTATTGGTACTTCCTTTTTTTTCCCACCTGCCTGTAAATCATTTGTATTAACCGGGCCGGAATTTGATGTTTGCGATGATGCTGGAGGTTCTTGAACCGCCGGTGTTTTTAAATTTGCAGTTGTAACAACCGGAAGTTGTATGGCAAATGGATATGAGCCAAGCAATCTTGTCTGTTCGATTTCATCAACATCAATAACGGCATTCTTATTATATTTTATTCCCTTATATGTAAAACTATTTCCTATTACTTGTACTTGATGGTTCATTGTTCATCCTCCTATTATATTTAATTTAAAAAAATGCAGAAAGGAATTTTAAATTGGGAGGGGATAAAACTCCTTCCTGCAAATATATTAATAAAGAAAGGCTATTCATTAAGCCCAGCTAAAATCAAATTCATCACATTTAGCAATAGCATCATATTCTTCAATCTGGAAATCTTCCCTGATAGTTCCCTGGTAGTATCTGGTATCGGTTGAAATAGCGGCTTTATCTTTTACGGCTTTTTGCATTTTTACCCGGCTTCTTATACCTACAATAAGGTTTTTCGGATTTGTTAACATTATCCTGTAATCTGGCCATACTCCAACATCAATTATAGGCATACCTAATGGATACAACTCTTTTCCAACTAATGCAGCATCGCCTGCAGCAGTAGCACGATTAGTTAAATACTCAACCCATTTTGACTTAGTAAGTGTTGACATGATCCATCTTAATCCTGTCTTCTGTGCCCCTCGTTTATATTTGTTTGGTAAAGCATTGTAAAGTGCAAAGAAATGACCCTTATCTAAATGACCGGATGCAATACTTGTTCCGTCTACGGTATGAATACTGCCTGAATTTTCTGTTATCAATCGCATCCATCCATCATCAACACCAATTAAAGGATGTTTAGTCCAGGTTATAGCTACACTATCTGAATGAGAAGCAGCAGTTGTGTCATTCTCTCCGCGAGTACAATCTTCAAACTGTGAAAGAGTAGTATTGTTTTTTGTGTAAAAAATATTCTCATTTTCAATTTTAATCCAACCTGCTTCTGAATCTCTTGGGAAAACATTTACCAGGGTGTCATAAGGAATTGTAGCATCAGTATCAGAAATACCACCTGAACTATTTATCGCTGCTGTTGGTGCAGGTGTGCCATCCCATCCATGTACTGCCAAATCTTCAGTATCAAGCCCCATTGCAGTAGCCATCAATTTCGATATTCGTGTGGCCAATCCTTGACCTTCTATATTTTCCAGTAATGCATCTTCACCAATTTCCCAGGGTAAGGCATATTTCTTTGAAACCAATTCGAGTTTTCCAAATAACGGCTTCTGTGTATATGGAGACATATCCTCTGTTTCACCCATCCCTCTCATTAGTCTCCGGCCAATACCAATTTTATCCATCTGATAAGTATTTGATGGCATTATTACAGTACGGGTTAATGGAAGCAAATCAACCGAATCAATTGCCATAAGGATGAATGCCCTTGCTTGCTTAGGTAATAAATACCCACCGTCTTGAAGGTCCGTTGTAGTGACTATGGCCTTCATTATCTCCAACATTTCCTTTGTATACTTCATAATTTCCAACCTCCTATATTGTTTTTTTCAAATAGTCTATCGTTTGCTTTTCTATTATATTTTATATATTATTATTTCTCTTCTTAAAATGCACCTTTCCAGAATGCATCCTTTTCAGGATCCATCTCTCCATTCTCTACATCATTCTTATCAAATTCAAGTGTCATTTTATTACTCTTGTCTCTTTTATTTTCAAGAGTATCAAGCCTGTCAGATACTTTATTTAAAGCATCTGTTAATTCCTTTGTTTGTTTATTATCAGTTTCATTATCAGTTCCATTCTCAGGTTTATTTTTACCAGTCTTATCGTTACCAGGATTAGCATCTTCAAACTCTTTTACTTCCTTCTGCATGTCAGCTTCTTTCCCTCTCAATATGGCAACTAAAGTCTCCTTATCAACTTTAGTGGATTCAAGTTCGTCAACATCATCATCATTGGCATCTTCTATTTTCTCGTCTATTTCTTTTATCTGCTTTTCGTAATTTGTAATTGTATCCTGTACCTGGCCGAGTGTTTCCTTTAAGGTAATCATTGCCTGGATTTTTTCTTTCTCCTGACCTTCCTTACCTTCCAATTCCTTTTTGAGTTCAATAAGTGAATCCGATACATTCTCCTTATTGTTTTCAAGAGTGTTTAATCTCTTGTTAATACTTGTTAAAGTTTCCTGAATTTTTTTTGCGATATTCATACCACCAACCTCCTTGATGAAAATTTTATCTTCTTCATTTGAATCATCATCCGTTTTTTTAAACGGATTCAGACTTAATAACATTTCCTTAAACGTTTTCTTTTCTGACTTTTCTTCTCCATCCGATCCTACGGAATTAATTAAATCTGTATAACATTCATCCTCTATGATTTCACTACCCTTACTTTTTATGACATCAAACAAAATATCTGTTGCCGGATTTTTTACATACGATACATAGGAAATCCTAACGTTTTTTAATTCAGTTGCCTTTACTTTCTTTTTTTTACCGGCCATGTTTACTCCTATTAATCATCTTCTTTAGGAAAATCTATATCAGTATCGACTTCTTTTTGATCCCCATAATTAGCCATCCCGGCCATGCTGTATCCTTTGATTATACCTGCCATAATATCTTTCCATACTGTATCACTAAAGACTTTTGTTACTATTACCCAGGTACCTTCAGGAAAATCAGTATCCCCTTTTCTTGCAATAAATGATTCAACTACTCCACCACTTCCTTTTATATAATCATGTGCCTGGTCTATACCTCTTGCATTTAATAAAAAAGCATGAGCGGATATTTGAATTTCTTCAGCTGTCATAAAGTTTTTATGCCAATCGGCTTTCATTGGAGTATATACAACTCCGTATACAAGCCTCTTCATTTCATCTTTTTTCTGAATGTTTACACAATTTAAAACTGTTTTATTATCTCCATCTTTCTCTATATCAGTTAAATTTATTTTATCTTTTTCATCCTTTGTATACCAATTAAAAAATGATACATTTTCATCAAACCCATTATTTTTAATTTTAACAGCTTCCTCTATATCATCCAGTATACCTTTGCCTATGTCAATATTATATTTAGTTTTAAAAAGTAAGAATAAATTGATAGCATATTCAATATCTTTTGTTGGATGTTCTTTTACCCAGTCCTTCGCTTGGTCCATTGTTATCTTATTTATATTAAAAAGATATTTATGAGTTTTTATATTGCCTTCTGGATCAGCCTTTGATTTTCCTATCACTGCCAACATCCCCTGGCTTATACTTAATGTAATAGTCCGGAAACTTTCCTTTACAAATAAATCTTTATTTTTTATAGGTACGTGATGATATTTCTCTGTAGTTTTAGAATTTTGATTTTTATCTTTTACTTCATTCATAATTAATCATAATTTAATTTATTATACTTGAAACGTCAACTATTTTTACCCATTTATCTTTTTCCCTCTATAATGGTAAAAATACCGTAAAAATCCTGCATATCCGCGACGTAGCATGATTCTATCAGTATAACAGGTGTCATAGTATTCTTTTCTGTTTAGCGTAGAATTAAGGGAATAGGCGGCCAATTGAATCGACCAAGGTAAAGGATATATAATTGATGCAAATAACACACACCTATTCCCCTTTATATTTAAAATACAGGTGAAATCCCACCACGGCACCGGCCATGATAGGGAGGACTGTCTAATCCCATCGCTTGCAGTTCTGCTGCTGTATGATCATCTGTTATTTTTTTTCTCTTTCCATTAATAGTAACAAACGGATCCCCATTTTTATCCTCCCCTCCCCATCTCATTAATTCTTTTATATCGTCAGGCTTTTTCATTGTATCTATTTTTTCCCATTTCTCTATTGCTACATTTACTTCAAATACTTCCCCACTCATCCGGCCGCACATAGCGCACATTCGTTCATCCCCGGCCTCTACTACTTCATACCGTTTAATCTCATTCTCATGGAATGTCTGCATTTGAGAATAATTTCTTGCACGGTTGAGTGCATTACCGGCATACATTTCCCAGTATGCTTTTGATTTAATTATCTTTGTTACATTTGCATGAAGATACTCAGCAAGCTCCCGTCGTGCTAATGGTATTTCCTTTGGAATAATTTTTAAAAGATTTTTAACCTGTGCAGTTGCATCATCTTTAAAATGTTTTCCTATCCACCACTTATCGAATTTACCTAACCTGGATAATGCTTTTTTATCTTTCAATCCAAACTTATACTTAACATTAAGTTTATCTGATAATACTTCTTTTACCAGTTTATAAAACTTTTCTCTATTCGTTACTATCGGTAATATTGATGCATTAACTATTTCCCCGGATCCCGTTTTTATTTTATCCGCTACTAAATTCAGGACCCTCTTTACCGTCTTATTTTTTGTATCGATCAATTTTGAAAACATGATCCTTTGGGTTTTATTTAATAATATTTTCTGTTTTTTGTTTATTGCTAATACTAAATCCCTCATTAATTTCTTTTCTGCAAGGGATAATCCTTTTATGGTTGTAGGCCCCGGGTCGTATTTATGAATATATATCCCTATACATTCCAGGACATAATGGCAAGCAAAACTTAGTTCCGTTATTAATTTTTTATCCTTTATCATCTTCTTTATCGTGTATACCTGATAACAACTCCCGGAGGTGTAGTATCTTTAATGCCAATTCAGTTATGTCATCTTTGTCTACCTGCTTCCCGTCTTTACCTTCGGTTATCATTTTCACAACTGAACTTTGCCCGGCTTCTTTAATGGCTAATGGTAATGGTATATCAAGCCATCTTTTATTTTCATTTTTAGTTTCATAATCTTCTAATTCAATTTCAGTTATTGTATTAATAATTTTCCGGATCTCTCTTGCTGTGAGGCCTGTCTTTGTAAATGTTTCTAATATTTCACTCCATTCTTCAGCCTGGTTATATGGTGCATGTTTACTTTTAAATTTTAATAACGTTATTCCTATTGAGGGGAAAATAAATTTATTCATAAAATTATCAAATACCCTTCGTTCAGGAAAGAATACCTGTGGCTCTGCTACCAATCTACTTTCTTTGGCTGTTGCCTTTGTATAATCTTTACTTAACCCTACAAATATCGGAGGCAATCTAAAGGAGCTTCTTATCCTATTATCGTTATCGCCTAAATACTCCATCCACTTAGCATCTTTTACTTGGCTTAATTCATGAATTTCTATCTTAGGTAACTTCTCCGATCCGGTTAAGTTCTTCGACGGTGATACTTCTAATATTAAAATCTTATGGAAATTATCACGACCCTTTAAATCAACATTAACATGCTCTTTTATTCTATCAACCGTATCACCTGAAAACTTCCCTCCACTTACCATGAATACTAATGGAGGTACTGCTTTATTATCAAAAAAAGTATAGTTAGTTTCTTCAGCTGCCCTGTTCCCTAATACCGCTACTGTTGACCCTATCCATCTCGGAATCCCGTAATCACTCCGGGAACTATGCTGTTTAAAATGATACATCTCTGTTGCTAATTTTATTTCTTTTTCACCAGTTGTTTTTTCTTTATCTTCTTCCGATACAACCATACCGGTATATTTATTTATATCACGTGGATCATTTATCTCTTTAAAGAATACAGTTTTTTCATCTTTGCATTGAACATACCTTCTAAACCTTTTTTCTCTTGTTTCCTCTTCAATCTTATGTGTTATTTTATCTACCTTTGATATTTTATATTCTGTATACTCTTTATCCATTGTGGTTAATCGCATACTGACTCCCTGAACATATTCTAACCCGGCGATATCCCCTTTTGCATTTCTTATTATCTCTACATAAGAATTACCAATTGCTTCATAATCCTGTCTTAATTGTTTTCGTAAAGTCTCCAGGTCCATATTAAAATTTATATCTTCAATAAAATCATTTACTATGACAGCCTCTTCTATAGTTTTCTTATTCAATGCATCATTATCTTTCTCTTTTATTATTGGAATCAGGTCATATCCAAATCCTTCAATATTCTGCTTCATAGCATCTATGCACTGCGGCAACATGCTACTTAATTCAGGTAACATTGATAATATTTCCAGATCATAAGGAGATTCAATTACATTACCACCACTGTAATCAGCTGCAAATGATTCAAATATCCTTATGCCTTTTGTAGGATCTCCCTCAACATCTTTTTTTATTTTACCATTTTTATCCCTCTCCTTCATCTTCATCTTTAACTTTATACCGGATAAATTTTCCCTGCTAATCACCATTGCATTTACAACTGCATTATCTAAATCTTTGTTCTCATTTCCCATCTTTAATTACCTCCTTCTTTATTGTTGACATAATGCCAATACTTTTTCTTAATCCATCTTTAAAACCTTTATCATATAATATCCCGTACTTTGAAGGATATGTTTCACAATATTCTATTTGTTTTTCAATTACCTGTATATACAAATCAGTAGAACTAACCTTTTTACTAACCTCTTTACTTTCCTTTTCCATGTTCATAAAATACTACCTTGATTAATAAAGTCTATTAATTTTTTACTTTAATATAATTATCATAATTAAAACTATTAGTATTACTATCATCTTACCTCCTATCATCCGATCACCTGCATTGTTACCTTTTGTGAATCTTCATCTCTAATCTGATTAAAATGTTTTCTCATCTGCCAGGCAATCAGTAACGCTATTATATTATGATCCGTTGCTCCTTCAGGAGCTTTAGGAATATTGTTATCATTATATTGGCATGCTATGATTTCTTTTTTAGTAAGCACATCCTCTTTAGCTATTTTTAATTCCTGATTTCTTAATGCTTCTTCTCCATCTACAAACATAAGCACCCGGCTTGCTCCGGAAGTAAACCATCCAATTCTATGCTTCTCTGTATATAACCAATATTTTACTTTATCCGGATCATCCATGTAAAGTTCTGCATATTTCTCTGACCAAAGATCTGTTACCCTTTCTATAATAGCCAGGCCGGTATTATTAACTTCAATACCTAACAACCCTCCATATAATTCACATACCTTATGGATCCGTAATGCGAACTCCTGTGGTCTCCATAAACCTCGTAATGACTGTACTTCATCACCGGAATCCATATCTAATGTTATCATTGAACATTCATCTCCCTTGTCTATTCCCTCTGAAGTATCTACTCCATGGACATATCTCCTACCAGGTATAGGCGCTTGATATTTTGAGAATACTCTTAAATATGCTTCATCAAGCCACGGCCGGCCACCCTGGACAAAATTACATTCATATTCCTGGCTAAATTTTTGGGATCGGTGTATGCCTGTCTTTTCATCAATAACCAGATCATTTAATTCAAGCATTTTATATCTGCGCCACAATAACTGTTCTAATGTTACATTAAATACCTCGATTAAATTAATCTCTACTTCGTCTAATAACACACTTCCTTTTTCATCATATTTGAATTTAACTACATCCGGCACCGGGAAGTCTAAAGATATACTATACTCTTTACTCAAATACCAATGATATATATGCAGCTTATATGCCGAGTACTTTTTTAAGGCTTTATCCACCATATCGTAATAATAACCGCCCATCATGTTTGGGGTTGATTCAATTGTGATATTACCATAAAAAGGCACTGCTTCCGTCAGGCCATGCATTAACTTTTCTGCATGAGGCCAGAACGCTACTTCAGTGCATAATAAATTATTAATTGTTTCCCCTCTACCCACTCCTTTACCCAGGGTACTTATAATTATTCTGCTGTTTAAATCTTCAAACCATAATTCATTTACATTGTCATATCTTAATCGGGCCATTCTTTTTATCTTATCGGGTAAACTGTTATACATTAATTTTACTTTTAATAATAACTTCTCTGTGACAGATTTTTCATGTGAAACAATAACTGTATTGGTACCCCTATGAGTTATTGTATTATGGAAGTATTCACCCAGCTTTAAAGTGGTAAACCCAAACTGCCGGGCCTTTAAATTTAAATCCCTTTGCCCTTGAAATGGCTTCCCACGGTAACTGCTTTTCAGCATATAATCATTCTGAATATCATTTAATATAAATGGTACTATCTCTTGATTTTTATTCTCGATCTTGACAAAACTTTCAAGGAATTCCTTTGAATCATGTAGTACTCTGTTTATATCCATCTATTTATCTCTTACTAAATCTTTGAAGTTTGGCAAATTAAAATGCCATTGCAATTCATATAAATGTTCTAATGTTGGATTGTATATTTTACCATTCTTTTGTAACCGGGTCCAGTTACATTCCCAGTTACTTAATGTATGTCGATTAATCTTTAATATTTCTTTTATCTCCTTCCTTATTTCCGATTCCGGTACCTCCCTTCCCTGGGATACTCCCCTCTCTTTGGCTTTCTTCAATATTAAAGCTGTTAATTTTCTGCCATCTAATATCATTTTTTATCCCCTCCTTTATCTTTAATTTTCATCTCTCTAATCTTCTTTGCTATAATGGTTTCCTCTTCTTTCTTCTTTTCTATTTTTGCTACTTTGATCTTCTTTTCTGTAATGGTTTCAATTGGTTCAGGTAACAATCCCCGATCTTTTCTTGAGTCTACTATTAGAACTTCAAATGACTTATCTTCAATTGGTGCTTTTACCATTGGCCGTATCATTCCGATATCTAATAACACCCTGGTTTCACTATCTATTACTTCATTTATTAATTTCAATATAATTAATTTCATCTTCACATCACTTGCTTTCTTATGTTCTTGCCAATACTTTTGTTTAATAACCTCTTTATCCCTTATGAAGTCCCCTATATATAATTTTTGATCAAAGGCTTCTGCCATCTCTATGGCATTACCTCTTAACCATTCTAAATCTAACTGTATCGTGTCCGGTGATACCTTCAGGCTTTCTGCGATCATCTTTACCGTTGCGCCCATCTTCACACCTTCAAAAACTTGCTTCCGGCGAATTAACATTTCATAGCTTTCTGATTTTTTACCAGACATATTTTTTTCTCTTTTAAATTTTTAAAATTTTAGGCATTATATACTGTTTTTTTTAATTCAACCTTATTCAATGTTATATTATCTTGTTATTAATTAATAGCTTTTCTATGCTTTTCTTGGTAAGTTCTATACTTTACTATACGTTACTATGCTTTACTATGTTTTATATATATTAAATATATCTTTCTGCTCTTTTAATAACATCCACCATTTCATTTATACATTCTTTACACAAATAAATCTCTGTAACTTCCAATTCTTGATACAATCCTATGAGTAATCCAACCTTGCTTCCGCACTTATCACAATTTTCTTCTTTTATAATTCTAAATTCCATATAATACCCTCTTTTACTTTCCTTTATTTCTTTGTTCATATTCATTTATAATATTAACTAAACCAGTACGTAATCCATTAGCTGTTACATCTCTACAAACTGATATTCTTACATCTAAAACTTCTTTAATATAAATAAGCATTTTACCAATATGATCTTCTCTATCTAATTTCTCCAAATACTTATATCCTTTCTTATCGCACCATTGCCAAAATTTATCCATATTAATACCCTCCTTTACTTTGTCCTGTGAATTATTAAGCATCTTTAAAAATTCTTTACCTGCCCTCGTTACTTTTCCTTCTATTTTTTTAATTTTTAATTTCATTTTACCAATACTCCCTTCTATAATTCCTATCACAGTGGTTACGTACCAATTCAATAATCTTACCTATTGAATTAAAATTAATTAAATATTTAGTAGTATGTAATGTATAGGTAACTGTATAATCTTCATCTTTATCTATATATCCATTCCTGATCAACTTTTTAATAACCGCATGACTTATTACATGCTTTCTCTGTAAAGCATTAACTGATATCCATCTCTTCTTCTCTTTGCTCTTCTTTACTTTTATTTTCATTTATTTTCATTATAATACATCCTTAAATCTTGCTTTATATAATACTTTTTATTATACTTTTCTAATTTATCCGTTACTAACTGCAGAAACCAGTCCCAATCAATCCTTTTTGCTTCCGGGAGGTAATTTAGCTTGCCAACTTTGTATTCATCTACGTATCCATACGATAAATCAATTAATCCCAGGGTCTCTGAAGGCTTTATTACTGGTTCTAAACTTACCCAGGTCTTAATACCCATATTGTGGGCTTTTTTTAGGTTGAATAGTCTTTTATCGGGTACTGCTGCATGAGGTTCCCATTTAAGCGATTCCGCTTTATCTATAAACGTTAATGTTGCTCCATACTGGCCACCTGCTTCTTTTAATATATCAAAATCCCTATCTGCATAATTGCTTTTTGTTAATATTACCGGGATTATTTTTGCTTCAAGGAATAATTGTAATATTTTTCTTGTTAATTCGTATTCCTTTTCAATTAATGGGTATGGATCAGAGGCAAAACTCAATAATACCTTTTTACCACTGTGCTTATGTACTTCTTTCCTTACTTCCGTTAATATCTGTTTGCGCGGAAATACTTTTTTAAAATCTTCCCGGGTCTTATGCATTATCTGTGGTACATAGCAGTATAAACATTCATTCTCACATCCATTGTATATATTTAAGGCTAATTCGTTATATTCACGTGCTCTTCCTTTAGTTTCGTAAATAGTGTTCATTTTTATCCTCCATAAAATATTGTATCCAATAACTTCGATTAAAATTTGTAGCCATGTGACAACTATCGCATAATGTTGTCAAATTATCTGGATTAATATTTTTCTTATCGTAATCTTTGTGATGAACTGAAAATGCCCTATATTCATTATTCTGTTTTTTATTACATAATTGACATGTATAATTATCTCTTTCCCGTATAGCTGTTTTTAAAGTTTCTTTCCATTCAAATGGATATGGTAATTTAGAAATCCCGCCTCTCCATGATGGATTGCCTTCTCCTATATGCGCTATACTGCTACATTTATTACTACAATATTTACCTCTCCCGTCTTTAGTTTTTGATAATTGCATTTGAAATATTTTACCACAAGTTCTACATTTAATCTGTTTTTTCCGTTGCATGGCTTTATTATGACATTCTTTATTACAATATTTTTTATTATTAGATTCGTAATCCTCAAATAATTTCCCACAATAATTACATTTAATATCTATTTTTTTTCCATAACATTCTTGACAAAACTTATATTCCGATTGTTTATAACGACTTTTTCTAATTGTAAACTTTTTTCCACATCTATCACAATTTCTTATAATCCTATGGTCTTTAGAATAGCATTCTCGACTACAATATATACTTCGCTTCCTATCGATTTGAAGCATTGATTCTTCAAATTTTTTATGGCAATATTTACAACTTACAATTATATATTTATTTATTCGTGGTCTTGCCATTACCTCTCCTTTTTATAATCTCTACACTTTCTATTTAATTGAATGCTATATATCTCACACCATTTTGTTTCCCTTCCTTTATCCTTTCTGAGATATGCGCAACCCCGGCAGGTTTTACCTAAAATAAAGTATATGCCAGTAATAATTATAAAAACAGTAACATTGCATATAAATACCCATGTTATCCAGAAAAACCTGACAATACAATAAAACAATCTGAATAGCTTTTTCCATGAAAATTTACCTGCATCAATGCTATTGTAATATTTTGTCAGAGAACTTATTATATTATGATCTTTATCCTTTTTCATTGGATCCCCCTTTAGCCTTCTTTTTATTATCTTTGGCTAAATCTATTATCTTTTCACTATTATGTAAAATAACGTGATTATTACTATAATTCAGGATACCTGTAATTATTTCTGTACTACATGCTAAATAATATTCATCCTTTTTTAAAGAAGTATTCTTGTATATCTTAATTCCCCTGCATATACCTATGAAAATTAATGGCATGATCTCCTCCTTTGCTTTACTTTTCTATTCTTATACCCTCTCTGGGGTTATACTCTTCTATTATAAAATTTGATAAAAGTGGGCCAATTATCTTTATTCTTATTAATCCTTTACAATGGCAGCATGGTATTAATATCTTCTGGCCTATTTGTTCAATTGTTACATCTTTTATTATTATTTCCTTATTGCAGTGTGGACAGATACAAGGATTCCTTTTAAGTATTACCTCATGTTGTTTTTTTATTTTTTTTCTTTTCATTCTATTATGGCTATTTTTAAAGTAAATTTTCCAATTTTATCATATCTTTTTCACTAATAATATCATAATCGCTAAATTCAATAATTTCATCTTTTTTTATTTTATGATATGTATATTTAATATTCATTTTTTTTGTTAATTTTATTTCGTTTTT
>SDBV01010064.1_pt1 | contig 12459 bp, 10 predicted proteins | sample 2277081 | NCBI WGS metagenome assembly SDBV01 (sample SAMN10402039, study PRJNA504765) | marine sediment metagenome | isolation source: marine sediment core GS10_PC15, 223 cmbsf | place: Arctic Ocean: Southern Knipovich Ridge | collected 2010 | reverse complement strand
GATCAAGATCGGAGCTTACGATTATCTGACAAAACCCATCATCGACGACGACCTTTTGCTCGCAGTCGAAAGGGCGATACGTCAGCAATCGCTGCTGAGCGAAAACCAGGCACTTCGCTCGCAGTTGGCAAAGAAGTACAGCCTTGATAATGTCATAAGCCAGGACTACAAGATGGCGCGCATATTCGAGTTAATAGAAGCCGTCGCCGACAGCAACACAACAGTTCTGATGCAGGGGCCATCCGGAACCGGCAAGAGCATGATCGCACGCGCACTGCACTTTCGCTCCTATCGCAGGGACAAACCGTTCGTTGAGGTCTCCTGCGGAGCGCTTCCCGAGACGCTTCTTGAAAGCGAGTTGTTCGGTCACGTCAAGGGCGCCTTTACAGGTGCCGTCGCCGATAAGAAGGGCAAGTTCCTCGCTGCTGACGGCGGGACGATATTCCTCGACGAGGTATCCAACGCTTCGCCTGCGATGCAGGTTAAGCTTTTGCGGATCTTGCAGGATCGCCAGTTCGAACCGGTCGGCAGCAACAAGACGCGTACCGTCGATACGCGGGTTGTCCTCGCCTCCAATCTCGATATCGCAGAAGAGGTCAAAGCAGGCCATTTCAGGGAGGACCTTTTCTATCGGATCAATGTTGTTACCGTTCATATCCCGCCGCTCTGTCAGCGGGTTGCCGATGTCCCGCTGCTCGCCGATCACTTCTTACGTCACTTCTGCCGATCGCACGGGCGACAAAAGCACGGGATCACAGATGCTGCGTTCGAGTCGCTGCAGCGGTATCAGTGGCCCGGCAATGTACGCGAGCTTGAGAACGTTATCGAACGCGCTGTCCTGCTTAGCAAGGGCGAGATGATCGATACCGGCGACCTGCCGCAATCGTTAGTCACCCAAAGCAGCCTGACAGCCAGTACAGAACCCGCCGAGGGAACAAGCCTGAAACAGGCGATGGAAGAACCCGAAAGACAGTTCATACGAGCGACGCTTGTTGCTAATAACTGGAATCGCCAGAAAACTGCTAAAGCTTTGCAGATTAACCGAACAACCCTATACAAAAAAATGAAACGCAACGGCCTCGAAGACGAAGCCGAACGGCTTGGGCTTTAGCATTTTTAGTATTCAATTTTGATGTCCCTTCCTTTTTATTCATGAGGGAATTAGAAGGTACCGGACACCTTTATTTATCCCTGAATTTTATCAATTTGGCCTTCTTCAGTGTACTTCTCTCGAAATCTTTCTGTATATTTCCATTCCAACTTATTAGAATACCCCACTTGCTTAAAAACTTCTTCTAAAGAAATACCTTGCTCAGATTTGCCAAAATATCCTAGTAATTTTAAAACAGCTTTATCCGATGTGCATACTTCCCATTCTTCAGTTGAAGAGAACATTAAAGCTAATGTTTCTTCTTCACCTGGGTCTATACCATAAAAAACAGGAATTGACTTACGAAATGTTTTAATGGTAGACAAATCTACATCTTTTATTTCAATTCTATCTTCATAGGACTTTAATGCATAATCAATATATTTTTTGTCTCCGGCTACTTCATAATAAACTAATTCATCTTCTGCTACCGTACGACATATTGTTACATTGCATTTATCTATAAAATTCTCCCAAAGCCCTAATTCAAAAAGTTTTATGATAGGCCCGGCATCAAGCAACAGAAATTGAAACTTTTTCATCCTTGAACCCCTCATCTTCTGTTTGATATTTCTGAGCTTGCTTGTAAGACATCCCCATATACTTTGCAAATTTCATCAAAGATAGATTTCCGTCTCTTAAAGCTTTTAGCGCAAGACTACAGAATCTTTCGGGCAATTCATCTGGAGCATCCGATAGCCTTTCTGGCCTTGATAATTTGAGCTTTTTAGATTTCGCAATATACCCTTCGATTTTATCGCTATTAATGTCATATAGATAAACTAATCGCCATAATAAAGCTTCGAGAGAAACCCCAAATTCACGGGCAATCTCATCTAAATCTTCAAAGCTAATATTTCCCTCATTATCTTTTATTGAATCTATTCTTTTCTTGACTGAATCTGTTGGCAAAAGCAATCTGCTTGCAAAAGCATTGGCAAGTTTTTCTTCGAAATCTGACGGCACTATTGAACCATTTGTCCGAAATATTGGCCAGGTTAACAAGTGAAAGAGTTCATGCGCAAGATCAAAGTTCCTGCGCCATAATTTACTTTTCTTTCTTAAAAGTATCGCTGGTCCGAATTCCTGAGATATCGTTGATATTGCACTCCCATTGAAAGACATGTGAAATATTCTTACAAAGTACTTTTCTTCTAAGATCCGCTTAAGTGAACTGCTTGGTATATCTCCAAGAGAAAACTCTCTTTGCACTTTCATTGCAAGATCACTAGCTAGGCCATACGAAAACTCCTCTGGTTTGACAGGAGGAGGTTCAGGAAGTTTCAATTCTCTGACTTCATTTGTGCATAATTCGAGCCGTCGATATTGTTCGCAAAGTTGGTGAAATTTAGCCTCTGTCTCTTTTTTCTCTTCCTCTTCTTCCGGTTGGTTTCTCCAGAGCATCATGCCTTTTGCTGGAAGAGACTCTTCAAAAAAGAAATCTATGGATTTGCGGTAAACTTCAGCTAACTTACTAAGTTGAGAAAACCTAGGCTCCCTCTTTGAGTTTTCGAATTCACTAATAGATGAATCACCTATGCCGCTTTCTTCAGAAGCTTTTTGGATGGTATATCCAATGGCACTTCTGGCAGCCTTTAATCTCGCCCCTATCTCCATTGCCCTTTCCTTTCTTTCTTTCACATAGAATATTATAACACATATTTCGGTAAAATCACCATCTTTCTTCTGGAAATCAGAAGATTTGTTCATTTTTTCTACAATTTCATCAAAATTTATTTAGAATCCCCATTTTTAGCTCACAAATCATCCTCGCCACTTAACCCGTTTTTTCAGCATTTCCCCCATCGCCTCTGGCCCGGTGCGGGCGATCTCGCTCTCAAACGTCATATCTTCGTTTTCCTCTGCAAGCTCCCGCACAAGCCGATCTTGTATCTTAAACAATCGCCACGTCGGCACCTCGCTAAGATCGCGTTTCATGATCTCTGCGATGACCATTTGCAGTTGCGTCCCCAGGACCCGTATCCGCTGCCGCCTGCTCAGCAGGTACTCCTCGCGCAGCGCCTCATACTCGATCTGCTGCAAATTGTTGATCTCGCTCCGCAGCTTCTTGCTCCAGCCGATCAGCGTACACTTCGTAATCCCGATCTTCTCAGCGATCTTAGAATAGCTAAGCCCGCCCGCCCGAAGCTTAACAAACTCCCGCTGTTTCTCGTTTTCCATATTGCTATTTGCTCCTTTAAAAAAAATTATAATTTGTACCCTTATGTCATCCCGAGCGAGCGTCAGTGACGAAGGACTTGCTCAAGCAGCCCCGACCCTCAACTACCAACTCCGAACTCCGAACTACCCACTATGGAGGGCTTTGAAAAAAAACAAAGCCCTCCATTAAAAGCACAAACTTGTTCAAATTATGCGAAAACAGGGGTGTGAAAATTTTCACAAGCGTTATAAGTGCAGACCCGGAAAGGAAATAAATTTTTTTATTTTTTTGCCATTTTTCTAAAAAGTACCCGCGCTTTTTATGCTATTCGGCTAAACAAGCTCTTGCTTACGTAAGACTAAACATCGGGCAAAGTCAGACTTCAAATCGGTATAGAATCGGTATAGAAACGGTATACTTTTGGTGCACCGTTTGTCATTCGCTAATCGTCATATTCGTTATATTCGCGCGTCTATGTTTGTCATTTTGAAGTTTTTTTGGCATGTCTTATTTTGTGTTTTGTCCCCCAAAATCCTGTTATCAGTTCGCCGGCGCACATTTTTATCGGACATTGCACGTGAAACGGCTGTTCTTATCGGACCAAACGCCGGGGTGTGAAATGTTTTGTACTGTTTAGAAGACGGACAGGGAAATGCAAATCTCACTATGTTGTTTGGGGTTACTATGACAGGCAGATCAGCAGCTTATCTTTACATCGCAATGTTATCAGCGGGGATTCTATTTACCGGCTGTAATGAGAGGACTAACCGCAATTATTTCTCGAATATCAGTGAGACCGAGGTACAGGACGGTTTGCAGGTGTTTGAGTACAAAACATCGGCCGGCGGTTACGGTATGAAGTGCTATGGCGGTGCCTGTAAGCTTGACTATTCGCAATGGCGCAGACCCAAATGGCCCTACGAGAGCCAGGAAGCAGAAGCGGTTCGTATGGAGTGGCTAAAGACCTGGCTCGGTGAGAAGGGGTATGCAAACGCCGATTACAAGATACTTTCGCGCGAGCGTATTTATGATACGGCTGTTACGGGTCAGCGGTTTGATGTTCGCTATGAAGTGGCAGTAAGAGCTGACAGCCGTGGTATTGCAACTACGCAGGAAGAGACAAGCTCGGGCGGTATACTCGGCATATTCGAATAAGAGACAACAGCTAGAGGATCAATCTATGTTTATGATATTGTCAACACTGGCGACAGAAATTCACCATGTTCTCGAAAGTGGAGTATCTGCTGTATGCTTTGTTCGGCTTTTCTTCGAACACTTTGATGTGTATTAAACGCGTTGTGCGGTGTTAGTATCGTCTGGGGGAGTTTTGCCAGTTCAAGAGCAGCTTTAACCTGGTTGTCGTCGCTTGGTTTAGAAGTTCTAAGCGAGACAGCCAGTTCGCTTTCATGGTCATAGACATCCAATCCTACAGCAGCTAACCGATCTTCCTGCAGCAGTCTTAGCAAATCGTCAGAGGGGGACAGTTCGCCGCGTGCGATGTTGACGAATACGGCGTTTGGTTCTGCATTCTTTAGTAAGTCATAATTGAAGTAACCCGGATTGTCCTTTGTCAGATTCATTGCGCATACTATTACGTCGGCTTGTTCGATGCCATGTTGTATTTGGATGTAGTCGATGTCTGCGTGCTTTTCTATGATGTCAACTCCGAGCACTTTCATTTCAAGAGCCTTGCCGATGGCGGCGATCTGGCGGCCTATGTTTCCGACGCCGACGATGAGTAGTGTTTTGCCTTTGCATTCGGCGCCTGTAAGCCCGTCGCGATGAAATGTTGTAAAGCCGGCTGTCTGGGCGGGGAGTTTTCGCAGCAGGGCGGTCCATAGGAGCATTGCCTGCTCTGCGACTGCGCGGATGCAGTATTCGGGGAGGTAGCCGCAAGGGATATCGGCTGAGCATTGGCCGAGGTAGCTTGTTATGTGGTCAAAGCCTGCGCTTCGGGTTAGTATCGCGGTAAGCCTGTCCTGCCAATCAATCGGGATGATCGATTGTGTTCTTGTGCTGATGATGGGGGCAGGTAGGCCCTGATCGTATTCCTGGATGGTTTTGTCCGTAAAGCCTGCGTTTAAGTCAGCAGGGATGTATTGCCGAATTAACTCTTTCTCCTCTTTGAAAGCTTCGTAAAAGAAAACATCCATACAAAAACGGAAATTAAAAATAAAATATTAAAATGAAAAAATAAGGTATCGCCTTTCGGCGATGCTATTTAATTTTGAATTCGATGCCATCACTCTAATGATAACATAATCACTAACATATTACTGCAAAAACCAAGGCCCGGCAAGAGTAATTGCCGGGCCCTGTAAATTTTAATCATGGTACAAACTGAAAAAAGACCACCCATTTTCATGGGTGATCTTTTTTTGACTATTACTAACGTATTGCAATTATACAAGGCCCTGATCGAGCATCGAATCTGCTACCTTAACGAAGCCTGCAATATTTGCACCCATAACCAGGTTTCCCTTATGTCCGTATTCTTCTGCTGCGTCGTAGCATTGTTTATGTATGCTTATCATGATGTTGTGTAGTTTTTCATCAACCTCTTCTCGTGACCATGCGAGTCTCTGAGAGTTCTGCGACATTTCCAGTCCGGATGTTGCTACTCCGCCTGCGTTTGCCGCTTTTGCAGGTCCGTACATTATCTTATTGGCAACGAAGTGCTCGGCGGCTTCCGGAGTACTTGGCATATTTGCGCCTTCTGAGACAAGCGTACAGCCATTCTTAAGCAACTTTTTTGCATCACTGCCATCTATCTCGTTTTGAGTTGCACTTGGGAAAGCACATTCGCACTTAATTCCCCAGGGCCTTTTGCCTTCGAGATACTCTACGCCGTACTTTTCAGCGTATTCTTTAATACGGCCGCGTTTTACGTTCTTTAGATTCATTACAAAGTCCAGTTTTTCGGCGTGAATTCCTTCCGGGTCATGTATCGTTCCGCCCGAGTCTGACAGGCTGACGACCTTTGCACCGAGTTCATTAAGTTTTTCCACGGTGTACTGTGCCACGTTTCCCGAACCAGAAACTGTGCAGACTTTTCCGTGGAAGTTTTCGTTACGTGATTTCAGCATTTCCTCGGCGAAGTATACACATCCATAACCGGTTGCTTCCGGACGTATTAGTGAGCCGCCCCAGTTTAGTGCTTTGCCCGTGAGTATTCCCGTGAACTCATTGCGGATGCGTTTGTACTGGCCGAACATGAAACCGATCTCTCGTCCACCTACCCCGATGTCACCGGCGGGGATGTCAGTGTCAGGTCCGATATGGCGTTGAAGCTCTGTCATAAAGCTTTGGCAGAAGCGCATAACTTCATTATCGCTTTTTCCCTTTGGATCAAAGTCAGAACCACCTTTGCCGCCGCCTATGGGCAGCGTTGTAAGTGCGTTCTTGAAGACCTGTTCGAAGCCAAGGAACTTCAGTATACTGGCGCAGACAGTTGGGTGGAGTCTGAGTCCGCCCTTGTACGGGCCAAGTGCGCTATTGAATTCAAAACGGAACCCACGATTAACCTGAAAGTTTCCCTTGTCGTCCTGCCATGGGACACGGAACATGATCTGTCTTTCGGGCTCAACGATCCTCTCAAGAATATTTGCTTCGACATATTCCGGATGTTTTTTGAGCACCGGTCCTAAGGAATCCAAGACTTCTTTAACTGCCTGATGGAATTCTGTTTCCCCAGGATTACGGCTGAGAACTTTTTCATAAACGGCCTGAATAGTGGCATCTACTTCCATTTTACTAATCCTTCCATTGCAAAAAATTAAATTAAATTACACCGATATAACAGTAAATCGACTTATGTCGTTGTTTTTACAGGGTTAATATCTGCGAATATCTCATTGGTTTTGCCAGAACTCCCGCTTTTCTTCGGCAATCGACTGCCGAACAATAGCTTATATCACCATATATTAGCAATGTCAAGAGGGTTTGGCGGGCCATTAGTCGGCAAAATTGCCGATTAATAGTAAGTTTCGGCAATTTTGTTTGTTGTTTGCCGGGTTTATGCTATAATCTGCCTGATAATAGGGTGCGGATGTTACGTCAACGGCGATATTGCCATTTTAGAAATTTTGAAAATGCGGAAAAAAAACGAAAAAAAGACAGCAGTTCTTAATGTTCTTAAGGAACAGGGTAATGCTGTAAGCTCTCCCGGAATAACCAAGCTTCTTAGTTTGAGCGGATCCGATTTCAGCGAACGGACGGTACGTTTATATCTGAAGGAACTTGACGAGGCGGGTTTTACGGTTGCGCATGGCAAGCGCGGTCGTAAGATCACCGAGTCCGGTCTTGCGGAACTTCAGTCCTGGCAGTTAAACCAAGGCCCCGGTTATCTGTCTGCGAAGATCGACCAGATGATCTACCGTATGAGTTTCGATCTTCCGATGCGAAGCGGTACCGTAGCGGTTAATACATCTCTTATCGATTCGCATCAGCTAGCAAGTGTTTCAGATAAGATATGCAAGGTTTTTGCCAAAGGTTATGGTATGGGCAGGCTGATGAGTTTGCTGGGTCCGGGTGAGACGATAGGTGAGCTTACGATTCCTCAAGACAAGATCGGTTTTTGTACAGTTTGTTCGATCACCGTAAACGGAGTGCTTCTCAAGCACGGTATCCCGATGGCATCTCGTTTTGGCGGTCTTTTAAGACTTCAGGAAGGCAAGGCGGTTCGGTTTACGGAGATGATCCATTATGACGGAACCAGCATCGATCCTTTGGAAGTTTTTATTCGCAGCGGAATGACAGATTATCACGGTGCCATCCGAGACGGTACCGGTCTTATAGGTGCTAGCTTTCGCGAAGTGCCGGGCCAAAGCAGGCGGCGTCTTATTAATATAAGCGAACGGCTGGAGGAGGTCGGTCTTGGGGCGATAATGGAAGTAGGTTTACCTGATGAGCCGTTGCTTGAGATACCTGTTTCGCATGGCAGGGTAGGCGTTATTATCGTAGGCGGTCTGAACCCTATGGCGATCCTGGAAGAACGTGAGCATCGTGTTGTTTCCCGTGCGTTGTCGGGCTTGATCGAATATGACCGGCTTTTTTCTTACGAAGAGTTTACTCCCCGGCTCGCGAAATACCTCTAGCTTACTTTAGTTTTTTGTATCCTTTTGCGAGTGCGAGGTTGGCGGCGATGACTTCGGTCATAAAGTCCTTATGCTTTGGGGCCATCGTTTTTAAACACACCGTGTCGTCTTTCGATAATATTTTGCATGCAGTCGGTACTAATGTGTTTTCCTCAAGATCATATCCCTGAACGACGGCGGCGTTTGCTACCATTACGTTGTTTGCGATGTTTGCCTTGAAGACTATAGTTCTAAATCCGATGAAGCAGTTGTCACCGATTGTGCATGGTCCGTGTATTATGCAGCCGTGCGCGAGCGAAGTTTTCTTTCCTACGGTTACTTTTGTTCCCGCAAGTGCGTGAATGATAACTGCATCTTGTACGTTTGATCCTTCTTCTATTATAATAGGCGCTACTTTTCCATTGCTGTCAGTTTCATCAGCTCTTATGACTGCATTGGGGCCGACGTAAACTTTTGGCCCAATGCGCACGTTTCCGATGACCAGTGCGGTAGGGTCGATATATGCTGAAGGGTCCACTTTGGGAGAGTCTCCGTTGTGGTTTTGCCTAAGTGACGCGTTTAAGGTATCTGTCATCAAATAATCCTTTTAAATAGATGTTATTGGTGTTGTCTGTCGCTGGAAAGTATTATAGAGGTGGGGATATAAATAACAAGTTAATTTGGGGGGAGTAACTGTTTGTTTTGTTTTTGGTCTAACTCAGCGTTAAGATTCCAAAAATCGCGTAATGGCTTTGGAGAGGCGAAAAAGTTGTTTTTTAGACGTTTAAACGGGTATGTTGAAACTTTTATAATTATGCGAATACTTTTATTTATGGCTTCTCTTATCGTGGGTTATGTTGTATAATCCTCCATTAATTAAAAATGACAGACTCTTCTTGCAGAAGGTCGAAATAACTTAAGAGAGACAATAAAATAAATGGCTTCAAAAAAACTACCAAAACTACGGATGGGAGATCTGGAAGTTGAAGTGCCGATAATTCAAGGAGGTATGGGTGTTGGGATATCCTTGTCCGGTCTGTCATCTGCGGTTGCTAACGCCGGCGGTATAGGAATTATCGCAGCGGCTGGTATCGGGATGTTTGAGCCCGACCAGTTTACACACTTCAAAGAAGCAAACAAACGTGCGTTGGGCAAAGAGATACGCAAGGCCAAGTCGCTGACTGACGGCGTTATCGGGGTCAATATTATGATGGCTCATTCGGATTTTGACGATCTTGTTATGTGCGCTGTCGACGAAGGTGCGGATGTTGTTCTGATGGGTGCCGGTCTTCCTACGAAACTTCCAGGCGCATTGCCGTTAGATAATCTGGATTCTGTTAAGACGAAATTTATTCCGATCGTTTCTTCTGCACGCGCAGCTAAGATTATCTTCAGATCGTGGGCGAAACTTTATAACCATATTCCAGACGCAGTCGTTCTTGAAGGTCCGATGGCGGGCGGGCATCTTGGCTTTAAAAAGGAACAGATCGACGATCCTGATTTTGTTTTGGAAAAACTTCTTCCTGGGGTTGTAGCGGAAGTTAAGATTTTCGAGGATAAATTCGACAAGAAGGTTCCTGTCATCGCCGCGGGCGGAATATTTACCGGTGCTGATATCAAGAAGGTTATGGATCTTGGTGCAAGCGGTGTTCAGATGGGTACGCGTTTTGTAGTTACTCACGAATCCGATGCTTCGCCGGAGTTTAAGCAGGCATACATTGATAGTAAGAAAGAGGATCTGATCATAATTGACAGCCCGGTTGGGCTTCCTGGTCGTGCCCTTAACGGTAGTTTTCTAAAGCGTATAAGCTCCGGAATTAAAGAGAAATTTACGTGTCCGTGGAAGTGCCTTAGGACATGCGATTTTAAACATGTTCCGTATTGTATTGCTCTCTCTCTTACGAATGCCAAGAGAGGCGATCTTGAAAATGGTTATGCGTTTGCAGGTGCCAATGCTTATCGGGTCGATAAGCTGGTTTCTGTTGGCGAACTGATCGATGAACTCGACGCCGAATACGGGGAGGCGTGTTCTTCTTAAGCCTTTACAAAACGATTTATTAAAAACTATAACAGCGGGTGATTTTGTTGCTCGCTGTTTTTTTATGCAACATTGTGTAACGTTATATTGCAAATAGATGCAAAAGTCGGTGTGGCAAAATGACGATTGTTATATATGGTGAGTTTCTAAAGCCTGCGTCCTATAATAATAGTTTTTAAGTGTAAATGGTACGAATCAGGAAGTGTCCATGAATCTGGAGCAGATAGTTAATTTTGTCAAGACTGATATCTGGCGTATACGTCTTAAGAATTTTTCCGGTCCGAAACCGTTTCTTATCCGCAACCTTCGGGTAATCATTCTTGCGGTTCGCGGTTTTGCCGAGGACAAGTGCAAGTTCAGGGCATCTGCACTTACGTTCTTTTCGCTGCTTTCAATCGTTCCGGTTTTCGCAATGATGTTCGGCATCGCAAAAGGCTTTGGGTACGAGAAAACAGTTAGCGAGCAGATACTAGTGCAATTCCAGGGTCAAGGTGAAGTTGTCAAAAAGATGATTGAGTTTGCAAATTCAATGCTTGATAACGCCAAAGGCGGTTTGGTTGCTGGTATTGGTGTTGTGATGATATTCTGGACGGTTATCAAGGTGCTGAGCAATATTGAGAGTTCGTTTAACGATATATGGGGGATCAAGATATCACGGAACATCGGTCGGAAATTTAGCGATTACCTTTCGGTGATGCTTATCTGTCCAATCCTTTTGGTAATGAGCACTAGTTTGACTGTTGCAATAAGCGGACAGGTCAGAGCGATAATCGAAAGTTCCGAAATGTTTACTGCGATCGGTCCGTTCGTTTTTTTCCTGCTGAAGTTCTCTAACTATGTGACGATATGGGTTGTTTTTTCATTCATTCTTGTTTTCATGCCGAATACGAAGGTGAATCTGCGTTCGGGGATTTTGGCAGGTGTTATTGCAGGTACGATTTTCCAGCTTACTCAGGGGATTTATATTAACTCTCAGGTGCTCATTTCAAAGTACAGTGCGATCTATGCAGGTTTCGCAAGTTTGCCGTTGTTTTTGATATGGCTTCAGGTAAGTTGGTTGATAGTTTTGTTTGGCGCCGAGCTTGCGTTCGCTCATCAGAATGTTGACACTTATGAGTTTGAGCCGGACTGTTTGAACGTTAGCCACTCGTACAAGCTTTTGCTTTCGCTGGTGATAACCGAGTTTATAATCCGTAACTTTTGCAAGGGCAAAGAAGCGTTTAGTGCCACGGCGATATCCCATAAGTTTGAGGTTCCGATACGTTTGGTTCGTCAGGTTCTTTTCGAGCTTGTCGAGTCCGGGGTTGTCACCAAACAGATACAGGAAAGCAGCAAGGATGTTTTATATCAGCCGGCGGTGGATGTCGATCTGCTTACGGTTAAGTATGTTAAGGATGCTCTTGAGAACACCGGGAGTGCCGGTTTGGCGCTTACGGAGGTCGGTGAGTTCAATCGTCTTGGCAATTGTATGCGTGCATTCGATACTGCGATAGGGGGGTTGCCGGAGAATGTACTTTTAAAGGACATAGCGACAAAAGCGCGGTCCTAACCCAACTCCCCGGGACCTTTTAAAAACAAGTTGTATTTATTCTTCAGTATCCAGTTTCATGGCAAACCACGGATAGAATGCCGGTATTACGAACAGTGTCAATATCGTCGCAGAAGTCAAACCGAATACTACCACAGAGGCCAACGGTCTTTGGACCTCTGAGCCGATTCCGTGCGAAAGCAACAACGGCATCAGACCAAGAACGGTTGTCGATGCGGTCATGAGAACCGGTCGCAAACGCTGTAAGGCTCCTGTGATTATTGCCTCCTTTGTTTCAATACCCTGCTGCCTTAACTGGTTGATATAACTGACGAGAACAACACCGTTTTGAACAGCGATTCCAAACAATGCGATGAAGCCTACCGCAGCCGGTACGGAAAGATATTCTCTCATTACGAATAAACCAAACACTCCGCCGATCAATGCAAGGGGAACATTTATGATGATCAGAATTGCTTCGTTCAATGATCCAAACGCTAAATACAG
>SDBV01010063.1_pt1 | contig 12459 bp, 2 predicted proteins | sample 2277081 | NCBI WGS metagenome assembly SDBV01 (sample SAMN10402039, study PRJNA504765) | marine sediment metagenome | isolation source: marine sediment core GS10_PC15, 223 cmbsf | place: Arctic Ocean: Southern Knipovich Ridge | collected 2010 | reverse complement strand
GGAGGTGAGGACGCCGTCGGTAGTGGTGTAGGTGAAGGAGCCGTCGTTGGGCGAGCAGAGGTTGGCTGTGGGGGTGAAGGTGGCGGTACAAGCGGCGGCGTCAATGGTGGCGGTGCCGTTGACCTCACTTGCTGGGACTAGGGTGCAGATGAGGGGATCGCTGTCGGGGTCCGAGCAGTTGAGGGAGAAGGGGGCACTGATGGTGTCCTCGCTGGTGGTGGCCGTTGCGTCGGCGCAGGCGGGGGCGTCGTTGAGGCAGGTGATGCTAATAGAGACCGTGGCCGGGGCGGAGGTGAGGGTACCATCGTTCGTGGTGTAGGAGAAGGAGCCCTGGGAGGGTGAACAGAGGTTGGGATCGGGGGTGAAGGTGACGGAGGCGGAGTCGGAGTTGGGGGAGCCAGGGGTGCAGGGGTTATCGGAGATGGTGCCGAGGGAGCCGTTGGTGGCGTTGGCGGTGGCGAAGGTGAGCTCGCAGGTCTCGAGGTCAGAGCCAGAGAGGGTGATGGTGATGGGGATGTCTTCGTCGGTGGTGACCGTCTTCGGGTCGGCGGTCGGCGGGTCGTTCAGGCAGCTGATGGAGACGGCGACGGTGGCCGGGGTAGAGGTGAAGGTGCCGTCGTCGACGGTGTACGTGAATGAGCCATCGTTTGGAGTGCAGATGTCGGGGTCCGGGGTGAAGGTTACCGTGGCCGAATCTGTATTGGGGAAGCCCGGGGCGCAAGGGCTGTTGGAGATGATGCTGAGGGAGCCGTTGATGGGGCTGGCGGCGGCGAAGGTGAGTTCGCAGGACTCGAGATCGGAGCCGGAGAGGGTGATGGTAACTGGGGCGTCCTCGCTGGTGGTTACGACCTTGTCATCGGCTGTGGGCGGGTTATCACAGGCGTCGCCGATACCGTCGCCGTTGCTGTCCTCCTGGCCGGGGTTAGTGACCAATGGGCAGTTGTCAGCGGTATCGGGCACGCCGTCGCCGTCATCGTCGGGGTCGACGCTGTCGACGGTACCGTCGCCGTCGGTGTCGGTGACGGTCGTCTGCCCACCTGGACCAACTGTCTCACCGCCGACGTCTATGTCTGCGGTATTCCCCGCGTCAGCGACCACCTCGAAAACGCCGGGCGAGGTCTCGCTGATGGTGGCCCCGGTTCCGCTGGGTAGCGTCGCGGTAATGGTGCCGAACGTGGCCTCTACAGGGCCAGTCAACACGTCCAGTTGAACGCTGCTGCAGGTGACGAGCGCCTCGTCTCCCGGATCGGAGAGGAGGTCGGCCAGCCCGCAGACGTTGACGGTCGCCGGACCGCCTATCCCGGTGGCCTGAATCCGAACGCCGCTCGGGTCTGGCTCGTCTCGGACTCGCACATCGAGGCCGCCCCGATCGACGATGCTGCCGAAAGTGGTGCCGCCGGGCTGGTCACTGAAATCATCGCTGAAGGTGAGGGGCTGGTCGTCTATGGGGTCCTCAATCCCGTCGTTGTCGTTGTCGGGGACGCAGCTGATGGTGATGGTAACGGTGGCGGGGGCTGAGGTGAAGATGCCGTCGTCTACAGTGTAGGAGAAGGAGCCCTGGGAGGGTGAACAGACGTTGGGGTCGGGGGTGAAGGTGACGGAGGCGGAGTCGGAGTTGGAGTTGGGGGAGCCTGGGGTGCAGGGGTTATTGGTGATGGGGCTGAGGGAGCCGTTGGTGGCGCCCGTGGTGGCGAACGTTAGCTCGCAGGTGGCCGCATCGGAGCCGGAGAGGGTGATGGTGACTGGGGTGTTAAGGTTGGTCGCTACCGTCTTATCATCCGCCGTCGGCTCCTCTGACGCGACGATAATGACGTTCTTCGGCTGCGTGATTGTGTTGTTAAGCCTTTGTTCTGGGGTCTCGGTGCCGCCGCCGGTGTCTACCTGGTCCACGGTAAAGGAAACGGTGATGGCGTAGACGTCCGGTACGGCGGGCGCGTGACACTCGAAGCGGACGCGGTAAAGGACGAACCGTTGCTCGTTTGCCAGTAGGACGAAGGTGCTCGTGCCGGGGGTGACGAGGACGGTCTGGACGCCAGAGTCGGGGTAGGTCACGCTAGGACCACAATCCGCTGGGAATCCTGTGACCGAAAGCGATACGGTCACGGTCTCCACCTGCCCTGGCAGGGTGCCGCCGGCGTCGGAGTCGTTTTCGATCACGCACTGCACCCACATGAATGAACCATCGGTGTTAGAGAGGGTGATCGGCGCGGGTCCGGAGAGCACGCAGGAGTTGGCAATCACGTCGTGGTGGGGCGCAGCGTCGCAAAGGTCGCCGATGCCGTCGGCGTCTAGGTCGCTCTGGTCGGGGTTGAAGATGTCCGGGCAGTTATCCTTGGGGCCGCCCTTAGCGGTGTAGTCGTCAGGGATGCCGTCGGCGTCAGTGTCGCGCACGATGTCCAGCGTGATCTGGGAGGAGTTGTTCAGTGTGTTGGGGTCGGAGACGTGCGCAGTGGTGACGTTGACAGAGCTGTCAACGGTAATGGTGCAGAAGAAGGGCGGCTTGGGGTCGTCCTGCCACTCGACGGTGAACAGCTCGGCGTGGGGCGTGCTGGTGGAGACTTGCAGGGAGAGCTGTGACAGGGTGGGGTTAGGAGTGACCGTGCACACCAGGGGGACATCGGTGACGTTATGCGTCACGTCCACGGAAACGGGGCCAAAGGGGCCGTCGTTGCTCAGGAGCTCGTTAAGGGTAAACGCTTCCGTTTCGGGCAGCGGGTCAACGGGTGGCAGCGGGCCGATGAGCACCTGGATGCCGGGGACGCTGAGCAGGTCGTCCCGGTCAGAGGTCATTCCCGAGATCCCGACATCGGCGTCGGCGATGATGCTACCAACGAACAGGCCGGTGCTAGAGTCATTGGCCGGGACGGTGTCCGAGATATGCTGGTCGACCGGGGCTATGGAGACGGTGCCGGAATACTCGTGGAAGCTAGGCAGGCTGCAAGTGACTTGCCAGGCCTTCTGAACCGCGGTGGGGATGTTCACAGGCAGGTTTATGTTAGCCTCGGTCTGGGGACTATCGGGGATCTTTGAGCAGTCCGCGGGCAACGAGAGGTCGATCGTGGCGTCGGCGTCCACAGGAGTGAAGGGGCCGTTGTTCTGGACGCTGGCGCTGACGGTGACAGTGAAGGGTGTATCAGCAGGCTGCGAACTAGGCCCTGCCACGGCGACACTGGCGACTTCTAGGTCGGCCTCGGCGAACACGGCGAAGGTCGCCGAGGTGGACTTAGAGTTGTTCGCCGGGTCGGGGTCAGAGACGTTCAGCTGGTTGATGTCGACTTGGTTGGCGAAAGTGAAGGTATGGAAGCTCGGCATGTCGCACTGCAGAGTGAATAGGTTGTTCAGGGTTACGTCCACGCCAAGCGGAAGTGAGGCTGGGGTGTCGTAGCTAGGGGGTGTGACGCTGCAGTCCGCCGGGGCGGTGGCAGTGAGATGGTCGATGACGTCCACGGGGCCGAAGGGGCCGTCGTTGCGGAGCACGGAGCTGACCGTGATGGCTTGAGGCACGCCTACCTGAAGCTGCACGTCGGGAACGATGAGGTCCACCTTCACGACGTCGGCTGCGTTGCCGACGGTGATGTCGACAAACTGAAGGTCCGAGTTATCGGCCCCGGCGCCGGTATCCTCTCTCATGGGAGCGGCCGGTACCACCCCGGTCTCAAGCCTGAGGGCGTTGTCATAGAAGCCCGGGCTCTGGAAACAGTGAGCGATGTAGGTGTGGGTGCTTGCGCGGGTCTCGCCGGGGGCCACGGCAGCGTCTGGGTGCTCTAACTGGCTAAGGAGGGTGCTGCCGACGACAGAATCGAACACGGAGTCTCCATGAGTCGCGCCGGCCAGCCAGCGGGCCTCACACTGGCCGGGAGTTGAGCGCAGGAGTAGGATTATCTGGAGGTCCGAGGTTAGGTTGCCGTTGTTGCGCACGGTGACGGTCACAGTGTGTGGCTCGTCGATGTTTGGTTCGATGATGAAGGAGGGTTCGGCGGTGACCGCAGTCAGCTGGCTGTCGATCTCTGGGCAGCCGTCGGTATCGTCGATCCCGTCAAGGTCTTCCGGGATGAAGGGGCATGCGTCGTCAGGGTTGAGGACCCCGTCGCCGTCGAGGTCGGGATCACAGGCGTCGCCGATGCTGTCGCCGTCGAGGTCGGCCTGGTTGGTGTTCGGAGTGAGGGGGCAGTTGTCGGGGCCGGCGACGATGGGGCCAGCGCCGTCGGGGTCGCTGGGGCCCTCGGAGATGGTATCGGCGTCGGTGTCGGGGTTGAGGGGGTCGGTCTCGCCTGGATCGAGGATGCCGTTGCCATTGACGTCTTCCTCCGTGTTGAGGAGGCCGTCGCCGTCTATGTCGGGGTCGCAGGCGTTGCCCAGGCCGTCGCGATCAAAGTCCTCCTGAAGCGGGTTGGCGATTGAAGGGCAGTTGTCAGAGCCGGTACACCCCGATGGCCCAGCGCTGGGGGCGCCGAGGTCGCATGCGCCGTCGCCGTCCTGGTCCACCTGGGAATCGGAGCAGCCGTTGCTGTCCACGATCTCACCGAGCGGGGTAAACGGACAGAGGTCGGCGGCGTTAGCCACGCCGTCGCCGTCTACGTCGGGGTCGCAGGCGTCGCCTAGGCCATCGCCATCGGTGTCGGTTTGATTCGGATTGAAGGCATTGGGGCAGTTGTCCACGTCGTCGGGCAATGTGTCCCCGTCGCTGTCCGGCGGGCAGGCGTCATTTACCGCGATCGTCGCTCTGAGAACCTGATCAATGGGGAGAGGCTGGGTGCCGCTATCGATTAGGTCGAGTTGCGTTAGTATCAGGGGGGACGTCCCTACAGGGGCGAGGGGGAGCACTTCTAGCGTGTAGCGGCCCAGTACGCCGGCGATGGGGCCGGTCTCCGCCGCCCCACCCAGATCGGCGACAGCCACAAGGTGGGGAGAGCCGGCGTCCGGAACGCCCTCGCTCAGATCGAAGAGGCTGCTTCCGGGGGCGGAAGCCAGCAGCAGGTTGTGCTCCTGAGCAATGACCTTTACGCGGGTCTCATCGAAGCTAATCTCGTAATTGAAGCCGGCAAGGTCGAAGCCGCTGGGGATCTCGTCTACGAACACGTCGATATCGAACTGCTGGCCTCGCAGTGCTGCCCGGCAAGATTCGAGGGTTCCTAGGGTGGTGGCGGTGTTGGCGGGCGACTGCGTTGGATCGGCGTCAATGCCCACCGTCATCAGTCCCGTCTTCACCAGGGTGCCTTCCGAGACGCTGTTGTTCGTCGCAACAGGGTCGGTGGTATCTGAGGCGACGCTGGCGGTGTTGGTAATCCCCCCTGATGCCGCCGAGTTTACCGTCACGTTAATGGATATGGAAGCGGTGTTGCCTGCCAGAATGTTCCCGAGGTTGCAGGTGACGGTGCCGGCCAACTGGGAGCAGGTGCCCTGGGTGGCGCTGGCGGAGACAAAAGTGACCTGCGTGGGGAGGGTGTCAGTCACCACTACGTTCGCAGCCTCAGAGGGCCCGTTGTTAACAACGGCCACCGTGTAGCTCAGCGGGTCGCTGGGCAGGACGGGGTCGGCTGTGTCAGTCTTGGATATCGCTAGGTCGGCCAGGATTTCCACCAAGGTGCTCTCGCTGGCGCTGTTGTTGGCAGTGTTAGAGTCCGTGGTATCTGAGGTGACGCTGGCGGTGTTGAGGATCGTTCCCAGCACGCCGGAGTTCACCGTGACGTCAATGGATACGGAGGCGGTGCCAGAGGCCAGAACGTTCCCCAGGTTGCAGGTGATGGTGCCGGCCAGCTGGGAGCAGGTGCCCTGGGTGGCGCTAGCAGCGGCGAAGGTGACCTGCGTGGGGAGGATGTCAGTCACCACCACGTTTGTGGCATCCGAGGGGCCGCTGTTGACGATGGACAGGTCATAGGTGAGGGAGTCACCGGCCTGGACCGGGTCCGAGGAGTCTGTCTTGGCGATGCTTAGGTCCGCGCCCGCCACCGGGCAGGGTTCCCCCACCGCTATCGTAGCCGCCAGCAGCTGGTCTACAGTAATCGCTGCGTTGGCGCTATCGAATAGATCGACGGTGCTCAGGGTGATGGGGAAAGTTGCCGTGGTTGCTGTGAGCAGCACCTCAAGGGTGTAGCGGCCCAGCACGCCTGCCACCGGGCCGGCCTCCGCTGTTCCGAAGTCGGCGACAAGCACAGTATGGGGTGAAATCGTGTCGGGGACACCCTCGCTCAGGTCGGTGAGGGTGCTGCCGGGAGCTGAGGCGAGCAGGAGCGAGTGGTCCTGGGCGGTGACGCTAATACGGGTGTCGTCGAAGCTGATCAGGTAGTTGAAGCCAGAGAAATCGCGGCCGGCAGGAATTTCGTTGACAAATACGTCGATGTCGAACTGCTGGCCTGGGGAGACGGACACACAGGGTTCAATGGTGCTGAGTGATGTGGCCGTGTTGCCTGTTGGGTCGGTATCGATCCCCACATCCGTTCCGGGCGCACCCTCCGCCCTCGGGCCGCCCAGCATCAACGCTGCAAAGTAGATGAGAAAGGCAACAATGAAGAACAGGCTTAGCGTACCGCCTGTCCTCCTTAGGTTCCTCATCCTTTGCCTTTCACTATTCCCCCTCAGTGCAGCCTGCGAACGTTAACTTCTCAAACGTTTTCGCAGGAGGTTAATATGAACCCGATGAAGCCGAGTACGTCACCGACGTTGATCTTGGTGTCAGCGTTGAAGTCGAATCGTCTCAAGTAAAAGGGTTCGCCAATGCTCGTCAGGATCACCGGACGGAAGGCGAGAACGTCACCGACGTTGACTATCCTGTTGTTGTCGATGTCCACGATCCAGGCTGCGTCGTTGGAGTTGTCGGCACAACCATCCAGGGTATCCGTTATAACCCATAGCTCGAAGACGTCGGCGAAAAAGTCGTTGAAGCCGGGGTCGGGATCGTTATCGCCGTCATCGTCGGGATCCCCCGCGTCAGTGTCGAAGGGGTCAGGTATCGTGTCGCCGTCGGTGTCGGCGTCCCGGTCCAGACAATCGGGCAGGCCGTCACCGTCGGCGTCACCGGTTGCCAGGCAGTTCATCAGCCCGTCGCCGTCGGTGTCCATATCCGGGTCCAGGCAGTCGACTATGGTGTTGCCGTTCGCATCGGGTCCGGGGTCATCCACCTGGCCGTCGTTGTCGTGGTCCAGTCCGTCTTCGTCCACTGCGGTATCGCCGTCGTTATCCAGGCCGTCGCAGACCTCCGGGGTGCTCGCGAAGACTGTTGGATCGGAGCCGTAGAGCTCCTCGGTGGTGTTGATGATGTGATCCCCATCGATGTCGAAGTCACAGGCGTCGCCCATGCCGTCGCCGTCGATGTCAGTCTGGTTGCCGACGCCGGGGATGCTGGCTTCGCCGGGCCCGTTGGGGACCTCCGGGCAGTTGTCGACTTCGTTGAGCACCCCGTCGCCGTCGATGTCAGGGTTACAGGCCAGCGGGTCATCGACAGCCACGGTGCCGCCGCTGACGGGCCCGTTGAAGAAGCTATCGCTGTCGGTATCACCGATGAAGCTCAGGTCCGATGCCCGCAGGAAGGGCCCGCGGTCGTTGACGGTGTCGCCGTTCAGGTCGAGGGTGACGATATCGATGGCGGTGACGCCCTGTGCTACCGCCACGCCGGTGACGCGGGCCAGTACTCCCAGCCCCTTGTCGTCGGCGCTGCCGATGTCCGCGCCGCCGACTTCGTAGAGGCCGTCGCTGTCCGGCAGAGTCGGGTCCGAGGTGTCCAGGACGTTGCTGTTGGCGCCCTCGTTAAGGAACCAGAGGACGTCCACGGCGGCGATGTTGATGATGGAGCCGTCATAAAAGAGCGGCATGCTGAACACCAGCAAGCCCGGATCGCTGGTGTGACCGATGCCCGTGACCCACACGTCGAAGTCGAACAGCTGGCCGGGCGGGTCCTCGTCGAACAGGGTGTCGCCGTCGTTGTCCAGGCCGTCCAGGGGGTCCTCGTCCGTCAGCCCGTCGCCGTCGTCGTTGAAGGGGCCGGCGGTGACGTCCAGGCAGTCCTCGATGGAGCCGAGCGAGGTGGCGGTGTTGGCTGGCGATACGGACGGGTCCAGATCAATGCCCAGGGTCACGCTGTGGTTGGCGCGGGCGGTGTCAGGTCCCGACCCCGCCAGGTGAGCGAGGAGCGCCACCGCGATGAGAGCGGCTGCAAATGTCCCCAGGGCTGTGGCCGTAAGCGCCTTTTTCATTAGGGCGTCCCTCCTTGCGATATGCCATGGGCCCGCCGTTCCGCTTCCGCTCTTCGCTTTATGCTTGTCAACTTCGTCTTGTCAACCTCTTCATCTGCGTCTCGCCTCGAAACCAAAAGCGGGAGGGGGCTTATCCCCCTCCCGCTTTAGTTCCGGCTTTCGCGCCGAATGGCGTCTAGTCTATGGCTGGTCTACCATCAACTCTCTCTTCATTCGCGGCTCCCCCGGCTACGGGGTCACCTCGATCGCCACGACCTTGACCGTGCCGTACGATGGGAAGGCGCCGTTCGCAAAATCTAGGCTGGCGGTATCCCAACCGACGTTCAGGTAGTTGTCCTTCGTCGGGTCACCGTCCATGGTGACGATCGCCTCGACCTCGGAGCCGCCGGCATCGGAGCAGGAGCCGGCTGAGCCGTCGTTGGTGGCGCCCTCAAGGATACCGTCGCCGTAGCCGAGCCCGCCAGCGGGACCGACACCGAAGTCGATGATGTCGACGATGTCAGCCAGCGGGTCAGAGCCAATCGCCGCGGTCCAGTATGGACTCCCTTGGGTCACACTGACGCCGAAGGAGTCAAAGAAGCCGGTGCCGCCGGGGCTCGGTGTGAAGAGCGCGTTGTAGGAGTCCCAGGTGCATACGTCGTACAACACCTTGACCTTGTAGCTGTTGCCCGGTGGCAGCAGGGCCGCCATGCCGTTGAACGACTTGGCCAGGCTGCCGTTCTCAGCCTCGCCGAGCTGGCCCATGGTGATGACGTCGGCCTGGTTGAAAGCGACGGACGCTTCAGCATCTTCGACGCAGATGCCCTGGCTGGCCAAGCACTTTTCCCAGACTAGCGGCACGGATTGCGTGTCGATGATGACCTGCTCGATCTGGGCGTCGCAGCTAGGCGGCACCGGGGTGTCGTTGGGCGGGTCCTCGTCGATGCTGCTGTCGCCGTCGTCGTCGATGCCGTTGATGGGGTCTTCGTCCACGGATGTGTCACCGTCGTCGTCGATGCCCTGGGTGGTAGTAGCGTGGTTGAGGCAGACCTCCACCGCCAGACCGAGGAGCTGTGGCTGTGACGGCAGGTGGCACTCGAAGCGGACGCGGAACAGGATGATCTTCTGCTCGCCGTCGGGCCCGTCCTCATCGATTAAGCTGTCGCCGTCGTTGTCGATGCCGTCGGGCGGGTCCTCGTTGATCTTGGTGTCGCCGTCGTTGTCGATCGCCTGGCCCTTGAGCAGGATGGTGTTCTGGCCGGGCAGGATCGTCAGCGGGTCGACGGTGCAGCCGGCGGGCATGGAGCCCAGGGTCAGGCTGATGGTAATGGCCTCGTCGTGGTCGGAGTGGTTGCCGATATCGCAGAGGGCCCACATGTAGTGCCCCTGGTTATCGCTGATGTTGACCGGGGCGGGGCCGATCTTGATGCAGAACTTCACGACCAGGTCGTGGCTGGAGTCTGAGTCGCAGGCGTCGCCCAGGCCGTCACCGTCGCCGTCCTCCTGGTTGGGGTTGGGGACGGTCGTGCAGTTGTCCTGCTCGCCGTTGGCGGTGCACTGGTCGGCTATGCCGTCCTCGTCCTGGTCCAGGCAGACCCTGAAGAGCTCAGCGCCCGTGGCGCCGTTGGCGTCGATGACGTGAATGTCGTCCGGGGTCAGGTCCTTCTCCAGAAGCACTTCGCACTCCCTGAAGTTGTGGTTGTCCACGGCGAAGCCGAAGCGCTCGGCGAGCCAGACGTCCACGCTGACCGGCAGGCTGACCGGGATTTCCGCGGAGGTGAAGTCCACCACGGTGCCGGCCGCAGGCGGCGTGGTGCCGTTGACCAGGGACTCGTTGCCGCTGACCTCGTAGCTGACGTTACAGCCGGTGCCGGGAGCGGCGGTGATGAGGAGGGTGGCGTCCACGGGGCTCCAGGGGCCGTTGTTGTGGAGCTTCTCCTTGGAGTCGGCGTCGCGGTCGCCCAGGTTCGCCGTCGCGGCGCCCAGGGGAACCTCGATGAGCCAGTTGTTGGAGCCGAGGTCAACTACTTCGTCCAGGAAGAACCAGTCGGCGATCTTCAGGTCGGCGTCGACCAGGACGTTCACCGGGAAGAAGTCTAGCGTGCCGTCCTGTGTGTAGTCGATGTGCGGGAGGTTACCCACGTCCCTCAAGAAGACGTCCATGATGTAGCTGTGGGCGCTGGGGGCGACGCAGTGCATGTCCCACTCGTTGTTGATCGTCACTATGTCGTGCGAGGCTACATCCACTTCGTAGAAGATCACGATATCGCCGTCGATGGGGCTGACCACAACGTCGCTGGGCTCCCAGCCGGCGGGGGTTGGCGGGGTGGCGGGGACGCCGTTCACCTCGATGACCAGACCCTGGCCGCCGCCCACTGTCTGGGCCAGGAAGAGGGCCGTGACGTGGAAGGAGGCGCTGCAGTCTTCTCTGAGCGCGCCGGACGAACTGAGTATCTGGGTGATCTCCGGCTGGGCGTCGAACGCGCCGAGGTTTTCGATGGTCACCGTCGCGGGGAAGGTGACGCTCTCACTGACTTGGGCCGTCGACGGTCCGTTGGCCGTGATGCTGATGTCCAGTTCGGTGACACCGGTGATCCCCACGGTGGTTGAGCTGAACCCTTCGTTGTTGGTGTCGTCCGGGTCGCGCAGGTGCAGCTCATTCGTTTCGACGAACTGGAAGAAATTGAATGTGTGGTCGCTCGTGGCGTTGCACTTGATCTCCCACTCCTCGAACAGCGTGGTCTGGACGCTGACCTGCAAGTTGCTTACATCGTATGCCGTGGAGGGAGCGTAGAGGGGGTTAGTGACTGGGCTGATCAGGGTCGCCGTGCAGTCGCTGGGCACGCCGGCGAAGGTGGAAACGATGACGTCCGCCGTGGACGGGCCGTTGTTGTGGAGCACCTTCTTGACCGTCACGGTCGTCACGGCGCAGGTGTCAAGCGGGTTGGCGCAGTCCACGGTGGAGTCGCCGTCGCCGTCCTCTGGCGCGCCGACAGGCCCGCTGACCTCGTGGACGTCGTCGCTGACGATCTTGATGTCGGCCTCGTCGAACGCGTCGATGTGGATGGTCTGCTTGTGGACGTTGTTGTTGACGTTCGGGTCCTGGATCGGAGCCGTGGGCGCGATACCTTCCTCAAGGAAGATAAGGTGGCTGCTGCGGGCGTTGCAGTGCAGCGTGTACTGGCGGGTCTTCACGGCGTCGTTGAACGGCGGCAGGTCATTGACGACGACCTGCAGCTGGCTCATGAACACGGTGCGCTGTTGGTTCTCGTCCGGCGTGGAGTCGCCGTCTAGGTCCACCGGGAAGCTCTCGACCACCGTGTCCTCAGCCAGCAGGTCGCCGGGCTGCGGGATCCACTTGGCCACGCACTTGTCGTTCGGGTCGGTGACGTCGGACTTCAGCAGCTCGAAGAAGATCACGCCGTGGCCGTTGAACAGGCCGTAGTTGCCGTTGGTGGCCGTTGTCGTGACGGTGAACGTCGTGTCCTCGCTGACGTTGACGTCCAGCGGGTCGTCCTTGTCGACGCTGATGCTCATGTCGGTCTCGGGGCAGCCGTCGCCGTCCGCCTCGTTGTCGAAGTCCTCGGCCAGCAGCGGGCAGGCGTCGATGGCGTCGGCGATGCCGTCGCCGTCATCGTCGTGGTCGCAGGCGTCGCCCAGGCCGTCGCCGTCGGTGTCGGTCTGGTCGGCGTTGGCCGCGAAGGCGCAGTTGTCGGCGGCGTTGGCCACGCCGTCACCGTCGATGTCGGTGACGCTGGCGGTGATCGTCGGGTTGTTCTGGGCCTCGTTGTCCAGAGGGTTCGGGTCAGGCAGAGGTGGTGTGGACTCGGCGTGGGACTCGATCTGGAGCTGCTGTGTGCTGGGCGCCGAGCATGTGAGCATGTACTTGGCCGTGACCGTCACGCTCTCGTTGGTGTCCATCTGAATCGGCGTGTCGCCCTGCTCTTCCCAGCTGATGACGCTGATGTGGGTGACGTTGGGAGCTACACCGACGGTGATCAGGGGGGATGCCCGGCGCAGGTCTTCGAAAGTGCTTTGCTTTGACACGGTACTCCTTTTCGTTTCATTCATGGCGGGAATTATGGGGTCCGCTGAATCTCCTTATCAGTGAAAACGTCGTGCTCGTCGGTGCTGGTGCTGGAAGACTCGCTGACAACCGCACCTTCGTCGCCGGCCTGAAACCAGTGTAAGGTATCGGGGGCGAGGGTGTATTGATCGCCCGGGTGAAGCTCGATGTCATGCCATACGGTATAACAATCTTTCTTGTCGGCGGTGGCTTGGCCTGGGGTGA
>SDBV01010062.1_pt1 | contig 12460 bp, 10 predicted proteins | sample 2277081 | NCBI WGS metagenome assembly SDBV01 (sample SAMN10402039, study PRJNA504765) | marine sediment metagenome | isolation source: marine sediment core GS10_PC15, 223 cmbsf | place: Arctic Ocean: Southern Knipovich Ridge | collected 2010 | reverse complement strand
GGCTGGGTTTCTTGGCCTCGCGGGGTTTCGAGGTGTCCGGCGTCTCGTCCGCCGACTCCGAACCCGGGGGATCTACGGCCTTGCCCGCAGGTTTCTCGTCCTTGTTTGCGCCCCAGGCACGGCCGCGATATCGACTCATCAACGAATTGAGAAGACGGGGCGATTGCCGCCAGTCTGCGAGTGCGCGATAACCGCTTCCAGGCGGGAATAGGACATGCCGGCCGGCATGGCTGAGCCGCAAGAGTTAACGGATTAAGAGGTCCTTTGGATGGTTGCCCTTGGACAAATCGCCAGCAAGATCTTCGGGTCTTCGAACGAGCGCAAGCTGAAGTCCTTCGCGTCCAATGTGGAGGCCATCAACGCGCTGGAGGACGAGCTCGAAAACCTGAGCGACAACCAGCTGCGGGCCCGCACCCAGGACTTTCGCGAGCAGATCGAGCAGGGAGCCACCATGGAGGACCTGCTGGTGCCGGCCTTCGCCACAGTGCGCGAGGCGGCCAAGCGGACCTTGGGCCAACGCCATTTCGACGTTCAGCTGGTCGGCGGCATGGTGCTGCACGATGGCAAGGTCGCGGAAATGAAGACGGGCGAAGGCAAGACGCTTGTCGCAACCCTGCCGGTCTACCTCAACGCGCTTACCGGCCGCTCCGTCCATGTGGTGACGGTGAACGATTATCTCGCCAAACGCGACTCCGAGTGGATGGGGGCGATCTACGAGTTTCTGGGCCTGACCGTGGGATGCATCGTGCACGAGCTCGATGACGAAGACAGGAGCGAGCAATATGCCCGCGACGTCACCTACGGCACCAATAACGAGTTCGGCTTCGACTATCTCCGCGACAATATGAAATTCAGCACCGAGGAGATGGTGCAGCGCGGCCACGTCTTCGCAATCGTCGATGAGGTGGATTCGATCCTGATCGATGAGGCCCGGACCCCGCTCATCATTTCGGGACCGATCGAAGACCGCTCGGATCTCTATAACGCCGTCGACGTGCTTATCCCCGAGCTGGTCGAGCAGGACTATGAAGTCGACGAAAAAATGCGGACAGTTGCGCTGACCGAAGAGGGCAATGATCACGCCGAGCAGATCTTGGAAAAGGCGGAGCTGCTGAACGGCTTCTCGCTATATGACATCGAGAACGTCACCGTAGTGCACCACATCAACCAGGCGATGCGCGCCCACAAGCTGTTCCAGCGCGACAAGGATTACATCGTCAAGAATGACGAGGTGATCATCATCGACGAGTTTACCGGCCGCATGATGCAGGGAAGGCGCTATTCGGATGGCCTGCATCAGGCGCTCGAGGCCAAGGAACACGCCACCATTCAGCCCGAGAACCAGACGCTCGCCACCATCACATTCCAGAACTATTTCCGGCTTTACGACAAGCTCGCCGGCATGACCGGAACCGCGCTCACCGAGGCCGACGAACTCATGGACATTTACGGCCTCGACGTTCTCGATGTTCCCACCAATATGCCGATGATCCGGCTCGACGCCGACGACGAGGTCTACCGGACTCAAGACGAGAAATACAAGGCGATCATCGAACTGATCAATGACTGCCGGAAGCGAGGCCAGCCCGCGCTGGTCGGCACCACGTCGATCGATAAATCCGAGATCCTGGCCAAGATGTTGCGCGAGAGCGGGGTCAAAAGCTTCCAAGTGCTAAATGCCCGTTATCACGAGCAAGAGGCCGGCATCATCGCGCAGGCCGGCGTGCCCGGCGCTATCACCATCGCCACCAATATGGCGGGCCGCGGTACCGATATTCAGCTTGGCGGCAATCCCGATATGCGCATTGAAGAGTGGATCGCGGAAAAGTCCAAGAAGGGCTCGATGCCCACCGACAAGCAGATCGAGGCCGAAACCCGAAAGATCCTGGCCGATGTGGCCAAAAAGAAGGAACAGGCGCTGGAGGCGGGCGGCCTTTATGTGATCGGCACCGAGCGCCATGAAAGCCGGCGCATCGACAACCAGCTCCGCGGCCGCTCGGGACGTCAGGGCGACCCTGGAAGTTCGAAATTCTACCTGTCACTCGACGACGATCTGATGCGCATCTTCGGCTCCGACCGCATGGACAGCGTGCTGCAGAAGCTGGGCCTCGAAGAGAACGAGGCCATTGTGCATCCCTGGATCAACAAGGCGCTGGAAAAGGCGCAGCAAAAGGTCGAGGCGCGCAACTTCGACGCCCGCAAGCAGATCCTGAAATATGACGACGTGATGAACGATCAGCGCAAGGTGATCTTCGAGCAGCGTCTGGAGCTGATGGAGGACGCCGATCTCAGCGAGGCCATCACCGATATGCGCCATCAGGTGATCGACGAGCTGGTGGCCGTCCACATTCCCGAAAAGGCCTATGCCGAACAGTGGGACGCGGCGGGATTGCGCAGCTCGGTCCAAGATGTCTTCGACCGCGATTTCCCGGTCGCGGAATGGGCGGCGGAAGAGGGCATCGCGAACGAAGAAATCAGAGAGCGGCTGACCCAGACCCTCGACCAGTCGGCAGCCAAGAAGGCGGCCGATATCGGTCCCGACACCATGCGCCAGGTCGAGAAGGCCGTGCTGCTGCAGACCCTTGACCAGCTCTGGCGCGATCACCTCGTCACCCTCGAGCATCTGCGCCAGGTGGTCGGCCTGAGGGGCTACGCCCAGCGCGATCCGCTCAACGAATACAAGTCCGAGAGCTTTTCACTGTTCGAGGGGCTGCTCACCCATTTGCGCGAGGACGTGACCCGCAAAATGATGCAGATCCAGCTCTCGCCCCAGGAAGAGGCGCCAATGCTGGAGATGGCCGAATTGCCGCAAATGGAGCCGCACCACATCAACCCGCTGACCGGCGAGGACGAATTCGACGCCGGCGGCGCCTGGCTCAACCCGGGGCGTCCGAACCGCGGAGATGGCGCTAATGGCGGTGTTGCGCTGAAGCAGCGTCCGGTGCGGAATCTGGAAAAGGGCGCCGAGTTCGATCCAGGCGATCCCGCCACCTGGGGCAAGGTGCCCCGCAACGCCATGTGCCCCTGCGGAAAAGGCAAGAAATACAAGCACTGCCACGGCCGATTCTCTTAGAATCTCCGCCCCGCTCAGTTCCATCCCCCTCAGCTTCGTTGCCATCCCTCTCGGGACGGAATCAAGGAGATACTGACACGGGACGGAGGTCATAGTTATCTGTCCGGACACATTCTTTTTGTCGTATCTGACGTTCATTTCCAGGGGCACCTCTCCGATCTCCAACAGGATTCCGTCTACGGCAAATCCGTCGCCATCCGCTATGAGCTCCCCCTCGAAATGGAGGCGGTCCAGGCCCACTTTTCCCTCCGTTAGGGCTGGGTGCGACGTCACGAGGGATCCCACGCTTACATCAAACTCCGCGTGTGTTGATTCGTTTTCGTTCCACACTCTTAGTGTGACGGACGACTGTCGATATGATCCGAAAGGGGTCTGGACATCCTCGGCTTGGAGAATAGTCTTGATCCCGTTTTGTTCGGAGGAGACCCTGAAGGACGCGCTCAGCTTCCCGGTCTTCACTGTGTTCTCGTCCCGTGTCATGGAGAAGTGGGACGTGTTTATGTGAATGAACATTTCCGGCCACGCGTCGGCTCTTCTCAATAGTTCACGAATCCCGATCTTCCTCTGTTCTTTCTTCTCGGCCTTTTCTCCCTTCTTCCCTATCTCTACGTCGATCGACTCTGCTCGGATCCCAGATTCCCCTTTCACATATTCCAGTCCTCTTACGAATACAGAGTGCTCCCCCTTCACGAAGGATGCGCTACGGGCCTTCACGTTCAGCGCCCCGTTTCTTACGGCGGAAATCTCATATATCTTCAGAGTGGATCCGCGTATGGCGTCTTTCCACTCCAGGTTTATCCCGTTTACATTAATTTGGACGCTCCCGCTTGTTTGTCCGCCTGAGCCTCCGGGACCCCGGGCGATCCTCCATTCCCGATATTCCTTATGAAGCTTTTTCCAGGATCCTGACAGCTTTACTGACCCCCCGTTTACCTGAACGGCTTTCACATGTAGGGAGGCATCGAAGTGGATTTCTACCGCCCCGATCCGGGCTTCCTGACCTGGAAAGAATACTGACTCCATCAGCACATTCCTGAGGACCACCCTTCCCAGGCCCATCTCTACCATCCCTATCTTGATCTCAATTCCGGCCCTTCCGGCCTTCTTTTGTATCTGGTCCTTGACGATCGCCGGGGCGGACAGCCAGGCTCCGGCGGTCATTACGGCTATCAGCGTCATCAATATCGCTGTTCGCCTTCCCCACTTCTTGACCCATCTCTCCATGTTCTGCTCGGTATTACCGTACGGTCCGGAACCGATCCCGGGATTGGTTCCATAGAATTTTTATAACGGTCTTCGACACTCAAAGGTAGAGTCCGTTCAGATCTAGAAGGAGTCCGAACATTATGCCTCAAATCCGTTGGAAGCGCGGAGAGTTCCGCACATTTTACGCCCAGCTCAAGATCCGCGTCGGCGGAAAGAACGAGATCACTATCGGCGAAGGTGATGAGTTCGAATACGATGGGTCCGTCTGCAAATATGCCGGCGACGAATTCTCCCAGCCCCAGCTCCGGGGGGCCATCTCCGAAGGATGGGCAACTCTTGACGAGGAGGGGGAGAGGGTGGCTACCTTCACCGCGTCTCGGAAGGTCGCGAAGTCCCAATCCAAGAACACCGACTTGAGCCGGGTCCAGCGCCATGAACCGCAGGAGATGGAGACGGACAATCAGGACGAGGACACCGTCTTGCAGGTGGCCGACCGAGCCAAGGTGCGTGACAAGGTGTCCGGTCGCGGTCATCTCAAGCCCCGGCACAACCGTCGGGAGGCGGCTGTCATGTCCAGGGGGCCGGAACAATCTTCTCCGGAGGGGATGGAGCTCACCCAGAGCGACATCGACCAGCAGGACCATACGACCATCGCCCCTATCAAGTCCAGGGCGAACATCGGGAAGATCGACGTCACGAAGCAACCCGGCTTGGCACGCGACATCTCGCGGCGCAGCCATGAGGACGGGTATGGTAAGTTTGGGGGAGAACGCAAAGCCTCAAATCTCATCCATACGGAAGGTGTAGATATCAAGATGAACGTCGGAAATGTCGATCCTGACATCCGTATAGGGGATGAGGACGAAGGAGTCGAGGTCGGGCGCGTGCGTCATTCCAATTCCCGAAAGCGTACTTCCGAGGGAATCTCCATCGAAGACACCGGGAGGCCCAAGAAGGCCGCAACCAAGAAGGCCGCGACCAAGAAGACCGCGACCAAGAAGACCGCGACCAAGAAGGCCGCGACAAACGGCACCAATCCGAAGCTCCGTATCGCCACAAAGGTGTACTCAGATTTTCCCCAGGACTGGAACTTCTACGCCAAAACATCTGAAAAGCTCGCTCGTATACAGGAGTTAGGAGCGGATCCAGATCTCTTGGATGCTCTTTACGCTTCCGAAAGCAGCGCGGTGAAGAAGGCCCTTCAGTCCGAGTTTTCCGAGCATTTCTCATGACATACTTCCCTAGACCTGTTTTGGTCTAGGGAAGTATGGAAGAAAAGAAGAGATGTTGTGGGCCTTGTAAAAAGACGAAGCCTCTGTCGGAATTTAGTATCCGGAGCAAACAGAAAGGTACTCGGCAGCCTTACTGCAAAGAATGTAAGAGGACCTATTACGGAAAACGATGGTACGCCCGTCATAAGGACGAGCAGATACAACGTCGGAAAAAGCAGACAGAAAATTCCAGATTACTAATACGAAAAGCTAAATCGGTCCCTTGCGTCGACTGTGGAAAACAGTATCACTGGTATCTGATGGACATGGACCATCTTCGGGACAAGTTCAGGAATATTAGTCAGATGCCCCATAAGTTTAGTTTTAGACAGGTGGAGGCGGAGATTGAGAAATGCGAGGTTGTTTGCTCCATGTGTCATCGGGTTCGGACTTGGAATAGGGAACATCCGGACTCCCTTATCGATGCTAATTTCGTCACAGTCCCATGCGTCAGGCTTTGATGCCCTGTCCATGGCACATGGGACGTCATAGGACTGCCACGGGCTTCACAGTAACAAGGCCCCGGCCTCAACATACGCCAATCTCCCGGACCGCTACGGGGGCCACGGTATATGTGCAGCAGGAGCTGTCCGACGCAAGGCTTCACGTCGAACAGCTCAAGTATGCCGTCGTCAGGGCTCTTAACCTGGTCAATGCCAGTCAGAGGAGGGATCATCTATATGCCGTGGCGGGCGATTTGATCCACGGGATTCCGATGACCATCCAGAAGCTCGAACGGGCGCTGGATACCGCTGCGATGGCGGTGAATAAGATCGACTACGAGGAGCTTCGGCAAGTCATCCGTCCGGAGAAGGTGGATGAACTCGAGCGCGTGTTGGAGGAGGTTAGACTCCATATTCCGCGCAGGACCGGCCGTCTTCCGTTCAAGGACTCCGATGATTGACGCAGCGGATATCGTTCGGTACGCACGAAGTAGATTGGAGGCGTCTGTTAATGTCGTATGATGGGCCCCAGGGGTTTATTCTGAGCGAAGCGGCCCTCTACAGTTATGAGGATCAGGACGTCTTTCCGGACCTGATCAGTTTTGCCGCCGCTATCCCGGATCATCTCAAACCCCTCTTTTTGATCCCGATTAGGCTCGAGGCAGCCTCTTCTAGGATAAACAAGATGGCTTCGTGTATGACCTCCATGCGGACTGGAGACGGGATCATCCCTACCGGCGACACGCCCGAGGCGGACCTCTTCGGAGTCAAGACGTTCGTATATGACGACAACGAGCCCACCATTCCACAGGATACTCCGGGCTCAATTTTCGACATTGATGGCGCGGACGCGATGACCCACCATCAGGAGGACGACCAGGACGAGAATATACAAGTCCCGACCGACACGTCCTACATGAATGACGTGGATATGACTCAGTATTGGGACTATCCATATAGGACGACGGAGAAGCCAGTCCGTCATTCGTCCCGTCGTACTATTGTGGTAAGAATATCACTTAGGCCGGACGAGCTCGAGTCGAAGGCCCCCGAGGATGTAAAGGATAGAGCTCGCACGTGCTCCGTATCTCTCCTGTCCTACGACAAGAGGGGGCGTGTTTTCACGTTCTCTGTCAATTGCGGGAACAGGCCGCACGATGTGCGCGCAAGCCTGACGGACCTGGACCATATCGCCATGAATTGCGATTGCGAGTTCTGGCAATGGAACGGGCCCGAGTTCCATGCCAAAGAGAACGCATATATGCTCGGCAGTCCCCGGGGGACCGCCAGCCCTCCTGATATTAGGGATCCTGATAGGAAGTATTATCTCTGCAAGCACACTTATGCGATCCTCACCCGGCTTGACCATTTCGTCCAGGAGGTGTCTGAAGAGAATAAGGACCTCGACGAGGACGGCCTTCTTCTAGCGGTCGATCAGAGCTGGGATCGGCTCGAGGGGGTCGTCCAGATCCCCCTTGAAGAGCTGGAAGACGAAGATATTGAGGTTGACTGGGAATCTGATGGGGAGTTCGAGGAGGAGTTCGAGGAGGAGTTCGAGGAGGAGTTCGAGGAGGAGTTCGAGGAGGAGTTCGAGGAGGAACCCGTCGACGAGACTCCTACCATAGAGTTCACGGAGGAGCCCATCGAACCGGAGGAGCTGGAGGAGATCGAACTGCTCGAGGCGAAGCTGGAGTTTCCGGAGGAGTTTGAGGAGGAGCCTGGGGAGGAGCCCGTCGAAGAGGAGCTCGTCGAGGAGTTCGAAGAGGAGCCATAAGGCATTTCCCCTAGGGAAGCTTTCGCATGGTTGCAATTAGAACATAAACCTGAAATCGAGTTCTTTCCGGTAACGTTCACAATTGGACGAACACTGAGGAGGTTAAGATCCCTCGATATGATTACAGCTGTACTGACGAGAATTGCGTCAACGTCCAGGAAGAGACCGCCAAGATCAGCGAGTACGAGGATCTGAGGCCCGAGTGCATCGTGTGTGGGGCCGAGTGTGAGTACGTCTTCATCCCGACGGTCGTTCAGGCCATCCTGAAGGATGGCCCCACGGGATCGTGGCCGAGCAAGGGAGGCCGTTTCAAAGCCTATCGGGCCAAGAAGAGTGAGGAAATGAAGGGCCGTCAGAAGGACCGCTACGGCCATCTCAACCGTGACTGTGTCCCGAACTACCAGGGTCAGCAGGCCGAAAGCTGGCGTGAGGCCCAAAGTATGGCCATGAAGGACAAAGATCGTCCCGATACCCTTCAGACCGCCAAGACCTTCGAGCCGCACATCAAGAAGGAGCAACGGAAGAAGGGGAATCTGGTATCCGGATGAGCACAGGCCTTTAATTCCTCGCCTGGTCCAGGATGTCGAGGTCTATTTCCATAGTCCGGAGGAAGCCCAACCTTGTCGATCTGACGATTCGGAAAAGGCCCGGGATAACCGGGTTCCGGTTCGGCGCGTCGGTCAACTTTGACGCCGCGTTCACGACGTTCGCCGTCGTCCCGAACTATGGGATTAAATCCCCGAGCGTGCCCGAAGTGGCGGCTGGCCATGTCGGATCCCAGTTCCGGGGCTTGGTGAGGTTCCTCTTCGATCCCGCGGATTATTTCGCTACGGCCGCGGCCCTGGTTGATGCCAACCCGTTCTACCTGAGGGTGGAATCCCAGAACCCGGACGGATCGTTCAATTCGCCAGAAGCGATGCACTTGGTGCTGCCTCCCTCCGTCCAACCAAACCGCTCGTTCTTTCTTCGCGGGACAGCCCCCGCTATCATTCTCACAGGTAGCGACACGAACGTCACGGTGGATACGTCGGTCAATGACACTCTCCGTATTCGGGCGAACGACTCGGACGATTATACTGAGATTATAGTCACCTCGGGAGCCGTCACGGCCAAGACGGTCATTCGGGATGACCTGAACACGGCCTTCATTACGAACAATCTTCCATTCCTGGCTTCAATCGTCGGTACGAACCAGATCCAGATCGACTCAACTATCCCGGCCGCCTTCATCGACATTGACACGATCGCCAATGGTTCGACCCTGAACACTCCGTTGGGTCTTGCGGACGGGGCCACAGTCACCCCGTTGGAAATCCAGTTGCCGATGCAGTGCAATGATTTCGAGATTAAGAACGACGGCGCCATCGATCTTCTCTTTTCCTTCAATCCGACTGGAGGAGAGTACTTGATCCCTTCGAACGTCGCTCCCTTTTCTTCCGTGTCGAAGTATATCACGTCCGTTTCCCAGATCTTTCTTCGGGGATCAGGGGATACGACCACCTTTTCCTCCATCTGGACTCTCCGTAATGACAGGCCCATGTAGTGGCCTCTTTATTGAATGACGGACCTAGGAGAATCTGATGTCGATCACCCTTGTACGAGTCACGAACGAGCAAACTCTCCCTCAGGGGATCTCGCGGGACGGTTCCATTCTCTTGGACAAGATCGACAAGAGCCAGGGAAACTCGGACAGTCCTCCGTATGCCCAGCTCGAGAAGCAGAAGATTTACGTCCCGTTCGTCAACCCACTCGACACGGCCGTCAATGGGTACACGGACCTCGTACGGACGGATGAGGTCATTCTGGCCTCGGCGGCTGACGGGAGTATCGGTGGGCTCGCCAATACGACCCCGCCCCGGGTGTCGGTCGTCGCCTTCGACTCGGCTCTCATCGCCACTCCGGTAGTCTCCAACTCCACGAACGGAGCTGGGACCACGACCGTGACAGGAACGACCCTTCTGTCTGTCGCTCCAGACCGGACGCGCCTTATCCTATCCAACCCGGCGGGCGCTTCTCAGACCATCGAGGAGGCGGACTTCGCCAGCCACACCGGGACGACCATCACGTTCGTTGACGCGAAGGTCACCATCGCGGGTGGTCCGCCGACCACGAACTGGACCGTTCAGGTCTTCGTCAATTCGAAGTTGTCGAATCAGTTCCTGCTCGTATAGTTTTTATGACACCGTCCGGGTGAGATGCCTTGGACCGTATATTGTCATATTCATGTTGCTTCTGGGCGCCGTTACGTTGGAATGACTTCCCAGACCTGGCAGAAGCGTTGGAATCAACATGTCTCGAAGTCCCGTTCTTCTAAGGGAGGACGCTGGCACTTCCCGAACGCAATCCGCAAGTACGGAAAGGACGCGTTTGACCATAAGGTCCTCGAGGTTTGCGATACGCTAGAGGAGGCGAACGCGGCCGAAGAGAAGTATGTTTCCCGTTTCGACACCTGTGATCCTGAGAAGGGGTTTAACCTCACGAAGGGTGGTTCTCACACGCCGCATCCGATCAAAAATCCATGGGACCGTCCGGGATTCCGTGAGAGGCATGCGGCGATCATGAAAAAGAAATGGGAAGATCCGGAGTTTCGGAAGACGGTGCTTACCAATCTTGCTCAAGTAAATGCCGACATGACCTATGCTCAACGCTCGGCCATGTCGAAGAAGATTTGGAGAGATCCGGAGTTTGCTGAACGAATGTCGATTATCCAGAAGGAGGTTCAATCTAGACCAGAAGTGAAGATCAAGGCATCCGAGGTTCAGAAGGGGAAGAAATTCAGTCCGGAGCATTGCGCCAAGATCGGTGCAAGATCTAGGGCCATGTGGGAGAATCCTGAGCACCGAGCTAAAGCTTCTGCTAGGTCTAAGGCTATGTGGGAAGATCCGGAATTCAGGGCGAAGATGTTTGATCCTGAGCATCGGGCCAACATATCCAAGGGGCAGCGTGGCAGGGTACTGAGTCCTGAGACCCGGTTCAAGATCGGCGCCGCCCACCGTGGCCGTAAGCAGAATCCGGAACGAAGGGCCGCCCAATCTGCCAGGCAGAAGGGTCGCGTCCTTGACCCAGAGGTTTATACAAGGATTGCCGCCTCCTGTAAGCGGACCCGGTCGATACGTCTCATAGAGTTAATTTTCGCGCTTTGATGATCGACCTGTTCCAGGAGTCAAGGAGAAAGCAATGCGAGTTGGAATCGTACGTACGGACCTCGGCAGAGGTATCTACTTGGCGGATGTTGAGAGCGCTGTTCAGCGCAATTTCTCTAGCGAACCCCCTGGTCAGTCCCGGAACATTCGACGGCCCACGCTTCTCGAGCTCGAGGCCCCGTTCGTCGCCTATCCTCTTCCGGTGAACCTGACCGGATCCGATACAAACGCTTTGGTCGACACGTCGTTGAACGACACTCTTCGTATCCGGGTCGCCGCGTCCGATGCCTTCACCGTGATTGCGGTCACTTCGGGAGTCAGCACGGCGAAGACGGACATCAGGGACGACCTGAACACGGCGTTTGCCTCGAACAGTCTGCCGTTTCTGGCCAAGATCGTCGGGACGAACCAGATCCGGATCTATTCCACCGGCACCAACACCGGCGAGAGTGCCCGGTTGGAGAATGATACGTTCGCCAATGGCTCGACCCTGAATACTCCGTTAGGGTTCACGGATGGCTCTGTGAACACCGTCCCATCGCATGCCGCCAACGTTACGGCTCTCTTGGCGGTGGTCTACCCAACCTCCGTGACCATCGACGTCTCCACGGCATCCCTCGTGGCGTTCGAAACCGTCGTCGATTTGTCCGTCGACGACCAGACTGCCATCATCGCGGCCATCGCGGACCTCGTGGCCCCGCAGCTCGTCGAGACTGGCTTGGTCGAGCTGTCCTTCGTACAAGGTATTTTGTCCGAGCTCATCAAAGCTACCTTCCAACCTGGTGGAACAAGAGCCGGACTCCCCGCTGGAATCGGGGCCGCCGTCGTAGAGAATGACGGAACTACCGAATTCAGCTATCCGTAGCCCCAAGGAGCAGAGAGATGAGAGTCGGATTTGTCAACAGGACGGACCTTTCCAAGGGTCTTTACCTCTCGGACGTGGAGAACACTTCGCAGAGGAACTTCTCGAGCGAGCCTCCGGGCCAAAGCCGCTACTTTCGCCGTCCGACGGACGCCGAGGTTCTGGCGATGATCGGGACCTATGCGTTCTTGACGCTCCAGGGCTCCGACACCGCCGCGACGGTCGACACCACCATCGCGAACGGGACGAAGCTCAACATCAAGACCTCGGCCGCCGCGGCGTTCACCCAGGTGACGGTCACGTCGAACGCCACTTTGGCCAAGACGGTGATCGTGACCGAGCTCAACGCCGCGTTCATCGCGGCCGGCCTTGGCCTCGTGGCCCGGATCAGTGGGACGAACCAGCTCACCATTGCCACGACAGAGGCCGGTCCGGATGCCTACGTCGAGATCAGCGCGTCGAGTCCTTCGACCGCTGCCCTGCACACAGTGCTGGGCCTTACCGCGGCGGCCACCTCAGGGCTCTCCCTAGCGGCTTGGCGTGCGGCGGTCTATCCGTCGTCTACGACTATCGACGTGTCCACGTCAACGATCGCCGCTCTGTCAACCTATGCGGACCTCACGGCCGTTGCGCAGGCGGCGCTCGTGGATGCGGTCGCGGACGTGATCGCTCCCGAGCTCCTCGAGAC
>SDBV01010061.1_pt1 | contig 12460 bp, 10 predicted proteins | sample 2277081 | NCBI WGS metagenome assembly SDBV01 (sample SAMN10402039, study PRJNA504765) | marine sediment metagenome | isolation source: marine sediment core GS10_PC15, 223 cmbsf | place: Arctic Ocean: Southern Knipovich Ridge | collected 2010 | reverse complement strand
AGTACTTTTTTCTTGACCGTGGGGGTGTTTTTGCGGTAGATTTACAGTCCATTGTGACGATACAGTTATGAAGGACAAGAACTTATGGACAGCAACAAGGTTAGAGTGGGCCTTGTCGGGTTTGGAACGGTCGGGGCCGGGGTGGCCGATCTGCTTTTGAACAGCGCCGAGACCATCAGGGCAAAGACATCGCTTGAACTGGAACTGGCACGGGTCGTCGATCTGGACACGACCACTCCGCGTCCCGTAGCGCTTCCCGAGGGCATGCTCACCGATGACATCAATTCGCTGCTGACCGACGACAGCATCGATATCGCAGTGGAACTCATCGGCGGGACAACCGTTGCAAAAGATCTGCAACTGAAGATGCTTGCGGCGGGCAAACACGTTGTTACGGCCAACAAGGCCTTGCTTGCAAAGCACGGCGCGGAGTTGTACGCCGCAGCGCGCAAGGCGAAAAAGTGCATCGCGTTCGAAGCGAGTTGCGCAGGCGGCATCCCGATCGTATTAGCGATTAGAACGGGACTCGCCGCCAATCGCATCAACGCAATCTACGGCATACTCAACGGCACGTGCAACTACATCCTGACCAACATGACAAAAAACAACCTCGACTTTGCCGCCGCACTGTCGCAGGCACAGGCAAAGGGTTATGCAGAAGCCGACCCGACGCTCGATATAAACGGCGCCGACAGCGCCCACAAGCTCGCCATCTTAGCCGGTCTGGCGTTTGCCTGCGAGATCAAACTCGAAGACATTTCAATCGAAGGGATCGAAGGCATCTCCATCGACGACATACGCAACGGACAGGAAATGGGCTATGTTCTGAAACTCCTGGCTATCGGCGAGAGGGATGCGGAAGGCAGGATCTCGCTGCGCGTGCATCCGTCGTTTCTTCACAGCGACAATCCATTAGCCCGCGTGGACGGCCCGTTCAATGCGATCAGCGTCTTCGCCCACGCCGTCGGACACACCATGTACTACGGACGCGGCGCGGGCATGATGCCGACTGCAAGCGCGGTCGTCGCCGACATCATCGAAACGGCAACGGGCAACTCGCAGAGAGTCTTCGACAACCTGGTGCTTCTGCCGCGCGACCGGACCGAGCCGCTCATAAACGACATCGGTTCCCTGAACAGCAGGTTTTATATAAGGATCATGGCCAAGGACCAGCCGGGCGTCTTTGCCACGTACGGCAGGATATTGGGCGATCACGGCATCAGCATCTCCGGCGCCCTGCAGCACGAAGGCTCGGGGCCCGACAATACCGTCCCCGTCGTGATCACCACGCATCCGACAAAGCAGAAGAACATGTCGGCGGCGCTGGATGAACTGGCCCGCACTGACGTCGTCAGCGGCAAGGGCGTCTGCATCCGAATCGCCGACATCCCGGAGGACCAGGACTGATGAAATTCGTCATTATCGTTCCCGACGGAGCGGCCGACTACCCGCTCGATGTCTTCGACGGCAAGAGTGTCATCGAGGCCGCCGAAACACCCAATATGGACGAGATCAGCATCGACGGCAAGCAGGGTATCGTAATCACGGTGCCGGCGAGCATGACACCCGGAAGCGACGTTGCGATGATGAGCCTGTTGGGCTACGACCCGCTTGTTTACTACTCCGGCAGGGCGCCGCTGGAAGCCGCCGCACAGGACATCCGGCTCGGCAGCAACGACTGGGTCTTTCGGTGCAACCTCGTCACCATTGCCGACAAGCGAATGGCCGACCACAGCGCCGGCCACATTTCCGATAAAGAGGCCGCGACACTCATCACCGAACTTGCGGAACACATCGACGCACCGCATATCCATTTTCATCAGGGTCTCAGCTACCGTCATCTCTGTGTCATCAACGGAATCGTTTTCAAGGTCAAGACCACGCCGCCGCACGACATCATCGGCAAAAAGATTTCCAAACATCTTCCTCACGGCAAGAACGCCGACGTTCTCATCGAGATCATGAACCAATCCGAACAACTCTTCGCCGATCATGACATCAACAAAGTGCGCACAGATCTGGGCGAGAATCCCGTCAGTTCCGTCTGGCTCTGGGGGCAGGGGCAAAAAGCCGTTATGGAGCGGTTCAGCACTCGGTTCGGCCTGAAAGGCGCCGCCATCACCGCCGTCGATCTGGTCAAGGGCATAGCCAAACTCATCGGTTTTGACCTCATCACGGTACGCGGCGCAACGGGATACCTCGACACGAACTACAAGGGCAAGGGGGCGGCGGCGATCAAGGCCCTGAAGGATTACGACATCGTGCTTGTTCATATCGAAGCGCCCGACGAAGCAGGCCACAGTGGAAACGCCGAGCAAAAGAAACAGGCAGTTGAGTTGATCGACGAACATATCGTCGGACCGGTGTACAAGGCCCTGAAGGAATACGACGACTATCGCATTCTCGTCATGCCCGACCATCCCACTCCGGTCGAAACAAGAGCCCATTCGAGAGACCCTGTTCCCTTCGCCATGGCTGGACGCACTATCCAGGGGACCCTCCAAAAACCCTTCTGCGAAAAGAACGCCCACCAATCGGGATTCAGAGTGAAAAACGGGTGGGAGATGATGGAGTACTTTGTAAAGACGTAACCGGTCGGACGAGTTCTGCAAAATTGACGCCTGCGTCATTATATTGCTATAAGTATCAAAATCAAAATGTCAGTTAAGGCAACCTGCTTGGAGCGTTTAAATGAAAAATATCATATTAAGGTTCGCCATTGCCGGTGTCTTGGCGCTGAATGCTGCCCATGCATCCGATCTGGATCGCTTCGGAGGGTGGAAAGGCAAGTCCTTCAAGGCGACCGGCTTCTTCCGCACAGAGCATGACGGCCGGCGGTGGTGGCTGGTCACGCCGGAGGGCAACGCGTTCATTTCGTTCGGCATCAATCACTACCACGCCGGATGGTGGGCGCAGGACTATAACCGAGACCACTGGGTGCGCACATTCGGCGCCGAAAAGCCCTGGGACGCCGCATGGAAGCGCCGATTCCGCGCCGCAGCGCTGTCGGACATGAAGCGGCTCGGCCTCAACACCCTCGGCATCCACACAGATGCGCCAATGCTGACCGATCCCCCCGCGCCCATGCCCTACGTGCGGCGCTACGAGCCCATCGTGCTCTCCCACTACCGAAAGCCCGGCCCCGAGGCCTATGTTGACATCTTCGCTTCGGCATTCGAGGCGCAGTGCGATGCAGCCGCACGAAAGATGGCCGCGCCCTATGCCGACGACCCGATGCTGCTCGGCTACTGCATGGCCGACTGCCCGATTCTGACCGACGGCGATGCCCGGTGGGCGCGTGGAACGACCTGGCCTCGCATCCTGCGCAATTTAGGTGCCAACGCTCCCGGCAAACGGGCTTACGTCGAGACCATGCGCCGGCGCTATGCCAACATCGCCGCATTCAACAAAACCTACGCGTCCACCTTCGCGTCGTGGGACGAACTCGGCGCCGCCGAGAACTGGCGCCCCGCTTCCGCCGGCGCCGGCCAAGCCGAACGCGCCGACAATCACGCCTTCCTGCTGCGATGTGTAGACCGCTACTACGCTGTCGCAAAGGCCGCCCTTCGCCGCGTCGACGCCAACCATCTCTTCTTCGGCGACAAGATCAGCGCCAACGGCGACACGCTCGAGAGCATCATCGGTGTCACCAGCCGCTACACTGACGTGGTCAACGTCCAGTTCTACGCCCGTTGGGCTCGCCAGAAAGCCCTTCTCGACCGGCTCTGTCCGCAGGTGGATCAGCCTTTCCTAAACGGCGACTCCAACTACTCTGTGCCCACAAAGATGCTGCCCAACCCCTACGGCCCCCATGCTCGCAGCCAGGCCCAACGCGCCCAATGGGTCCGTGAATTCGCCGTCAACGCCATCGCACGCCCGGACTTCGTGGGATGGCATATGTGCGGCATCATCGATACGCCCAAGACCATGCCCGGCAAGGAAAAATACCAGCACATGGGCCTGATGACACCGAAGGGAAAGTTCTATCCCGAAATGGAAGAGGTCATACAAGACATCGCAGCGCGGCTCTACCAGATCGCCCTGGCAGAGTAGGTAGAGTGCCTTTGGAAGTGGAATCTCTGTGACAGTTCAAGGTGATTTTGGTAAGATTATTGCTGTCGTGCCCAGAAGAGTATGCGTTATAATCGTGCAAATGGGAAATATCGGATGAAAGGAGGCAGAATATGAAAAAACTCGGCGTGGGGATTATTGGTTGTGGTTGGGTGGCCGGGGAGCACATAAAGGCCTTTCAGAAGGATCCACGTTCGCAAGTGTGTGCGCTGGCCAGTCGCAACCGCGATAATGCACAACGATACAAGGATCTATATGATTTGCAATGCACGATTGAGACCGACGCCACTGCGATGCTGGCCCAGGAGAATGTTGACATCGTCGTAGTCTGCACGCCCCACAACCGCCACACCGAATACGTAATTGCCGCCGCAGAGGCCGGCAAGTGCGTGATTATAGAAAAGCCGGCGGCGCTGACACCCCAGGATGTCCGCAGGCAACAGGAGGCGGTGAAGAAGAACAAAGTCAAAACATTAGTCGGTTTTGTGCTGCACTGGAATCCGCTGCTGATGTCGATCGATCGATTGATAGAACAGGGCGTTTTCGGCAACATCTTCATGGTCGAGGTCGATTACATGCACCGGATATGGATGACGCCCGAAGAAAAATGGCTCGGCAGCCGAGAGCAAAGCGGAACGGCGATCCTGACCGGAGGCTGCCATGCGATAGACGCGCTGCGATGGTTCGCCCGGAGCGAAGTCGAAGAGGTTTGCGCTTACCAGACAAAGACCGAAAACCCCATAGAATACCCGGGCACAATTTCAGTCAACCTCAAGTTCAAGGACGGCAAGGTCGGGCGGAGTACGACAACCTTCGATGCGAAGATGCCTTACAGGTTCAATATCGGCGTCTACGGGACCGAGGGAAGTCTGCGCAATGACGAACTTTTTGCGCCCGGGTTGTTTGCCGGCCAGAACAATTTTCTCAAGATTCCCTGCGTCCTGCCCGACAGCGGCGACGTCGCTCATCATCCTTTTCAGGGCCAGGCCTCGCATTTTCTGGATTGCATAGTCGAAGACAAGCGACCCTTCCCGGACCTGGATGACGCCGCCCGAACTCATGCGGTCTGCTTTGCAGCGGATATTTCCGCAGAATCGGGCAGACCGGTGGCTATCAGCGAACTGGACGACATCTTGTGAGCCGGCCTTAGCTTGACCGAAGGTATTGTGGAGCCACCGGACCCTGATCCTGCGACGGCCAGTATCAGCGGAGTTGTGACCGACGATCCTCAGTGGCAATCCGCAGGAAAGACCCAAGCTCGCCGCCGACACGAGTGCCTCGGCCAACGGGCGATTCATATCATGCCATTATCTGATTCATGAAAACAGCCGGCACAGACTACTTGTCGAATCCGTTCGGTGGAGTATCCTCAGGGTCCCACTTTAGTCCTGCAACTGTCACATTGGTGACCACCGTGGTGTACCACCCTGATGGTGCGTTCCTTAAGCTAAACGTCACTGTGCCGTTTGTACCTGTCGTACTGGTGCCCGTCCATGACCGGTTTTTCGTAGTGTTATCCAATCTAATCGAAACAGAGGCACCCGCAACTATATTGCCGAGGTCATCTGCGAGGGTAACCGTAATCAATAGGTTTTTGTCATGATTTCTTCCGCCCGCAACGGCGTACTCGATCAAGTCGACACTGACAGTGGTCGCCTCTGCTGGCGGCTCCCCCACAGTGATACTGATTGAGTCGCTGCCGGTCTTGCCGCCGGAGTCGGTTGCCGAGGCGGTAATCGTATGGTTGCCGTCGCTGAGGGTCGTGGAGAAGCTGCCGCCAGTACCTGTCTCGCCATTGATGTCAGAGGTCCAGACCAGACTTGCGGTGAGGTCGTCATCCTCAGTGTCACTTGCGGTTCCCGCAAAGGAAATCGTCACCCCAGAGCCAACCGTAAAACCGTCGGCTGGGGTGGTAATGGTAACAACAGGAGCATCGTTCGGGGGCGGAGGCGGCCCTACTGCAGCAACTGCGGCGGCGGCATCTACAAGCCCAAATCCATATAATTTATCTCGTCCGTCAGCGCCCAAATCATTAGCGGTATCATTCATCAACTGGCGGACTTCGTCGTTAATAAGATCGTTACCACTGGTGTCGGTAATACCGGCGGCGATGACCAAAGCGGCAGTGCCCGCCACGTGGGGGCAGGCCATCGACGTACCGTTCCACGCGACGTACCCACCTTCCAGCGACGTCGAGTTGATAGATACTCCCGGGGCGGCCAGTTCTACTGTGTCGCCGGTGCTGGAGAAGGATGCTCTCTTATCGTTTTTGTCGGTCGCGGCTACGGCAATGACCGAATCGTATCGAGCAGGGTAACCTACATTGTTGCCCTTACCTCTTGGGTTGCCGTCATTACCCGCTGCAGCCACAATAACTATGCCTTTTGCTTCTGCATTGTCGAAAGCGGTGTGCACTATCCCTCCCGGATCCCGCGAGCTTCCAAGGCTCAGGTTAGCCACCTGTATGTCATTAGTTACGGCCCATTGCAGGGCAGCTATAGTATCGCTCCAGTAGCCGCTGCCACTGGAATTTAAGACTTTAAGGGCATACACAGGGCGGCTTCGGGAGCTACGCCAACGACACCGAAACCATCATTCTCGGCAGCAACAGTACCGGCAACGTGGGTACCGTGACCATAATCATCCATCGGGTCACTGTCGCTGTTCGTGAAGTCATAACCCAAATCGCCAATATCAAAGTTGTCATTGAGGTCAAGATGATTATAGTCAACTCCTGAGTCAATGATGGCTATCTTTACTCCTGCAGCTTTATTACCGCCATTGTGAACCGCGCCGGCGCCGATGTGCTTGACGCCCCATGAGTCATCCAACTCGGCATCAGCGTAGACCGTGCCATCGGGTTCAATTCCTGTTATGTGAGGATTGTGCAGCAGTCCGGCAATGGCTGCTTCAGGGATTGAAGCAGCAATGGCTGGGACGAGGCTGTAGCTGTACTTGATCACACCACCATGAGCACGTACCAGAGCCTGCTCACTCGGTCCGGGAACTCGAGTGAAACCGATGAGTACACGAGGTCCGCCAACGTCAAGGTCCCAATTTTCCTCCTCCAACTCTATCACCCGCTTTATCACCGGTGAGCGATCCGGAGCTTTTGCTTTTTCTTTGGCCTTGTCATTGGCAGGAATTTCAATAGCGGAAGCTACAACTGAAACGACAAAGAGACCCGCCAAAACAGCTATGAGACATTTTGTTTTCATGATGTTTTTCCTTTCGCCAATTTACAAAAACTCTCGCATTTCGGTTCAATGAAACGGATCGATTTTCAAAGCTGTCAGGAACCCTCATTCGCGATGACTCCTTCACAACAAATGAGCCAAATTGACACACTTTCCCTCCGACATTTTCCGAACATTTTATTTTAGCATAGCGCCACGCAGAAGTCAAGGAATTTATCAATAATCTCCGCCAAAGTAGACTTGGTTGATCTTGTAGGAATAACTGGTGAAATCCTTGATATTGGTGAAATTCACCCTGCACACAAGGTCCTTATAACGGCTCACTTGTTACAGGTGTTCAAAAACTCATCGGCATCGACGGGTTCCTGGTTGCCGGTGGCCATGTCCTTTACGACAAGCTGGTTGTTTTCGGTCAGTTCGCTGCCTAATATGATTGTGTATTTGGCGTTGGCGGCCTGGGCGGCCTTGAGTTGTTTTTTGAGGTTTGTGGACTTATACGAGAAGTCCGCCGATATGCCCTTCAGGCGTAACTGCGTAGTCAGTTGGACCGCCCTGGGTTTGAACTCATCGCCCGCAATCGCTATGAAGTACTTTATATTTCGCGTTGAAAGCATGTCGTCGGCGAGCAACCCCTTTTCCCGCAACAGTATTTCAAGCACCGCGTCGCCCATGCCGAAGCCCGTTGCCGTAACGTCCGGCCCGCCGAAGTCCTTGAGTAAATTATCGTATCTGCCCCCCCCGCATATCGCGCGGAGTGAACTCCGGCGGTCATATATCTCGTAGACGACACCCGTATAGTAGGCAAGGCCGCGAACGATACCTATATCGAACTTCACGAAGTCGGCCACACCCATCAGTTCGAGCGTCTCAAAAAGCCTCCTCAACTCATCGACCGCCGCTTTCGCCGCAGCATCAAGCTCCACGATATCGCCGATCCGGTCTACAGCCTCAACCGACATCAGGTCGATCACCCGCGAACGCATCGCAGGATCGGTGATTTGCTCGGCGATCATCTTGCCGAAGGTGTCATCGGGAAGCCTGGCCTTTTTGTCAAGGACGGCATAAACCGCTTCCAGTTTATCCTGGGCAATCCCTATCGTCTCAAGAATCGCAGCCAACATCTTTCGACTGGAAATTTTTACGACAATGTCATCGGCCTTTAGGCCTGTTGACCGAAGATAATCTATCGCCGTGAAAATCACCTCCGCGTCCGCGAGAATGTCGTCCACACCGATGATATCGATGTTCCACTGGAAAAATTCTCGCAGCCTGCCCTTCTGCGGCCGTTCGGCGCGACAGAGCCGCGGCAGGGAGAACCACTTGATCGGCCTGGGCAGCGCATTGATCTGCTGATTCACCATCCGAGCTAACGTCGGCGTAATCTCCGGCCTGATGGCAAAGTCCCGCCCCCCGCGGTCCGTAAACGAAAAAAGCTGCGAGGCAATCTCATCGCCGCTCTTTATCTGGTACATTTTCAGGAACTCGAAGATGGGTCCGTCATATTCCTCGAAGCCGCTGCGAAGCGACGCCGCCTTCCAGCCGTCGAGGATATAATTGCGCACCGCCATTACCTGCGGATAAAAATCCCTCGTTCCCTTGGCCGATTGAATCTTCATAATTATTTTTTCTTCTTCTTTTTCTTTTTCCTCTTCTTCGGCTCGAGCTTGTCAAACACCTTGTCGCCGAATTTGATCTTCATGTATTCTTCCATCTGGTGGGCACTGGTGAAGTGAAGCTCATAATCATACTCCATGCCCGTGAAATCGCAGTCCTCGGTCTTGTAACCGCGACAGATCTTCGGCCGCAAATCGTAGATCGCGCATCCATTGCCGTCGCCCAGGTTTGTGCACTTGTTCTTGACATTGAGATACCAGTCGCCCTCTTCGATAAAAACCGAGATGTCCTCATGACAAAGATACCACCGCATATCGTCATAGTCGCCCCAGTCCTCCGGCGTATCGAGCGGCAGGGCAAAATAACGACAACACAGCCCCGTACACTTGTCACATTGAATCTTACGTTTCTTCGCTTTCGTCTTCGATACCACTGCTGACTCCACTAAACCGTTTCACATGATTTAACAACAATCGGGTCATTATAGGCAATTGCCAACCCACGTCAAGCCAAACCGCCGATTTTACCGCAATGCCGGCGAACCGGGCCTTGTCGCGGCTTGAGATTTGCGATATAATCTCCCCGAACACCCGACGTGCGAACGTTCGCAGCGGCGGCTCACTGGTACGAGAGCAAGCAAGAGGTTCCTGTGACAAAACGTATTTGGCATAAGCGTTTCCGGCGGGCGGTCCTTGTGGCCTGCCAGTGCCTCGTCGTGACCTGTAGCGGCACGGCATGGGCACAAACGCACCCTGATCGCGGCGACATCTGGAATATGGAAGAACTTCGCCGGGCGCCGGCTGTCCGCGACGCCGATGGTTTCGACGAAGACCATATCCGGGCCGTATTCTACGACGGGCTGCCCTTCCACGGCAAACCGACATGCGTCTTTGCATGGATCGGTCTGCCCGAACGCACCGATAACCGCAAGGTCCCCGGAATCGTCCTTGTCCACGGCGGGGGCGGTACGGCCTTTGCCGAATGGATCCGCCTGTGGACGGCAAGGGGCTATGCAGCCATCGCAATGGATACCTGCGGCTGTGTGCCCAAGGGCAGCTACGGCAAGTGGCAGCGACACGACGCCGGCGGACCCCCGGGCTGGGGCGGCTTTGACCGGATCGATGAACCGATCGGCGATCAGTGGACATACCATGCCGTCGCCGACATCGTTCTTGCCCACTCGCTTTTGGCGTCCATGCCCGAAGTTGACGGCCACAGAATCGGTATCACGGGCATCTCCTGGGGCGGCTATCTGACGTGCATCGCCGCCGGCATCGACGAACGATTCAAGTTCGCCGTGCCGGTTTACGGCTGCGGCTTTTTGGGCGATAATTCGACATGGCTGAGCACTTTCGCGAAGATGGACTCTGAAAAGAGCCGAAAGTGGCTCAAACTCTGGGACCCTTCGATGTATCTGGCTTCGGCGCAAATGCCCATGCTCTGGGTGACCGGGACCAACGATTTCGCTTATCCCATGGACTCCCTGCAGAAATCGTATCGTCTCGGCACCGCGCGGAGCAGGCTGACAATTCGCATCCGAATGCCTCACGGCCACGGCGGCGCCGGCGAAAACCCCAAAGAAATTCACGCCTTTGCCAACAGCATTGTCAGGGATGGTGCTGGCCTGCCGGTTTTTTGCGATCAGGGGCTCAGGGCCTCGAACGCATGGGCGGATTTCCACTCACAAAGGCCCATCCGCAAAGCCGAATTGAACTATACCACCGACGGTGGCGCCTGGCAGAAACGTTTGTGGAAGACGACCGATGCTGCGATGAACGCCGAAACCGCGAGAGTGGAGGCTACCCTACCGCAAGACACAAAGGTCTATTACTTCAACCTGATTGACGAGGCGGGTCTTGTCATAAGCAGCGAACACATCGAATTGGAATGATCGTTTCCGTGGGGAAAAAGGGGAAGTCCAGGTGAACTGCAAAAAGATTGTGATTACCGGCGGATGCGGCTTTTTGGGCCAGTTCATTGTCAGGCAGCTTCTGGAAACAGGTAACTGTCCCCTGTTAAAGATCATTGATCTCAAGGCGAACGGGACAGCTTTGTTTGATTTTGCAGATGACAAGAATGTCGAGATTGTCTTAGGCGCCGATGTGTGCGATTATGACTCAATCGTCGGCGAGTTTGCCGGTGCAGACTGCGTGATACATCTTGCCGGGGTAGTTTCATTTTCACTGAAGGATGAACTGCTGCTGAGAAGTGTCAATGTGGACGGAACCAGAAACGTGTTGCGGGCCGCTTGCGACAACGGCGTCAAGACGGTCATTCATGTCAGTTCAGTAGCGGCCTTGGGCTATTCCGACGATAAAGATAATCCCGTCAACGAGGAGTTCCGGTTTGACTGGAACGTCGCCGAAAAACGCAGGAAGTTCTACATGCTCAGCAAACACGCAGCCGATCTCGAAGTGGAAAAATTCAGACAAAAGGATGCAAACATTGTAGTCGTCTATCCCGGGCTGATGTTCGGTCCCGGCGATGTCACCAACTCCGCCAGGCTCATAAAGGCAATCAGCGGCCGCAAGATACCGTTTAATATGCCCGGCGGGACGAACATTACAGACGTCAGGGACGTTGCCGCGGGAATTGTGGGCATCGTCAAGAACGGCATCAACCAGGGGGATTATCTGCTCAGCGGCGCCAACCTCACATTCAGCCAAATCAATGGAACAATCGCCGAGGCGCTGGCGACAAAACCGCCCGCTTTGACACTGCCGCGGTTTTTGAATGGTCTGCTATTCCGATTGCTGCTCTTTATCGAATCTGTATCGAAGAACAAACTCGAACTTACCGCCGACAACCTTGATTCGGCATTCAAGTTCAGGTATTTTGACAACACAAAGGCAAAGAAGGAATTGGGCTGGCGCCCGCAGATTAGTTTCCAGCAGACTATAAAAGACACGATTGAATGGATGAAAAACGATGGTCAACTTGACTGAAAAGATCGTTCTGGTAACCGGTGCAAGCAGCGGGATAGGCAAGGCGACCGCCGTCGAATTCGCAAGGAAAGGGGCTTCAGTCGTCCTGGCCGCAAGGCGCGTCGAAAAACTCGCCGAACTGCACGACCACATCCTGACATTCAACGAAAACTGTATCTACGTCAGGACCGACGTCACCAGCGAGGCTGATGTCGTCAACCTTTTTGACCGGGCCTGGGAGAAGTTCGGCCGGGTTGACATCCTCATCAACAACGCCGGGCGGGGTCTGAAATCCGAGTTGATCGACATGACAGCCGAAGACTGGCAGGCCGTCATCGAGACAAATCTCACCAGCGTCTTTCTCTGCACCAGAGAAGCCGCCCGCCGCATGAAGGAACAGCAGATCGCAGGCCATATCATCACCGTCTGCTCCATCGCGGGGCTTTTCGGGGCAGCCACCTACAGCGCCTACTGCGCTTCCAAGCACGGCGTCGCAGGCTTCCTCAAGGCCGTCAAAGGGGAACTGAGAAAACACAATATCAAGCTCTCGGCCATTTACCCCGCCCGAGTAGATACAGAGTTCTTCGACATCTACCAAAAGCGCCCCGACAAGAGGCAAATGCTGGATGCGACCGATATCGCCCGATACCTCGT
>SDBV01010060.1_pt1 | contig 12461 bp, 5 predicted proteins | sample 2277081 | NCBI WGS metagenome assembly SDBV01 (sample SAMN10402039, study PRJNA504765) | marine sediment metagenome | isolation source: marine sediment core GS10_PC15, 223 cmbsf | place: Arctic Ocean: Southern Knipovich Ridge | collected 2010 | reverse complement strand
AGAATTCAGACTTTGGAAAACAGTTTATTAGTGATTTTGAGAAAAAGAAAAAATCGAAACCCTCTTCGTAAAATTCGCCATCTAAATTATCCAGCGAATCGACATCAATTCTTGAACCATAAACAAGACAATTTTTTGCCTGCTCTTTAATAAAGGGGATGATACCTTCACCAGCGATGAGGCAGACGTCTGAATTTACAATCCCGCATAATTCAGAATTACTTCTGCTGAAATATTCCAAGAACTCATCAAAATATATCACAGGCCTGCCGAATATTTCTCTCCCATCACGGTTTGCGTGAACAAATTCAACATCAGGGAAAGACCGGCGAAGCATTTCTATTTCTTCTGCACAATTTATCGAAACAACATTGAACCCGAGCTTTTTCCAGCTTTCTATTGCTTTTGCCTGTCTGTCAATATTTCGTGGAGCAATGCTTGTGGCAATAGCAAGGCCAGCATTTTTTTGTATTTGTCTATTGTCGTTAAGCCCGGCATGTTGTGAAGATGGCCTTTGTTGCTGCTGAATATTGAATTTATTATTAATATTTGCAAGGTTGTTGACTTCATTGCTATTAAGATTTGCAAAAAGCTGTAGAATTTCATTATCTCCCGGGTTTTTTTGCAAATATGCCATATAAAGCTTTCGAGCGTCCTGGATTCTATTATTATCAGCTAAAAGCTTACCACAATTCAGAACGGCTGTACGACTATATGGATCGATTCTAAGTGCCGTTAAAAAATGCTTCTGTGCATTGTCAATATCCCCCTTCTCTAGGTAGTCCTTGCCAATGATGCTGTGTGCAAACACAACATTGTGGTCTATTTCAATAGCTTTTCTAAAGGCACATAATGCTTTGTCTTTATCGCCTCTGGCCAGCAAATCTTTGCCTTGTTGGCTAATTTCGACTGCCTGTGGCAATGTTTTTTTTGAGTTTTCTGCTTCAATGAATGCTTCTGTCAGAACAACCTTTGGTACTTTTGCAGCAGGGAATAATTTTATCTGCTTTCGTTTGCTTTTGTGTTCCCGTATCGCTCGTCTGTACAAATTTTCGTATTGTGCTTCAATTATTTTGTGTTCGAATTTAGATATGGCGTGTTGGCGGGCATTTTGACTGAATTCGTCTCGCAACTGTGGGTTTGCAGCCAATTTTTCTACGGCCTGCACAATTTCCGGAACATTTTTATACTCAGTTACATAACCGTCCATGCCGCTGCGTACTAATTCTGGTATGCCGCCAGTAGCAAATGTAGCAATTGGAATGCCACAAGCTAATGCCTCAAGAATAACAAGCGGGCAGGTATCAGCTTCCGGTGTGTATAGAAAAATATCCAGTATGGAATATACCTGGGCAAACTCGGCTTCATCTTCGATGCGTGATATATCAATAATTTTAGGGTTCTTGGTGTCGGATTTTCCACCAATATTGATAAAAACATAATTGGACAATCTATTTTCTAAAACATCCAGAACGGCTTGGGTGTATTGCCCACCTTTCCAAACGTTTTTTAACGCCCCACTATGCGCAACAGCTCCAATTGCCAAAACATTCTGCGGGATACCGAATTTATCCCTGATTTCTTTTTTGTCATATGGCTTGAAAACAGTCGTATCAACACCGTTGTAAATTAGTTGAGTCGGATGATTTTTCAAATAACTTCTTTCAAGCTTACTTTTCATCCATTGCACTGACGGGGCAAGCCATAAATGAGAATGGTTGGATATAAGTTCGTTGTCCCTCCACAATTGTGCTGAGGTGTCAACCAGAATTTGCGACTGGACATCTAATCGCGGGCATTGGCCACAGCCAGTCTGCCACCTTTGGCAATCAAATGAGTGAGCGCAGTGGCCGGTAATTGAATGCATGTCATGTAAACTCCAAACGACCGGTTTTAAGTGTGAAAGGGCTGAAATTGAAAAAGGATTGAAATAGTCGCCGTGCAAATTATGGAAATGTATAATATCGGCGGATTGGACAAGTTCATTTTTTATTAATTTATGGCTGCCTTGGAATTCATAAAATAACTGGCCTTGTTTGTGACAGTAACTCATAATGCTCTGGTCAATATGAGCAAGAAAAACCGCAGTATTCACTGAATCGCTTTTTTTGCAACCCATAAGCATTTTTGACTCATGTCCGCTGTTACGCTGCATTTGTGCCAGGCGCCAGGCTACGTTGGCGGCTCCGCCGCAAATGTCGTGAGTGTTGATATGGAGTATTGACAACTTATCTTGATCTCTATGCACATCTTGATACTGTTGCGTATTGTTAGTTTCCAACTCATTACTTTGAGGAGTAGTTTGAATATTAACAACTTTTGGTTTTCTTTTAGGTTGGCCAAAAAAAGTGTTATAGTTGTCGATCAAATCCTGATTAACAATAACGTCATCAGGCAGCCTTTGGACTTCTTTGTCATCGCAGAAATTATCAAAGTAGTGTGATGCGCCGCTATGCCGCCCGGTTCCATCACACCCGATATTTTGAATTTGCGAAGCTATCGGATATACATAATAACCCTTTTGTAAATATACCGACAAAACCCAGTTTAGTGTCCACACATCCTTTAATTGGCCGGTTATAAACCTTTGTACCATCCCACGGATATCTGGCCCGCCCTGGTTCATATCGATGTTATCAGCGATAGCCTGTCTATACAATTTGGCCAGATCAAGGTCATAATATTTCCAGGCCCTCTTCCATGTTGCCCATCCCCAGCTTCCAATCCGGGGATAAAAGTATATATCAAAGGGATGGTTTGCCAGCAAATCGTTAGTGATTGGAACTGAATATCCGTTAATGCCAAAAATCTTTTCATTTTCCTCGTATTTCGAAAGGCAACTACTTATAAAATCAAAATAGTGTTCCTTGGGAACACAGTCATCCTCTAAAAGAATTAATCTATCATGGCTTTGAAATACATAGTTAGCTGCGCCCACAATGGATCTGGCCAAACCCTGGTTAACTTGCTGACATATAATCTCTGGTTTTGTCCAGTTAATACTTTTGATTAATTTTCTGGTTGTTGCAACACCATCACGGTCCCTCTCTGTCTTAGGGGCGTCTGAGAAGACATATAAGTTTCGGACATTATGCTTCTCCAAGGCTTTTAAGACCTGCAATGTATGCCACGGGCGATTATAACATATTAATATTACCGGAATCTCATTCACGTTTTAACTCCTTAATACTGTCCATTGTCGCTACTGTTCTTATTTGATAATTGTTATTTGCAATTGCATATTCTCTACATATTTGGTGAAATTTTTCTTCCCCATACTGAGAATAAATATCGGCATAATTCGGTGGCCATTGGTGCTGAAATGCTTCTGAGCGTAATACCTTATACCGAGCCCTTACAAACAAATTCCCTAATGTCATCTGGTTCCATGTGTATAAGTGGTGGCTTTTATCAGCAGGATTATATTCCTCCTTTACATCCTGATGAGGAATGACAAATATAATTTTTCCGCCTATTTTCAACTTTGAACGCAGAGATATTAAAACATCAAGGGGGCAATCCACATGTTCAAGTGCATGATTAGATATTATGACGTCAGCAACTTCGTTTTCCAATGCATCTATATCATCAAACACATAAATCCCTTGAGAAGATGCTTCTTTGCGTGCATGCTGATTTATTTCTATCCCAATTTTCTCTCTACAATTAACATTGTTTAACAAATATCCGCCTCCGCATCCGAAATCAACCACAACATCAGTTGGCTGGATGAATTCGACAAACTTAAAGAGATTAGCAACCCCACCGAAAATTCCGATATCTTTTTGCCACGCAAAATATTTTTCATCATAAATTGATTCTGGGTCTGCTTCTATTGGGGCTTGGCATGTCCCGATTCCAAGAACTTGAGTCGGAAAGTTTTCCTCTGCCATCCGGTCAATAGAAAGAGCAGGTTCAATACTAATACTACGATTTTTCCTGAGCGGTACGTTTTGGGATATCTCATGTCCCATACAAACTTCCATTGACTCTGCCACCGGCTCAAGTAATTTACTACCTTCCCGTTCTAATCCCTGAACATGTTCCTGATACGAAAGGTTTATTGCTTCGCTGAGTTGAGGGACCTGATCTGCTAAGAAGTCAGTTGTTTTTCTATGATCAAATGTACTCTGCAAAGATGGCTTGACAGATACTCTGGATGAATCTTTTCGACCACAAGCAATTGTTGAGCAGGATTGGTGGGATGACAGAAGCGGCATTGCTGTTTCCTGCCATACGCGCCAAGGTCCTTCCCAACCCGGCTCTACATCATGAAGTGCTATCCAGCCTCCGTCTTTTACCAACCGATAAACCAATTCAAAATCATTTAAGACGTCAGCATAGTGGTGAGAGCCATCAATGAAAGCAAAATCAAATTTAGATTCCTCGCCCCAGTTAGCCAGCAATTCGTTCGAAAACCCCTGCAGTGGTGTTATATATTGAGACAAACCTAATCTGGTAATATTGCTTTTCCATCTATCAAAGAACGTATTGCCTTGTACTTTTGTTCCTCCGTCTACCATGCCAACAAAAGTATCAATCGAAAAAATTCGCTTATTTGTACCGACGCATGCAAAGGCCATGGCCGATGTCGAACGACCGACAAAGCTACCTACTTCCAAAATTTTCGCGCCATCCGGCAAAGATTTCACTTTATCAAATAAAAACTTTTCCTGCCCCACTACAAGCCAGCCTTGCACGCTATCAACCGCCAACGCAATGTCTTCATATTTCAAGTCTTTTCCTTGCAATTCCTGCGATATTTCTGAAAGAAGCTTTTTAGCCTCTATATCTGTTGGTGTTTTGATTAATGATGCTTCGATAATAACTTTGGCTTCCCATAGTTGCCCAAGATTGGCCTTTGTTAATGCTCGACAGAGACCAACACCTTGAATTTTAGGGTCAATCCTTTGCACTCTGTCAAACAAAGCCAGCGCTTCTTCATATTTTTTATCATTGAATAGGCCTATCCCATCAGTTACAAGTTCGTCGCTGTTCGATTGCATATAAATAGTCACCGCAGGCACTAAAGTTTTGTTCAACTTCATGACTGGGTTCTCTGACAGTGTCATGTCAAATATTGTTGACGCAATGTCCTGAAATAACCCTGAACAGTTTTTCAGATATGTAACAAGATTAAGCAGTGACGACTTTCTCCATACAAAAAACGTTAATAGCTGCACCAGATTTTTTACCAAAGGTAATATTTCAACCAATTCAGTATAATTATCCGTATCCTTTCTTTCTGTGAAAATTTCATTTATCAAATTGCCGTTTTTGTCACATATCCATGCACCTGTCACAACTCCATCATAATTTTCATTTGCAGGTTCTCCCAGAAAATCCACTGCTGTAGAAAAAAATGATTCATCAATATGGGTATTGTCTGTGCCGAAATAAACAAATTCTCCTTCTGCAACATTTGCTGCCGCGGCCAGTTCCTGAAGAAACATAGCAGTATCGACATAATAAGGAAATGGCATTTCAATGTACTCTATCTTCTTATGCCGAGACTTTTTTATCATCTGCCGAAGCACAGTATTTTCGGGCCATGCTACGCCGTCCTGACGAATACGCACAATTGTAACAAGTGGCTCTTTGTAATTCTTGTTTGCCATACTGTTTTCTCTCACATCCATACGTTTTTGTTGGATAAAATGAAGTTCCTTTTCACAGAATTCTGTTTCAGCTTCATTTGACTGTATTTTTTCTTTTTCGTCAGGAACCGGATACAAAGGTCCATTGAACATAATATGATCACATATTTCATCTAAGCTTTTGTCATTACCGCTCGCCAACTCACCAATATCTTTAATTCTGATGTCCGGTAAATAAGTGTCATGAATGCCAAATGATTTGAATATGCGACTGAGTCTGTAGTACAAGAAATATGCGCCACGATACAAGCGTCTTAAATCGTCTATCTTATAATTCTTTGTTCTTCCGACTGCCCTTTCCACTGCACCTGTAAATTGGTCCGAAGATTTAACCATTTCGACCCCTATATCAAGGGCTGTATAAATATTGTTAATAGTGCAAGCTGCCGCTACTCCACGTGCCACAGCTTCCGGTCCTACTGAACTTCCCGCTGTAATGGCAGCATCAGCTTGCCATATTATTTCATAAGATGTCAGCCTTTCATTCGGCATTATAACTCTCACGTTTTCCGGAAATTGTCTATTTAACTTAAACATCATTTCCAAAAAATCAACTGCTAGAATGTTTTTATAGGCCATGTGAGGGTGATGGCGAATTACAAGATAGGTATTATCACGAGCAAAAGAGTCTATAGCTCTAAGAATAACATCAATTTGTGAATTAAAGGACTTTTCTATTCCTTCTTTTTCCATAGCATACTCCCAATCGCTGGAAGTAAAGAGGCAAATAATCGAAGCATCTGGGGGTATTCTTAGTTTCTTTCGAACATCTTTCTCATCCGACATAAACGTATAGAACGAAGGCATATTGGTTCTATTTTTGCCTGGTACTCGCTCATCGAAAAGCTGTTTTGCTTGAGAAATTTCCTTGGTATCGAGGGGAACATCTTTCCATGCTTGCCATGCATTTGTCCATTCAGGTCCCCTGGAAATCATGTGATTTACATCAAAGGAGAAGCTGCCATCACTCATTCCCCGCTCGTGAACCAGCACGGGTATTCCTCGTTCTCTGGCTAATTTGAGAGCCGCTTGATAGTAAAAATGCAAACCGCTATAACAAACAAGATGGTCAGGAGAAAATATATCAAGCTGACGGAGAAAAGCTCGTTTAAGTAGTGCGCCGTTATACAGCAAATTTCTATATTTATTTACTACATTTTGTTTTGAAAGGTCTATATTACCTGATAAGCAATATTGGCACATGCTTGCATACGCCCATTCGCCTATCTTGGCCTCTTCAAAAGTAGCATGTAATAAGTCTGACGGCTGAACATTGTTTGACCATTCTCTGCATTGCTGAATGTCTTTTTGTTCAAGAAGTGTCCCTAAATAAGTAACTGGCAAACCAAACTTAGAGAATATTTCGCGACCTGCTAGCATACAATTCTGACAAGATCGCTTATCTGGCGGGTCACCGGCAATCGGGCACTTTTCAAAAATAGCATTGCAGCCAACCACACAAATTTCACATCCACGAAGTTTTAAAGCTGCCCCCAAAACCGCGTCAACCTGATGATGAACCGTCCATGTTCCATACGGCGCAAAAAACAGTACTTTTTTTTGTTTTTCCTTCAATGTGCTATCTCCAAAAAACCATAGAACACCTTTAATTCAATCGCCTGAAACCATTATGGCAGAGTGAACCTCTTATATATTTTTCGGAATTGTCCTTTTTAATTGTCTTTGATATAAATCCGAAAGCTTGATTAGCAGCTTCTAAATACTTTTTTACGTGAGTTTTTTTATGTGCGTAAGAAGCATAAAACGCTGTTGTAGCCAGAAAACCCTTTTCGAGCATTAATTGAGTAAAAAGAGTTTTCAATACTAATGGATTATCATAATCAAAGGAAAAATGGCCTAAAGGATAAATACCTGAAATTGTTATTTTTAAGTTATGCTTTTGTGCCAGTTTTCCCCAACCTTCCTGAATCTCTTTGCCAATATTTACAAGATGTTGCGAGACGTTTTTTTCTTTGAGTTTTTTTATCGTAGCCAGCGCAGCTGTCGGTCCTATTCTTTCTGTCCAGTATGTGCTGCTTATGAAAGTATCCTGGGCTGCCTGCATTACTTGCGATTTTCCAATTACAGCAGCCATTGGATATCCATTACTCATTCCCTTTGCAAATACCGCTATGTCGGGATCAACGGAAAAACCCAAATGTGCTCCACCTAAATTTAATCGCCAACCTGCAGTAACTTCATCAAACACCAAAACTATGCCGGATTTCTCTGTTGCCTCTCTGATTGTTTCCAGAAAACCGGCCTTGGGATAGTGATTTCTAATCGGTTCCATAACAACCGCGGCAATACTATTCTTGTGCCGATTAAATAGTTCTAAAAAACCGTCTGTATCATTATAGCTAAACGGAATCACCGTCCCCTTTAATCCTCTGGGAACCCCTTTAGGCTCCAATCCAGGCAAAAGATGGCCATCTAAAGTCTTATCGTCAGCCAAATTTGCTGCCAGATACCAATCATGCCAGCCGTGATAACCGCAAAACAAAATCAGTTCTCTGTCCGATTTAGCCCTGGCGATTCTTACGGCAACAGCCATCGCTTCTCCACCTGTCCTGGCATATTTTACCATTTTTGCCCATGGGTGTATTTCCAACATTAATTGTGCCAATTCAACTTCTTCAGCGCAATTTAACGTCGTCATCGTTCCGGCGTCGATAGCTTTTTTAACCCGGCTATTAACATAACTGTCAGCATAGCCCAGAATATTGGTACCAATACCCATATAGCTCATATCAACATATCTTCGCCCGTCAATATCCCACAGTTCACACCCCTTTGCTTTTTCACAGTAAGCAGGCCAAAGTTCAGGTAAACACATTTCTGGTCTTTTTGATAAAAGTTGTGTACCGCCGGGAATCAACTTCCTAGCCTTTTGATATAGTTGTTGCGATTTGCCTGTTTTATACATCTATTTCAGTGACTACTTACACTTTCCTCTACAAGACGACTGGACCAGTACATCAAACGTGGCCACATCTACTTCTTTCTGGCCACCACCCACATATGTGATGACAACCCGTTATCTGACAACCATTGTTGAAAAGAATCCATATAACTTTGCCATTCGTCAATCAATATACGTTTCAAAAATGGTTGCCCTTCAAGTGTTATAACACCATCTAAAACCTTTTTTCTAACCAATTCAGCGTCCAATTTGCCAGGTGTGTTAATTTCCAGAACTTCAAGGCCGCTATTTTTTAATAACAATGATATGGATTCTGGATGAAAATAATTCAGGTGTGCCGGTGCCATCATATGATCAGACTTGTCCTTCAACACAAACAAATCGAATCCTTTGATATTGGGGGTTGTTATAAAAAGCAACCCTCCACTGGCAAGCCTTTCAAAAATACCCACCACATAGTTTTTTGGATCAAACATATGTTCTAAAGATTCAAAACTTGTTATTACGTTTACCTGCTTTGTTCGCATGTTTTCTATGAAATCTTCAATTACATTTAAACCTCGGTCACGACCAAAACCAGCAAGATGTGGGTCTGGCTCAACGGCAAAAACTTCATTGAATTTTTTTGTTTTTACTATTTGTTCGCAAAAAGAGCCAAACCCAGCACCGACATCCATAATAGCGTCAGTTGAGATATTATATTTATCGCATAATTCAAGAATCCTTCTAACTCTCGGCAGAACAAGATATTTCACTCTCAATTCTTCTGAACTTGGATAGATGTTTTTGGTCCAAAACTCTCCAGACAATGACGTCGTATAGTATTCAAACAACATTTCTTCTGTCGGCCGTGGAGTCACAAAAACAGTATCGCAAAAAATACACTTTACAAATGTATAACCACCCCTTTCAAAAAAAAATTCTGTTCGGTTTTTTTCACAAGCGGAACAATTAACTTCCACAAAATCTTCGGCCTTAGCCAAGACTTTCGCAAAATCTATTTCGGATAATCTTAGAACTTCTGCCTCAAATTCTTCTGGGCGGATTTCACTTACTTGCATTTCAAACACCTCATAACAATATAAAAACACTCAGTCTGAATAAATAGCAAATATTTGTTTGTCGACAAATTTTTCGTCAGCTTCAAGTCTTTTGAAAATTTGCTTTTCAGATGCCTGACTGGAAATCAGAATTGAGTCGATTTCTTTTATTCTATCGGTTCTAGGATCAACAACATCCAGGGCAAAGAATTTCAGTCCATGTTTTTTAGAGTCTGTATCGACAATAAATTTAGTTCTGTCTAATAATTCGGGGTAATTTGTCAGTAACTCCGAGGTGTGGGTTCCGGCGGCATAAATACAAATGTTTGTACTGTTTTTAATTATATAACTCACTTTATTGTCTATTCTAGCTTTTTCAGACTTTGATTGTTTAATGTACTCTGTGATAATGGCATGCGTAAAAATATAATTATAAGGATTCAATTTCCCAAAACATCTCTCTTTAGAACTTTTCTTAAATAGACCTAAAAGAATTGAGCCATTTCGGTTAAAAGATTCAATTATTTGTGTTTTACGCCAGCCATATTTATTCAATAAAGCTTCTAAAGAAAATGCCGTAAAGTACTGTACATGCTCGAAGCTAAAAAACGAAAAGAACCCATCAGCTTTTATATTTGAAGCATTCGGCACCTCGATAAACAAATGACTGTTTGAATGAACTAGTGAGTCTATATTTTCAAAAAAATAATTAATATCAACAATATGCTCAAGTGTATGCGATAATGTAATTAAATCATACTGCCTATCAGACGAATAGTTTGCTAAAACACCCGTAAAAATCTCTATGCCGTAAAAATCTTTAGCTATCTGTGCACACTTTGGTGAAGGCTCAATCCCATAGACCTCATACCCTTTTTTTTTGTAGACACTCAGCCCACAGCCATTAGCTGCGCCGACATCGAGAACAGTTTTGAAGGGATGAGTCTTGAAATTTTCAACAAACTCATATCCTCTCTCTAGCAACCCTTCGTAATCCTTCGGCACATTTCCATAATTCTCGGGATATTCATACAGGGACATTTTCGTGTAGTACTCGTTTAATTCTTCATTGTTACACAGCTTAAAGTCATATAGAAAACCACATTTTTTGCATAAAGAAACATCTTTATGATGCTCATGATTTATTCCTAACACACACGCATATTTTTTATGATATATTTTGGCAGGCCTGGAATTACAAAGTGGACAGGTTCGGTATAGCACTTGCTCCTCTTACATGTTAAAAATACGAAACTTATGTTCTATAAGTATCCATGACTTTTAGAACGTTCGATGGGAAATGTTATTCCCAAATATTCTGATATCCGACGAATAGTGTGCAGGTAAAAAACTGTTCCCTGAATATCACTTTCCTCCATTCCAGCACTGATCCTGTAATAATTATGCTCTGTTTGTGCTCGATGTGGAAAAAATGAAAATGCTCCATCATCATTTTGAAAAGATGAAATCTCATCAAGCCTTTCTTTACATATATCTGTAATTTCGTCTTTGCGGTAGGCTTGATTGTATCGAGTTGTCTGCACCATCAAATCGAAAAGGTCGAGGTCATGGCAGCCTTCTCCACAGCCATGGCGAAAATAGTTATTTGTCCTATATATAAAAATACAATTATTGATTATATTCTCTGTATAAGGCAACTCTATCTCTGACTGGAAATATGTACCACGCAACAAGTGGTAGCCACCATTAACTAAACCCGTTACCCCCTGGCTGGAATTGGGGTCGCCCCAAAGACCCGTTTCTGGATTTTGGTGCTTTTTTAGCCACAACAATATCTCATCAAACGGTAATTTGTAAGTTTCATATCCCATTTTAACATTCATTAACAGCATCGTGGCAATGGAATCTATCCACCCTCCCGCTCCCCACGGCGAATAATCCCAAGGTAATTTCTCTTCAATATACTTTGTTATCGCGCCTTTTTTTAGTGCAAACTCATAAAACCTAAATGGATACTTTGGTAATCGACCTATCGCCTCCATGGCGCCACAAACCTGAAAACTAAGATAAGTGCCGGACATCTCAATTACACGGTCGATCGTTGAATCGTACAATTCATGTAAAAACGGTTCATTATAAAAGCCCGTTTCGCTGTCCTGAAAAGAATTAAAAAACTCAGCCTGCTGACCTTTTTGCTGTTCTGATAAATTTCTATTCAGCATATAAATCAAATCCGCGGCAAATGATGATGCATCGAGGGAAAAGTTATGATAAGCCGAATTACTCATTTTGTAGCGTCCATAGGTCGTATCAGCAACCTCAAGGGTAGTTAGCCAGGCCTCAATGCTATCGGTTAAACTGCTCAAAGAAGCTATCACTGCATCAGACTCCATTCAACCAGTTTATGTTGGTGTAATTTACGGATAAACTCATCGACAAAACTCAGGCTTACCGGAAGCTCACGTTTATTCTTTAAAATATAGTAAATATCAAAAATAGAGCGAGAGCCATCAATCAAAATCATCAAATAATCAACGGCTATATTCAGAAGATAACCATGATCACGAGAAACCGAAAATGATGCATCCCTGGCTCTATTTTTTTGCCAATCAATCCACAATCCATAGCCAGACAGAAATATGGGGCCTTTGAACTTCGGAACAGGTGTTCGATCACCATCGAGGGTTAGTAAAATTTCAAGCAAAACATCTTTGGATTCGAGTAATTTAGTTTCAGAAATAATATCAGGACTATCCATACTGGTGTGGTATTCAGGATAGGGAAATCTCGACAGATTGATAATTGGCTTATTGACAACGGGACCATAAAATACCATTTCATCGATGGCTGTCCCTTTTCGAAACTCTGTCGTTCTAACGC